>Ga0209344_10005404_pt1 | contig 11030 bp, 9 predicted proteins | sample Cruoilmetagenom6_FD_187293 | JGI IMG/M metagenome (GOLD analysis project Ga0209344, IMG submission 187293) | Oil polluted marine microbial communities from Coal Oil Point, Santa Barbara, California, USA - Santa Barbara Oil Seep Sample 6 (SPAdes)... | ecosystem: Environmental > Aquatic > Marine >...
TGAACGCAGTAAATGTAAAAGTGATTTAATAATTACGGTACAATTTTTTTTAGAAAATAGAGCCCATCCTAGCGGATGGGCTTTTTTATTGGACTTTATTGAAATTTAAACCAAAGCTGTTTAGGGAGTAAAAGTATTTCATAAAAAGACTGTTTTGTAGGATTTTTCATGTTTAAAAGTAATATTTATATTTTTAACGCAACCTTTCCCCAATTTTACCATCTTCCTTAAAAACACTAAAATCGCACCATTAAAATAACTTAAGCATGACTACTTTTTTCACCATTCTTCTCTCCTTATTGGTAATAAACATAGCGCTTTTAGTATTGAGCCTTAATAAGACCAAAAGATAGAAAGCAATTTTGAATTTACCATATAAGGTTTAATTTCAACTTAAACACAATAGGGTCGAAAACATTTTTCGTCTCTCAATTCTGAACCATTAGTAAAAAAAAAGACCCCAATTTCTTGGGGTCTTTTTTTTATATGAAAATTGGAATTTATCCTATCCCCATTAATTCAACATCAAATATAAGGGTGGCATTGGGTGGAATAACCCCGCCGGCACCAGCACTTCCATAAGCCAAATTGGAAGGAATTACAAACCTGGCCTTGTCCCCAACCTTCAATAGGCCGATACCTTCATCCCATCCTGGAATAACTTGGCCCACACCTAATTGAAAGCTAATTGGCTCCTTTCTTTTATAGGAAGAATCAAAAACTTGGCCGTTCAACAAAGATCCTTCATAATGTACTGAAACATTTTTTCCACTTACGGCCTTGCTTCCTTTTCCCTCTTGAACAATTTTATACCTAAGTCCACTTTCCGTTTCGTTAAATCCAGCTGCAACTTTATCCAGTTCAGCTGCTATTTTTTTCTTTTCCTCCGCAAGTCTTTTTTCCCTAGAACCCTCAAAAGTCCTAAAAGCCTCTACCGCATTCCAATTATCCGCTTCCGACCCAATTCGCTCTATGGTCAAACTTTCTATTTTATCGCCTTGTTTAATGGCATCCACCACATCCTGACCTTTCACTACGTGCCCAAAAACGGTATGCTTGTTATCTAACCAAGGAGTGGCCACATGGGTAATAAAAAATTGGGTGCCATTTGTACCAGGTCCGGCATTGGCCATTGAAAGTACGCCAGGTCCGTCATGGGTAAGATCTGGATGAAATTCATCATCAAATTTATAGCCCCCGTCACCAGTACCGGTTCCTAGCGGACAACCTCCCTGTATCATAAAATCCGGAATAACCCTATGGAATTTCAATCCGTCATAATAGGGTTTACCTTGAGCCTTGATACTATTTTCTAGATTACCCTCCGCCAAGGCTACAAAGTTACCCACGGTTCCAGGGGTTTTATCATGCGTAAGCTTTACCAGTATTTCTCCTTTCGAAGTATTGAATTTTGCGTAAATTCCGTCTTGCATATCACTGTTTTTTAATTAGTCCGCAAAGGTAAGGATAAGTTTTCTGTTTATAAAAAACACTGTGGATTGGATAATCCCATTTCATCTACCTGTAGGCATTCTTCATAATAAATTTCCTTTCCCCAAGTTCCACTCCCTTAAACAGTGCCAAGAACTACTTGATGCCATATTGGTCAAAGAGATAGATTAAACTGGCCATAGAGGCAGCTCCAAGTTCCAATTCCCGTTTATTTACATGCGCAAAGGTATCGTTGGCCGAATGGTGATGATCAAAATACCGCTGACTGTCCGGTTTTAAACCTGCCAAAACAATATCATCATTTTTCAATGGTCCAATATCCGCTCCGCTCCACCCTTTTATAAATTGGTGCACCAAATAGGGTTCAAACAAGCTTTTCCAACCCTCTATCTGCTTAAAATTGGCCTGATTGCAATCAAATGAAAAACCTCGGGGCGTAAAACCACCGGAATCACTTTCCAGGGCAAAAATATGTTTCTCATTATTTTTGGACGCCTGCTCCGCATAGGTGGTACCGCCACGAAGTCCGTTTTCCTCGTTCATAAAAAGGACCACCCGTATGGTACGTTTAGGTCTATATCCTGTAACCTTTAGCAACCTTAACACTTCCATACTCTGCACACATCCAGCACCATCATCATGTGAACCGTCTCCCAAATCCCATGAATCCAAATGTCCTCCCACCAACAAAATTTCATTTGGATAGGTACTTCCTTTAATTTCCCCAATTACATTATAAGACTCCACATCCGGCAATATTTTACAATTTTGTCTAAAGAAAAAATTTATGCCCGGATTTAGTTTTAAGGTGGCACTTAGCAGTTCAGCTCCATTTGTACTAATGGCCGCGGCTGGAATCCTACTCTCTATGGGCGTGTTTCCATAGCTCATAGCACCTGTATGGGGGAAATCGTCCAACCGAAGATTTAAGGACCTGACAATTACCCCTACGGCACCGTACTTGGCCGCTTCGGCGGCACCTGAATATCGTTGGTCCGAACAACCTCCGTAAGACTGAAAGGTGTCAATATTTACAGGGTCCATAGGTTTATTAAAAAACACTATCTTCCCCTGAATTTTTTCTTTCCCCAGCGTTTTTAGCCCTTCAATACCCATAACCTCAACCACCCCTGCCTTTATTCCTCCAAAAGGAGTGGCCACAGAACCTCCCAAAGCACATATGGGGACATTATTGGTCAATCCGGGATCGCTCTCTATATAGGCAAATTCCGGTGTACCCCTTACCCACTTTGGGACTTTGACCGGCTGAAGCCAAACGCGGTCCAATCCCATGGAATCGAGAACTTTTTTTGTGTAATCCACAGCCTTCTGTGCTTGCAAAGAACCCGAAAGTCTTCCTCCAATCTGATTGGACAAATAATTTAACCAAGCATATCCATTGCCATTGGTAAGGGCCGTGTTATATATTTCTTTAATTTGTTTTTCATCATTGTTCTGTGCTTCGATCTGTAGTGCAATTAGTAAAAATACCAACAATAAATACCTCATTCGTTTTCCAATTGTTTTTTATATTCTTCTAAATTAGCTTTTATTTTATCATCGAGTTCGGGTTCCCTAATATCTTTGTATTTTTTTAACTCTTCATACAAAATTGAAGCAACTATTAACCGGGCAGCTTTTTTATTGTCGGAAGGAACAACGAACCAGGGGGCATGCGGTTTTGATGTTTTGTTAAGTGCTTCCTCGTAGCATTTTTGGTATTGGTCCCAAATAAGTCTTTCCTTTAAATCGCCAGGGGAAAACTTCCAGTTTTTCTTCCTTAATTCCAACCTTCTCAATAATCGCTGCCGTTGCTCCTCCTTGGATAAATGCAGAAAAAATTTAAATATAATGGTCCCGTTTTCCGCTATATGACGTTCAAAATTATTTATTTGTTCAAAACGTTTGTCCCAAAAACTTTGATCTATGTCCTCTACCCTATGGATTCCGGGAATATGTTCATTCAATATGTATTCCGGATGCACCCTGGTTACCAAAACATTTTCGTAATGTGTACGGTTAAAAACCCCAAATTTTCCCTTTGCCGGCAGGGCAATATAGTGTCGCCATATATAGTCGTGCTTTAATTCCAGCTCTGTTGGCACTTTAAAACTATGCACCACTACCCCCCTGGCGTTAAAATCCTTGAATACTTCCCTAATCAAACTATCCTTCCCGGCAGTATCGGTACCCTGCAAACAAATTAAAACGCTGTATTTGGCATGGGCATACATGGTATCCTGAAACTCCCCTAATTCTATCCTAACGCTTTCAAGTGCTTTCCTTAATTTTTTATCCGAAGACCCCAAATCTTCCCTTGTATTTAAATCGGCCAATTTAATTTCCCTATCAACCTTATAAGTTGCTGCTTCTATGTTCTTCATGAATTGGTTTTAGTGCTCCTGTATTGAGCAATTAAAGACAAAAAATATATGAAATTTTTCAGACTACCTAAAAGTTAAGGCCAGAATGCGTTAAGTTATAGGTATTGATCATAATTACCCAAGTATTGGACATTCACCTTATGTTGGCTTAAAATTTACGCATATTCATAAGAAATTACCCTAATTCCGAAGTAAAATCAGGCACCCTAGTGGATCTATATGCTTCATATACAAGGGAATCCAAAAAAAAAAAAAAAAAAAAACACAACCTTATATCCATAAAAAGCCACTGTTGGTCTAAAAACATAGTTTTAAGATGTACTTCATCGAAAAAATCATCTAAATACAAGGTGGTAAGCTTACCTTTACAAGGTTATATTTCCCAGTATAACAATAAACTAAAACCTACTTTATGAGACATTCCGTTATAATTGTTTGTTCTTTGGCGCTGTTTATTTTTTCTTCCTTTAAGAGTAACAAAGCCTGTGAATATGCCGGTTCGAATATTGGTTACATCCAATCACAAACTGAAAAGGCCATTGCCACCCACGACATTAACATCTCCAAATATTTTGCCTATAAAGCATTGAACGCCATAGTGAAATCCAAGTCCCAATTAGAGGATTGTGGCTGCGAGCATGCCATGGCACTTATACACGAAAGTTCCGTTAACTTGACCAATGCCACTAGGGCCTCCTCTATACCTGGTGTACAAATACTCCTAAAAAAGGCCTTGGACAATGCTTTGGGAAGTATGGAAGCCTTAAACGAACACGATTCCCATGATAGCAGATATAATAACGATGTTCTGGCTATGAATACCAAAACTTCCATAGCTGCAAAAGAATCACTTAAACCTGTAGATACAAATACCCTTGAAATCAAAGTGAATATTGCCTTGGAAAAGTTCAAAGAATCTTTGGACAAGGTAGTGGAAACTGTAGATTGCAAAGAAGCCACTGCATTTGCGCAAAACGTGTACAATAATTGTGAACAGCAACTTCTAAAATCCAACCTTTCTGCAGGCAAAAAATACTATAACCTAAAAACCAAAGAAATTGCCGCCAATGCCCTTAAAAAGTTGAATGGCTGCAGGAACTAACGATGAGCAATGAGATAATTAAAATAAGCCTTAACTAGTTCCCTTTACCCCCATTTTCCCGAAACACTAAAGAACCTATTGGGTATCGAGGCCTAATTTCCACCTTCATACTTAGGTTCCAAATAGCCCTTCTTTACTAAATTAATAGCTCTATTTACTGGCAAAAGATTTTACGTCTTCCTCGGTTACTTCGTTGCCCCCAAGTATTATAAGCCGCTCTACAACATTTCTCAATTCCCTAATATTCCCAGTCCAGTCATACCCTTTTAACAAGGCAATGGCCTTTGCAGAAAAGGTTTTGGGAGTACTACCATGCTCTGAGGCTATTTTTTCTGAGAAGTGTTTTATGAGTAATGGTATATCATCCCTTCTATCGTTCAATGAAGGAACCTTAATTAGAATTACTGCTAATCTGTGGTATAGATCTTCGCGAAACCTTCCGCTTTCAATTTCCTTTTTTAGGTCCTTATTGGTGGCGGCCACTACTCTAACATCTACTTTGATGTCTTTATCCGATCCTACCCTGCTTATTTTATTTTCCTGAAGTGCCCTAAGAACTTTTGCCTGGGCAGAAAGGCTCATGTCCCCTATTTCATCCAAAAAAATGGTTCCTTTATTTGCAGCCTCAAACTTTCCGGCCCGGTCCTTTACAGCGGATGTGAAAGCCCCCTTAACATGTCCAAAAAGTTCGCTTTCAATTAATTCGGAAGGGATTGCTGCACAGTTGACCTCAATCAGAGGATTGGCATTCCGCTCGCTTTTTTCATGGATCCAATGGGCCACTAGTTCCTTACCTGTACCATTGGAACCCGTAATGAGGACTCTGGCATCGGTTGGGGCTACTTTTTCTATCATTTCCTTAATGACGGAGATTTCATTGCTTTCCCCAATCATTTCATAATTTTTGCTTACTTTTTTCTTCAGAATTTTATTCTCCACCACCAAATCCTTTCTATCCAAGGCATTGCGCACTGTAGTCAACAACCTGTTTAGATCGGGTGGTTTTGAAATATAATCGAAGGCCCCGAGCCTCATGGTATTCACTGCCGTATCCAGGTCTCCGTGCCCGGAAATCATAATGAAGGGAATTTCGGGCTTTATTTTTCTCGCTGCTTCCAAAACCTCGACCCCATCCATTTTGGGCATCTTTATATCACAAAGTACAAGATCAAAATCATCTTTTTTAATTGTTTCCAACCCTATCAACCCATCTTCGGCCTCCTCCACTTTATAGTTTTCATTTTCCTCCGAAAGGATTTTCACCAAAACCCTTCTAATGGCCGATTCATCTTCAATTACAAGTATTCTAGACATAATTATGTATTTTAAATTCCAATCCTAAAACCTGTTCTAAAATAGAAACTAGGTTCATCGTTCAATGTAAAGATATCATTTCGCTCTTCATCCCTCAACACCCCCGCCTGAAACAAGGTATGGCCCGCGTAGCCATAAAAGAAAATATTTTTGGCCACTGCATATTGGTATCCCAATGTAAACAAAGCCACCGAGGTAGAAATGGAAGAGGCAACACCAGAATCCGAGCTGATTACCGTATTCTGCAAATTAACGTAATATCCATCCAAAATAAACTCGGTCTGCAGCATATGTTTATCGTTAAAAAAATATTTCATGCCACTCTTGGGGGCCCCCACCACATATGCCCAATTGGGATGGAACCGCTTTTCAAAATAGACCAAGGGCAAGGGAACTCTAACGGCCACAGTTGAGTTATAGGCTATTCCCAGTACCAAGCGCGTTGGTTTTTCAATTTTAGGCCTATCCCGTAAGGCCCCTATGGTCATGTTAACGGAGACATCCCCCTGCCCAATATCATTGGTCAAAGTGGACGACAAACGTGGCGTTACCACCCCTACAAAGCGCCAGTCCTTATTGTACTGCAATATATAGGCCATATTTAAATCGGCAACATGAAAGGTTTCCGTGATTACATCGTCATAGGGCGTTCTACGGTTTAGATCGTAGGCAATGCGATTGTATTCGCCCCCGACAATAATATTGTCATTTTTTCCTACTTTAATGGGCAGGTTGGCCACCAGTTTAATTCTGGATAATTTTGCTTCAGCCGTATTTCTTGGCATCAACATATATTCTAACCTAAAAACATCCGGTGTTTGGGCAAGACAAAAATTCATCGACAAAAAGAATCCCAAAATGAATTCCCTACCCTTTCCCTTAATTCCCATTCCCAATATCCTTTTTTTCTACTTGCATCGTTTCAATTGGACGGGATTGAAACATATGAACATCCCTTTGAGGAAAAGGGATACTTATATTGTACTCCCTAAATTTAGCATCTATAATATACCGCATAGCACTTTTAATTTTTGGATCTCCATAACTGTCGTTAATGAAAAAATTGATGGAAAACATTAAAGCGGAATCCCCAAAATCTTCAAAAAGTACAAATGGCTTGGGATTTTTCAAGACCCCTTTTTGTTCACTGGCAATATTTTCCAAAATTTTAGTCACCAAAGCAACATCGCTTCCATAGGCCACTCCAACCTTAACGTTCTCCCTGGTACTTTTATGATTTTGGGTATAATTATAAATACTATCCGTTAAAAATTGATGGTTGGGAATTATGATTACCTTATCATCCCTAGTAAGCGCCCTTGTAGTCCTTAATCGAATTTCGAAAACCTGACCTACCTTTTGGTTTACCTCCACAATATCCCCTACGCGCAAAGACTGATCCAATATAATCAGAATACCGGAAATAATGTCCTGAAACAAATATTGAAGGGCAAATCCCAAACCAACAAACAGCGCCGCCGATGCGGTCATCAAAACAGTGAGATTGACCCCGGATGTATGCAGAACGATCAGTACTACCAGTATATAAAAGAGGTACCTTAAAAATCCAAAAATACTGACAAACTTATTCCTATCCTCCTCGGGTAACTTTGAGGTAATCAATTTATGAATCAGTTTTAAGGCGTAGGTTACCAGGATTATTGTAACAATGATGGTCAAAAGGGTAGCAGTGGTAATTTCCACCTTATCACCAGGCCAAATTTTGTAGCTGAGGAATTCCTCCAATCCCTTTATTATGCCTTTTAATTCCTCCATATCAATATTTCAGCCATTTAAACAAATCCCTGTAGGAAGGTTTCTTTCCGTACATCAATATCCCTACCCTATATATTTTGGCCGCCAACCATACAATACCTATAAAAGTGATAATTAATAATAGAATTGAAACCACAACCTCCCATATTGGCACCCCCCCTTCACCTATACCGCCCGGTAGACGCATGAGCATTACAATTGGCGATGTTAAGGGAAATAATGAGAATCCTACAGCAATTGGGCCATGGGGATTATTAAAGACAGAGAAGAAACCAACATAAATGGCCAACATTAATGGCAATATAATTGGAAAAATAAATTGTTGTGTATCTGTCTCGTTGTCCACTGCAGCCCCTATGGCCGCATATATTGAACTATATATTAGGTAACCCAGGACAAAATAGATGACAAAAAAGCAAATAAGCATTATCCAAGGAATCCTAAAAAGTTCGTTCGCGTACAATTGCATGGCAGAATCCGATGCTGTCACATAGGCAGCCCCTCCTATCAGACCAGGGGTATTGCCAGCCTCGGAGTTAAGGGCAGATGGATCAATGTCGAAAACAAGAATCAATACACCAAACATGATAAAGGCCGAAATAATCCAGATAGCGAACTGGGTAACACCAGCCAAGGAAGTTCCAATTATTTTCCCCAGCATAAGTTGAAAAGGCTTCACGGAAGAAATAATAACTTCTATTATCCTGGTGGTTTTTTCCTCTATCACACTGCGCATTACAAAGCCACCGTATATAATAATGAACATCATGATCAGGTACCCAAATGCCCCACCTATAAAAGCTTTCATTTCGGTTATGCCTTTTAGGTTCTGTTCCCCTGAAAAGGTAGCGGTATTGATTTCAAAATTATTGTCAACACTTTCAAAATCCGATACAGAGACGCCTAATTCCTGTAGCCGCTGCATACGTAATCGATCTTCGAATACATTTTCCAAGTTATCTAAAATAGAAGATCCCGGAGCATCCTTACTATAAAAAAAGGACCTACTTACCACTTGTTCCAAGTCCTTATCATTGGGAATGTACAGCAAGCCATAAAATCCCATTTTTTGAATGGAATCCTTCGCCGCCTCCAGGCCTATATCTTTAAATTTTATAAACGAAGTACTTTCCGTTCCCTGAAAGTCGGTAGAAAAATAATTGCTTTCGTTTAATATTCCAATAGTCCGTTTTTCACTATCGTTGATCTTGGTCAGATAAACAATAAGAACTACCATTCCCACCATGAGGATCGGACTCAAGAAAGTCATGACCACAAATGATTTATTTCTAACCTTTGCTAAATATTCGCGTTTTATGATGAGCGATAACTTCCCCATAAGTACTATCTGGATTGAACGGTTCTAATAAATATGTCGTTTGCCGATGGAATTGTCTCCATGAAATTGTTGACATTTGCCTTGCCCGATAAATGGGCCAGAAAGTGACCTGTATTATCAGATGGCAGTTGCACTGTAAAATTTAGTTGCAATCCGTCATCTACATATTCCGAAGATAGAATCTCAAATTTATCCTTTAGATCCTCCAAGAGACCGTTGGCGCTCTGTACCCCTAGCCCAACCTTATAAATATTATTTTTATAGGCCTTTTTAATATCGCTAAGCTTACCATCCAATATTTTCTCGGACTTGTGCACCAAGGCTATATATTCGCATAGTTCCTCCACGGATTCCATCCGGTGCGTTGAAAAAATTATGGTGGTGCCCTTATCCCTTAATTGAAGGATTTCATCCTTAATAAGGTTGGCATTTATAGGATCAAAACCGCTAAAGGGTTCATCAAAGATCAAAAGCTTTGGTTCATGTAGAACTGTTACAATAAATTGGATCTTTTGGGCCATGCCCTTAGAGAGCTCCTGTATTTTCTTGTTCCACCAATCCCCGATCTCCAGTCTATCAAACCAATATTTCAACCTGATTTTGGCATCGGACTTGGACAGTCCTTTTAACTGGGCCAGATACAGGGCCTGTTCCCCAACCTTCATACTTTTATAAAGCCCCCTTTCCTCCGGCAAATATCCAATCATAGAAATATGCTGGTCCCGCAATGGCTCACCATCAAAGTAAATTGCCCCTTGATCCGGATAAATTATTTGATTAATAATCCGTATTAATGTGGTTTTCCCAGCTCCATTGGGTCCAAGCAAACCATAGATACTATTCTTGGGAATTTCCAATGAAACTTTGTTGAGAGCTATATGGCTCCCAAACTGCTTTGAAACCTCATTAGCGACCAATATATTATTCATGCATGCAATTTCCCCAAAGATATATAATTGCTATTTAAGAGATAGGACGGATATTTATAAATTATACTTTTTTACGTATTTTAACTTGGATTATTATCGAAGGCTGGGTTCTATATAAAATTCTAAAATTATCGATTCCAAAAAACAAGAAAACAGAACTAATTAATAAAGCAGCGTACGTCCTTAACTTAGGGGGTATTTATTACCCAACTTGTTTATTGAGTATCTTGGGAAATTTGAAGATGTGGTTGCCATAAAGCCAAGCTTGGAACAAGGTAGGGTCCCGCCGAAGGGCGGGATTAATTCAACCGACCGTGTTTATTGCGCACCTTTGGTGCTTGCCGACATCCAACTAATAGATCCCGCCAAAAGGCGGGATTAATTCAACCGACCGTGTTTATTGCGCACCTTCGGTGCTTATAAAAACGGGGTTTCATTAACAAAACCCACCCGCAAAAACGTTAAGATCCCGCCGAAGGGCGGGATTAGTTCAACCAATCGTGTTTATTACGCCCCTTTGGTGCTTATAAAAACGGGGTTTCATTAACAAAACCCACCCGCAAAAACGTTAAGATCCCGCCGAAGGGCGGGATTAGTTCAACCGACCATGTTTATTGCGCACCTTTGGTGCTTGCCGACATCCAACTAATAGATCCCGCCAAAAGGCGGGATTAATTCAACCGACCGTGTTTATTGCGCACCTTTGGTGCTTATAAAAACGGGGTTTCATTAAC
>Ga0209344_10005405_pt1 | contig 11028 bp, 8 predicted proteins | sample Cruoilmetagenom6_FD_187293 | JGI IMG/M metagenome (GOLD analysis project Ga0209344, IMG submission 187293) | Oil polluted marine microbial communities from Coal Oil Point, Santa Barbara, California, USA - Santa Barbara Oil Seep Sample 6 (SPAdes)... | ecosystem: Environmental > Aquatic > Marine >...
CGCGATCATCACCCGCTGGCGCTGGCCGCCGGAAAGCTCAAACGGGTAGGCGCGAATGGCCTTCTCCGGCTGTGGAATTCCCACTTCGATCAGCAGTTCCAGGGCGCGGGCCTGGCGCTCTTTGGGGCTGAACTGGCCGTGGGCCTCGAACACTTCAGCAATTTGCGCGCCTACCCGCATCAGTGGGTTAAGGGCGGTCATTGGCTCCTGGAAGATCATGCCGATTTTTAGCCCACGCAGGGCGCGGTGCTGCTTCTCCGTCAGGGCGAGGAGATCCTGTCCCTCGAACATTATCTCTCCCTGGGTGGCGTTCACGCCTTTGGGCAGCAGTCCCATCACGGCGTTGGCGGCCATCGATTTGCCGGAACCGGACTCACCCACCACGCACATGATTTCGCCGCGCATTACCTCGTAGCTCACATCCTCCACCGCCAGGGCGCGATCCGCCCCTTTGGGGAGCGCAATGTTCAGATCGCGAATGCTGAGGACGGTGTCAGCCGATGGATTATCTGTAATAGGCATATAAAGTCCTTAGCGCTCGCGTGATAGTTTGGGGTTCAAGGCATCATCTAACCCTTCACCGACGAGATTTAACGCCAGCACGGTAAGCAGTATCGCCACACCTGGGAAGAAGCTTAGCCACCACGCCTGACGAATCACCGTGCGCGCCGCACCAATCATATAGCCCCAGGACATCACGTTAGGGTCGCCCAGGCCGAGAAACGACAGCGCCGACTCCAGCAAAATCGCGGTGGCTACCATTAGCGAGGCCAGCACGATAATCGGCGACAGCGTATTGGGCAGAATCTGACGCAGAATAATCGTGCTGTTGGATTGGCCGACAAGGCGCGCGGCTTCCACATACTCGCGGTTACGCAGCGACATAAACTCGGCGCGCACCAAACGCGCCACCGGCGGCCAGCTGACAATCGCAATCGCCAGTACGATGGAGGTGATGCTGGGCTGCATAATCGCCACCAACACAATTGCCAGGGCGAAGTTGGGAATGGTCTGGAAGAACTCGGTAAAGCGCATCAATATGTCATCAATAATGCCGCCGTAGTAGCCAGCAATGGCCCCCAAAGGGACTCCAATCAGCAGCGCCACGCTGGTGGATACCAGCCCGATCAACAGCGATACCCAGGCGCCGTGCATCAAGCCAGAGGCCACGTTGCGGCCCATGGTGTCGGTGCCCAGGGGAAAACCATCTTGCGAGAGCGGCGGTAAAAAGGGCCGCTGCACCATGCGCCAGGGCGATTCAGGAAACAGCAGCGGCGCCAGTATGGCCATGGCGATAATCAGCAGCAGGATGATCAGCCCGACGAGGGCGCCACGGTTTTGCGCAAAGCGTGCAAAAAAGCTCATGCGGCCCCCTTCTTGATGCGTGGATCAGCCAGGCTGTAGACCAAATCGGTGATGATATTGAACACGATGACCAGCGCCGCCGAGAAGAAGAAAATGCCCAGCAGCAGGTTGTAGTCGCGCTGCTGCAACGCTTCGAACATCAGCCGCCCGATGCCGGGCCAGGCAAACACGGTTTCGGTCAGAATCGCCCCACCAACCATCTGCCCCGCCTGCAGGCCCGCTAGCGTAATGATCGGCAGCAGGGCGTTACGCAACACATGGCGGCGCTGAATAATGCTGGGCTTCAAGCCCTTGGCGCGGGCGGTTTTGACGTAATCCTGCTGCGCGGCATCCAGCATCGACGTGCGCGTCATGCGGGTGTAAATCGCCATAAAGAACAACGCTAAGGTCGTCGCCGGAAGCACCAGATGTTTGGCAACATCGAGCACCAGCGCAAACCCCGTATGGCCTGCCCCCACGGTGTAGAGGCCGTAGGCGGGCAGCCAGCCCAGGTAGACGGAGAACACCACCACCGACATCAGCGCGACCCAAAACAGCGGCGTGGCGTAGAACACCAGCGCCAGCGCCATAATCAGTGAACCAGAGGGTTTCTTGACCCGTGCCGCGGCCATGGAGCCCGCCACGATACCCAGTACCAGCGAAAGCACAAAAGCCGTGCCGGTGAGCAGTAAAGTGGCGGGTAAACGATCCATAATCAGATCAAAGACAGGGACGCCCAACCGGTAGGAGTAGCCGAAATCGAGCATGGCGATACCCGATACATAGTGCCACAGCTGCACATACATTGGCTGGTCGAGGCCAAAGCGCTCGCGCAGCTGGTTGAGAAACTCTTGGTCTGCGGCACCCGCTTCGCCGGCCAGAATCGCGGCCGGGTCACCGGGGGCCAGCTGAATCAGCAGGAAGTTAAAAATAACGATTAAAAACAGCACAATCACGGCCTTGAACAGCCGCATCAGAATGAGACGCGCGTAAACCATAAGTCGTTTCCTGGCTAATACCTTCAAGACATAGCTAAAAAACCCAGGTAGCTCTCGCTACCTGGGTGGCTTGGGTTTAGCGATCTAGCCAAGCATCTTTAAAGCCGTCGTTGACACCCACGCCGGAGGTGACGAGGTTCTGCACATCACAGCGGTACAGGGTCGGGAAGCCCAGTTCCATCAGCCAGCCAACGGGAACATCTTCGTGGAGAATTTCCTGTACTTCGCGGTAAAGTTTTTCGCGCTCTTCGTCGGGGAAAGCCGTGGCGGCTTCGTTGAACAGCTCGTCAACGCGCTCGTTTTCGTAGCCTTCGACGTTATTCCAGGGCGAACCCTTGGCAATATTGTCGGAAAGGTAGGTGCGTGAAATACCCAGTGCCGGGTCGCCGTACTGATAGAGATAGGTAAAGGCGAGGTCGTAATCCCAATCGCCCAGGCGCTGGTTCCAGCCACCCACGTCGGTGGCCTGGGTTTCAACGTTAATACCCACTTCGCGCAGGTTCTGCTGCACGGCTTCGGCCCAGCGCGTCCAGGTTTCCCCATAGGGCAGCGGCAAAATAGTGATCTCTTCGCCGTCGTAGCCCATTTCATCCAGTAGCTCACGGGCGCGTTCCGGGTTGTGATCGTAGGGTTCCAGATCGTCGTTCTGGAAGCGCGCATTGGAGCCAAAGGCGGAGAGCGGCACATTGCCCAGGCCGTTCCACAATACGTCTTTGGCGAACTCGCGATCCATGGCGTACATCACCGCCTGACGGAAACGTTTATCCGCCGTGGGGCCTTCGCGGTTGTTCATCCACAGCATGGCAAAGGGGCTAAAGTACTCGTGGCCCTCCTCAGTCATGCAGACGTTATCCATCTCAGCCAAGCGGGGAATATCGAAGTTCTCGACGGTACCGCTGGGCAGTACGTCAATGGTTTCGTTCTCGAAGGCTACCGCACGGGAAGCGCCGTCGGGAATGATGTGCCAGTTAACGCCATCCAGGTAGGGAAGACCCTCTTCGTAATAGTCGTCGTTTTTAACCAGTTCGATCACCGTACCGCGCTCCCAGTTGGAGAACTTAAACGGGCCGGTACCGATGGGGTGGTCGTTGTGCTCGTTATCGCGGAAGTCGGTGCCCGCGTAGAGGTGCTCGGGCACCATGGTGAAGGTGCCCGCTTCAAAGGAGAGCAGGAACGGGCCAAAAGGCTGCTTCAGGGTAAATACAACGGTGTGGTCGTCAGTGGCTTCGATGCTCTCCACGTGCTGGAGCACGGCGCGGGCGCTGGGGTTCAACTCGCGGTGGAAAACATCGGCGGAGAACACGACGTCATCGGCGGTAAAGGCTTCACCGTCGTGCCAGGTAACGCCTTCACGCAGATGGAAGGTGTAGGTGCGGCCATCCTCGCTGACCTCCCAGGACTCCGCCAGCTGCGGCATGGGTTCAAGGTCGGTGGTGTAGCGCAACAACCCTTCGTAGATATTCCCCGACACGGTGCGCGTGGGGGCGTTTTGAACCATGCCCAGCACCAGGCCAGGCGGCTCGGGCTGAATAATGGTGTTAACGACACCCCCTTCTTTGGGGTCGTCTGCCATAGCGGCGGAGGTAAAAGCGAATGCTGCAGCGGAAATAGCCAACGCTAACGGTTTTTTCATGTTTCCTGCTCCTCGGTTATTAGCACGCAATGAGATTACGTAGTCGTTAGGCGAGCGAGGCGTGTCAGACCCTGTTGTGTTATTTGTTAGGGATCTATTTTGACCATAGCAGTACTTGGTAAAACTGTCGACAGTCGGCAATCGTTCGTCGACAAGTGGCTTTTTTTCGTCATACTGGGAAGAACACGTCATATCCCATGAGTGAATGCGATGGCCTCTTCTACGTTGGCTCCCAGGGCCTTTATCCAGCAGCAGAATCTGGTCGAACAGGTTGCTGACTATTTAACCCAAGCGATTATTCAGCAACACTTTTTACCCGGTGAGCGACTTTCTGAAGTGCAGCTCTCCCGCGACTTGGGGGTCAGTCGTGCGCCGGTTCGCGAGGCCGCTCGTTTACTGGAAAGCCGTGGGTTATTGATTTCGAAACCGCGCCGGGGCTTCTTTGTTCGCGCGTTGAATGCCGTTGAACTCGAAGACGTGTTTGATTTACGGCTCTGTCTGGAACGCCACGCTATTCAGCGTCTGGCCGAGCGCTATACGCCTGAGGCCCAGCGTGTTTTGAAACAACAGGTAGACGTACTTTGCGAGGCGGCCGTTGGTAACGATGGCACCCGCCGCATTGAGGAGGACTTGCAGTTTCATCGCTTAATGCTTCACTACGCGGGCAACGAGCGGATGCTGCGCGCCTTTGATGATTTAACCCATGAACTGCGTCTATGCATCACTTTAATCACCAAGACCCATGAAGCCCCCGACACTATCGCGACCAGCCACTTTAAGCTGCTAGATGCGCTGGAGAGCGGCAGCCCTGCCGCTTGCCGCGAGGCGATTGACTACCACATAGGCGTTGCTCGTGATTTTGTGGTCAAGGGTGTGGGCGAAACCGGAGATAGTTCTGATGAAGATAGTGACGATGAAGACGTTCTTTCACGCTGACCAACTGCTTCATCAGCCGCAAACTTACTTCTCCCGTGGCAAGATGCGCATTCCCCAGGAAGTGCCTGAACGGGCTACGCAGCTGCTGTCCGCTGCCAAGCAGTTAGGGTTTGATATTCAGGCTCCCGCGGATCATGGCGTGGCGCCGTTAAGGGCGGTGCATTCCCTGGCCTATCTGCGCTTTCTGGAAAGTGCCCATCGGCGCTGGCATGTCCTTGGTGAAGACTGGGGCGAAGAGGTTATCTCCAATATTTTTGTGCGTTCGCCCAACGCCCTGCACGGCATTTTGGCGGAAGCCGGACGTTATCTAGCTGATGGTAGCGCCCCGGTGGGCCAGCATACCTGGCAGGCTGCTTATTGGTCAGCACAAAGCGCGGTCGCCGGGGCTGAGGCTCTATTAGCCGGTGAGCGGTTTGCCTACGCGCTATCGCGCCCGCCGGGCCACCACGCGGGCATCGACTCCGCCGGTGGCTTCTGCTTTCTCAATAATGCCGCTATTGCCGCGCAGCGCCTCACGTCGCGCTACCCGCGCATCGTCGTGCTCGACCCCGACATGCACCACGGCCAGGGCATTCAGGAAATTTTCTACCAGCGCGATGATGTGATGTATATCTCGATCCACGGCGATACCACCAACTTCTATCCCGCGGTGACCGGCTTCGAAGACGAGCGCGGGCAGGGCGCAGGGCTGGGCTATAACCTCAACCTGCCAATGCCCCATGGATCACAGGAGTCGGTGTTTTTTGACCGCCTGGAGCAAGCCTGCCAGGCCATCCGCCTATTCGAGCCTGACGCCATTGTGCTGGCGCTGGGTTTTGATATCTATGAGCGTGACCCCCAAGCCAAGGTCGCTGTCTCAACGGCAGGTTTCGGTGAGCTGGGCCGCAGGGTGACGGGCCTAAACGTGCCTACGCTGGTGGTACAGGAGGGCGGTTACTACCTGGAAGGGTTGGAAGCTAATGCGGTGAGTTTCTTTGAAGGGCTGCTGGGCAGAGTAGAAAGTAATAACGATTAAGCCAGTATTTCCAACCCCTTTTCGGCCACCAGGTTCAACAGCTTAAGCGAAGGGCCATTAGGTTTCTTCTGGCCTTGCTCCCACTTTTGAACCGTGGACACACTGGTATTCAGGTAGGCCGCGAACACGCCCTGGCTGGCGTGATTCTTGGTGCGAATCCGCTTGATCTGTATAGCTGTGTACTCTTTTACTGGCGGCAGACAGAGTGCATCGAACTCGCGCAGCGTGGTTTCTTTCATCACACCAGCCGCGTGAAGGTCTTGAGCTGTTTCATGCACCATATCTAAAATGGATTTATCCATCGTTTTCTACCTCAATTAACACGCCATGCTTAATGGCATTGGCTAATGCTTTGTCACTGTAACCTATTAGTTCTTTTGCCAAATGTTTCAACGCTTTTAGTTCATCAGCGCTGATGTTAGCGCGAGCATTTTTGGCAAAACCATAAACAAAGAATGCCTTATTACCGACCTTGTAAGCCAACAGGGTTCTAACCCCGCCACTCTTACCACGACCACTGATCGCCACGCGTTTTTTCAACACATGACCACCTAGATCGGCGTCAATAAGGCCGCGTTCAATTTCATCAATGGCGGCCAGCAAGGCAGCATCATTTAGACCTTCCTTTGCAGCCCATTTATTGAACACTTTGTTTTTAAATACTCGCATCAGATACCTTTTCTTCCATGATATAATATATAGCACTAAGTGCTATATATGAACACACTTTTTTTGGCTGCATAGCTGCATAGCTGCATAGCTGCTTTGATCAGTGTCTGGCAAAATGGCTGCTTTCAGCGCTCAGCATAACGATCCGCTTAGCAAACGAAAGGACACGGCATGAACCAGCCAGCCTTGAACACGCTGCTGGAGGGTCTAATCTGCACCTGGAAAACGAGGTAGTGGAATTCAAGCAGGCTGGTAACGACTACGACACCAACAAGATTGGTGAATACTTCTCAGTCCTAAGCAATGAAGCCAATCTGCGTGGGTTGGAACGTGCTTGGCTGGTATTTGGCGTAAGTAATAAAACTCGTGGCATAGTGGGAACCAGCTACCGCGAAGACGCTGAACGTCTGCATAGCTTGAAACAACAAGTGTTGGCCCTAGACCGAGTTCAGAAGCAGTTGCCGATTCCCGACGAGGCGGTTACTCGTCTAAAGCGCGCTGGCCTTATAGAGGGGCGAAAGCCGCGTTTCTATGTTTCAGCCAGCGTGGCTAAGGCGACTGCAAGCAAAGCGGACTACATTCGTACACGTGCACAGGATGATGAGTTCTACGCCAAGCTGGTCATTGATTAGTTGCATCAGTTTGGTCAGGCTAGCCGCGCAGAGATTGATAAGTTATTAATCGATAAGCTCAGTGATGCGCTCACACCTGAACAAAAGCAGCGCAAGATTGGCAACCTTTTGACCAAGCTGAGGCGGCGGGAGCGCATTCTTAATACGGGTTCCAGAGGCAAGCCAGAATGGAAGCTTGCAGAAAGAAAATAGCAGGAAAAGTAATTTAATTATTTAGAAATCAGCTGCTTATTTCTTTCTGCAAAAAAATAAGTAGGTGAAATGCAGAAAGAATGCAGAAAGAGAGTGCTATGGCACTAAAGTTTAAAACTAAGTTTTAAACTCGGGCCAACAGGCACAAGCCAGCGGAATATCCAGACCATCCAGCGCCGCCAGAAGATGCCGCTTTGATCAGTGTCTGGCAAACTAGCCACTTTCGGCGATCAGCAAAACGATCCGGCTCGTCATTGAGATCGCCCTTGAAATAGTCATTGAAAGGACACGGCATGGCCCACCTGCTACGCATCGTGATGATTCACGGCCACCTGGAAGGGGTGGTGGAACTAAGTGTGGACGGCCACACCAATATTTGCGGTACCAACGCCTCCGGTAAAACCACGCTACAGCGCCTGGTGCCGGTGTTTTACGGCGAATTACCCAACAAGGTCGTGCCCAAAACGCGCATGAAGTTCGACGCGTTCTACCTGCCTAATCGCAACAGCTACCTGGTGTACGAATACCGTCGCGAAGCGGGCAATATCTGCCAGGCGGTGCTCACGCGTAAACAAGAAGGCGGGGTGGAGTACCGCTTTGTGGGTGCGCCCTACCAGCCGGAAGACTATCTGGTCGAGAGCGACGCGGGCGTGGCAGCGCTGGACTACACCCAGTGGGCCAGCGGCCTGCGCCGCAACGGCACGCCGGTGTCGCCCAAGCTGGGCGCGACCTCTGAATTTCGCTCGGTGATCCAGAACGACTTCACCCAGCTGCACGGCAACAGCCGCGACGGCCTCAAGCTGCGCCAGATCGCGGCGCAGTTCAGCCTGGTCAAACCCGAACGGCGCATCCGCCATATCGAAAAGCTGGTTTCTGCGGTGCATGCCAAAGAGGGCAAGATGGACACCCTCAAAACCATGCTGGCGGCGATCTTCGAAGAGGATGGCGTTGAACTCCCGGTGACCCGGATTCGCAACACCAAGGCGCGGGAGTGGATTGCCCAGATGCGTCAATCCATGCGCCTTGAACCGCTGCAGGCCTCGCTGGCCCGACTCGCCGGTATCGACCGTGAACTCGCCGACCTGGATGCCACCCTGTGGCAACTGAAGCCCCAACTGGAAGACGACCGCCAGCGGGTCGAACGCCAAATGGCCGACCTGGATGCTGAGCTGGCCCGCCACCAGCGCGAGTTCCAGCAGCGGGAGAGCGACTACGCTGAAGCACGGGATAAACTTAACGACCGCCACAGCGAAGTGGTTAGCGATCTGCAGCAGACCCAGCGCCGCTTGAACGACCTGCAAACCCAGTACGAGCAATACGCCGATGCGGACATGCCCGCCCTGGAGCGTGATATCAACGCGTTGCCCCAGTGGCGGGAGCAGCGCGACCAGCTGCGCACCCACCTGAACGTGATGCAGGACGCGGTAAAAGAGAGCCAGGCAAGGCTGGATGGGCGGCTGCGCGAGCTTTCCGAGGCGCTGGCCCGCCAGACCCGTGAATCCCAGGAACTGATCGACGCCCTGGTCGAAGAGAAAGCCCTGCGCCGGGAGCAGCAGTGGGAATCCGAGCAGCAGCTCAACGAGCGCTACCAGCAGGAGCGCCAACGCCTGGAGGGCGAGTACCAGGCGCAGCTGGAACTCGGCGTCGAGCAGCTAGCCGAACTCAAAGCGCAGCTTTCGCTTTCCACCCAGACCGCTGAAGAGGCTTCCGAGGCGGAGCTTGCCCAGGCGCGGCTAGATCAGGCCCAGCAGGAGCGCAACGCCTCGGCCGCCACCCTGGATGGCTTGCGCCGGGAGTTTGAAAGCCGCAAACGCGAACGCGACAGTGCCGAGCAGCAGCTGGTGCAACTTCGCCAGCAGTTGGAGCGCGCCGAGCAGCGCTGCTTTGCGCTCTATCAGCAGCGTGACCCGGAGCAGGGCAGCCTGCGCCACTTCCTGCGCTATCACCGCCCCGGCTGGGAGCAGCAGCTGGGCAAGGTGATTGCGCCGGAGCTGCTGGAGCGGCGTGACCTCGCCCCGCAGATGGCAGAAGGCGCAAGCGATGATCTGTTCGGGCTGGCGCTGGATCTTTCTGCTATTGCCCTGCCGGATTACGCCCAGGATGAAGCCAGCCTGCTGGCCGCCATCGAAGAGGCGGACACCGCCAAACGCCGGGTTCAGTCAGAGAGCCAGGCCGCCGAGAAATCGCTCAAGCAGCATAACGAGCGGATGCAGCAGGCCGATGAAGCCCAGGATCAGGGCCGCATGGCCCACAAGCGCGCCGAGCAGGAAGTAGAGTTTGCGATAGAGGCCCGCCGCCAGCAGCAGGAGCGCCATACCAAGCGCCAGCAGGAGCGTCGTGCGGCGCATCAAACCGCGTTAGCCAGCCAGGAGCAGGCGCAAAAAGAGCTGCGCGAAGAGAAGCAGCAGGCGCTTGCCGCCCTCAGCGAAACCCACCAAAGCCAGCTGCTGGAGCTCAAGGCCGACGGCCAGAGCCAAGTGGATAGCCTGGATGCCCAACTGCGCCAGTATAAGCAGCAGTTGAGCGACGCCAACGCCGAACACAAGCGCCAGCGCGCGGAACTGGAAGAGGCCTTTAGCCAGGAACTGGCCGAGCAGGGCGTCGACCCCGCCAAGCTAAAAGATACTAAAGAGCGCCTAGCAAGCCAGGATGAACGCATCCGCGTCACTGCCGCCCGCCAGGATGAGCTCACCGAATACACCCGCTTTATGCGCGTGGAGTGGGGCCAGCATAAGCCGCAGCTGGTCGCCCAGGAGGCAGAGCTGGAGCAGGCGGAGCAAAAGCTGCAGCGCGATAAAGAACACCTGAAAAACGACTTTCAGGCCGCGCGCAAAACCCACCAAAGCGCGGTCAGCACGCTGAAAACCCAGCGGGAGAGCGAATACGCCTGCCTGGAAGCCTTGAAGCCGCTACTCACCCAGCTGGAAAGCTTGGCCATTGAGCCCGACGGCCAGGCGCCAGGCACGCCACTGGGCGATGTGGACGAGCGTATCGAGCGCGCCCGCCAGGCGCTGGGCAATCGCCACCAGCTTATCGAGCAACTGCGCCGTGGCTGCCTGGAGGTGGAAAGCCAACTAATCAAGGACGCCAGCAGCGGCTTTGCCGAAGCGCTGGAGAGCGAACGCAGCAAGCTGCAGAGCGACAACCCGCGCCTACAACTGCCGCTACTTCGCGACATGCTCAAGCTGCTCGAAGATCAACAGCAGCAGTTGATTCAGGAAGGGCGCAACCTGAGCGACGACCTGGATAAGTTCTTCACTGTGTTCCGCGACCTGAACCGACGCATCAGCGCCCAAAGCCGCCGGCTTTCTGAAGAGGTTGCCGATGATCTGCGCCTGGAAGGCATCACCAAGGCCGAAGTGCGCATCCAGTCCACCATCGATGAATTGGGCTTCTGGGAGCCGCTGAAGCTGTTTGCCCAGCGCTATAAAGAGTGGCGCGAATCCGGCCAGACGCTGCCCAGCGATGACTACCTCAACGCTCTGGCGGACGTGGTCGATTTGCTGCGCAGCGACCAGCAGTACAGCTTCGAAAGCCTGCTGCGTCTGGAGCTGCACCTGAACGAAGGCGGCACCGATCTGGTGATCAAAAACGACCGCCAACTGCTGG
>Ga0209344_10005406_pt1 | contig 11027 bp, 9 predicted proteins | sample Cruoilmetagenom6_FD_187293 | JGI IMG/M metagenome (GOLD analysis project Ga0209344, IMG submission 187293) | Oil polluted marine microbial communities from Coal Oil Point, Santa Barbara, California, USA - Santa Barbara Oil Seep Sample 6 (SPAdes)... | ecosystem: Environmental > Aquatic > Marine >...
ACAAACTATCTTTTGCACTTTCTGGAATATGTATCCACAGTTCACGGGATTCGTCCAAAATTTCGGAGTAAATACTATCCAATTGTCCAATGACTATTTGATTATTTTGGTTTTCAATATCTATAGGTTTTTCTTGCTGTTTACAACTGATCAAACCGAGAATAATAAACACAAATAGTAAAAGGTTTTTCATGATTTTAATTGGTTACTCGGTTTTTCACAATGTAAGCCAACTTCCGGCTGTTGCAACAAGTCAGTGTATACATACAAACCATCGGTCTAGGGCCGTATTGCCTTCCGCCAAGCCTGGCAAATTGATCCTGTGCCAAACGCCCCACACAATAACCATGTAGGACTGGTTGCTACTTACCAATGTCGGTATAAATTATTTATTGGAGTTTTTTAATTCATTGAGCCATAAGCCGTATTCGAAGACGTGATGTATTCTTTCCCTTTGCTCATAACTAAAGGTATTGTAAATACCCGTATAATCCATAAAATTGTCATTGATATTTCCACCTAAATTATCGGAACAAGGTTGGTTTGGTTCATTGAAGATGTATGAATAGGTATCCTGACAATAATCACTCGTAGTACAATTGTCATTGGAGAATACGTGCAATAGCCCCAGGGAATGTCCCACTTCATGTATTATGGCAGTACTGGTTAAAGCATTGTTGGTATCCAACCAAAAACTTGGAAAAGTATCATTATTAGGTTCAAGTTCGGAATTATCGGGAATACTAACCAAACCGTCAAGAGAATAGGATTCATAAATCCAGGGTAATGAGGCACTTCCCCTCGCTTCTTGGTCCGGACCTATCCATAGGTTTAAATACATTTTTGGATCCCATATGGTTTCCAGTCCCAAATTCCAATATTCATTAATAGCTAATTTTTTATCATTTGCAATATCAAAACTATCAGGAAATGCAGGAACCCCATCATCATATGTACTCCCGTCAATTCTATTTATTCCAGGTTCGGGTAATTGAACATCATTGGAATCCAAATTTGCAAGTCGAAAAACAATTTTGGTATCCACAGCATTCGGATTCTCAGAGTTGTATTGATTTGAAAAACCTTTGTTGAGTTTGTCCAAAAGCGCTGTAACTTGACCTTGTGATAGGTTTGTCCCTGAGCCAATGCTTTCTCCAAAATGTACAATATGAAAAATTACGGGAACGGAAATGGTGGGATAATCAACATTTACCCTGGCGTTTAATTGTATGGTATTCGATTCAATACCCTTGGCCTGTATTTTTAAATCGTGAATTCCACTTACTGTAGTGGTATATCCTAAATTGGGATTATCCAATACAGTATCATTATCAACTATTTCATAATCAACATTATCAACAGGACTGTTATTTTCATCATAAAAGATAACGGATAATTCTGCCTTGGAATTTCCATCGGCAATAATTAAAGAGGTGTTGGCATTTAAGCTAATACTGGTTAAATTTACTTGAACTTCTTCTGCAGTAATCGTAATCGTATTCGATTTAACCAGATCCATTTTGGCATACACGTTATATTGTCCAGCCGTATTGGTACTAAAAGTACTGGAGTCATGGAGATTCCCATCAATATAAATATCAAAATTGGAATTTTGAATGGTATTTTGATTTTTATCACGGGCTATCACAGAAAACGTCACTGTGTCACTGCTATCTGCCAATATAGATCCGGATGTGGATGAAATCTCAAGGGAAGCAACTGTAATGGGGTCTTGCTGTTCATCAATTTCACTATCATCAGTACTACTACAACTAAAATTGATCAATAATAGAAATACGTAAAATATCTTTTTCATAATTCCTGGTTTTTGTTTTAAGCCAACGAACAGATATGGAATGTAGCTACCACCTTCTTTTCGGAAAGCCTTTAATGCAATGGTTTATATTTTGTTATGAGTCTTTATCCCGTCTTATAATTTTTACAATTCTGCTATATATGATTTCCGCTAAATTCCATTCATAGCCATTAAAATCCGTGGTATTATTAAATTGAATAACCACTGTATCCAAGTCTTTATGATATTCCGCCATGCTCTGATAACCCACGAGCAGGCCTGTATGCTCGTACACGTATATGGAGGAATATATTTCCTGTTCCCCTTCGTTAAACACGGATCCATCGTTCAGGGCCCTCAAGAATTTACCCACATCTTCTGCAGTGGCGAGCATCAAACCCGTATTGTCAGTCTTGAAATCTTCCTCATAGCCAACATAATAGCCACTCATAACATCGTCCAAATTCACTTCATTTAGGGAGCCGAATGTGTTTTTTAGTCCTAGTGGTGTTAAAATTTCCTCCTTGATATATTGTTGATGGCCATAGCCCAACACTTTATCAATGAGATCGGAAATTAGCATATAATTGGTGTTTGAATAGCCATAATCCTCCCCCGGTGCAAAGTCGGCCGGTAAATCCAAGGCATAATCAAGTGTTTCTTGTTTATTTTTTGGAGGGTTTATCCAATAATTGGGGTGATCTACAAAATTGGGGATACCGCTACGGTGCTGTAGCATCATTTTCAAGGTAATTTTTTCTGCATTTTCAATTCTACCCACAAGTTCAGGAAAGTAATCCGCAAGCGTTTTGTTCAACGACAAACGTTGGGCCTTGATCAATTTTGCGGTAGCTACGGCCACATATAGTTTGGTAATGCTGGCAATCTTGAATAAGGCCTGGGGGTAGGCAGGTATTTTATTTTTACGGTCATGCCAGCCTCCGGCGTAAAACCCCGCTGCTTCCCCAGCTTGATCCACATATACTATCATACCGTCAAAACCATGTTCAATGGCTTCATTTACTTGTTCTTGCACCGTATCGGGCAACGGCAAGATCCACGCCTTTACCAAAATCCATGGTACGAAATACAAGGAGCCTATACTTGCTAAAATAAATATAATTTTAAGGATACGTTTGGTGTACTTTTTAGACATTTTATTTTTTCTGGTTATGGGGCCCTAAAGCTAAAATAGGAAATCTTAAAATTATCGTCATTTTCCTTCCAAAATTTCATCCAAGGCTGTTTTAATGGCCGTAGTATTGGATGTATCACCGTGATTGGTAAGTATAATATAACAACTTTTATTATATAGATTTCGTTTTATAAAGGTTCTATAGCCTGCAAGTCCCCCTGTATGCTGTACTACCTTTTGACCATCTCCTTCAGAAACTCCCCAACCGTAACCGTACTTGGTCAATTCCCCATTATTTAGGGTTGCGGGGGTAAATGCTTCTTCAAGGGCAGCATGCGAAATCAACTGTTCCGTGTACAGTGCCCGATCCCAAAGATGTAGATCATCAAGCGTGGAAAACATACCACCAGCACCCGTTGTGAAAATTTCATAATCATCCAACTGCCCCGCTTGGTTATACCCAACAGCTCTGTTTTCAATAGCTGGTGCAGATTCGTCATACACCAAAGTATTGTTCATGCCCAAGGGCCTAAAAATATTTATTTCCATAAACTTATGAAAGGGCATGCCCGAGACTTTTGTAACTATTAGTGATAAAAGCACATAACCCCCATTGCTATATCTGAATTCGTCCCCAGCCTTAAAATCCAATTCCTTTTGTTTTACAAGGGCCTCCAATACGTCCTTATCCCTAAGCCCCTTTCTATAAATACCCAATCTATAGTGGTCCGCTATACCCGAAGTATGGGTCATTAAATGTTTTAGGGTAACAGTATTGGCGTAGTCCGGAAACTCAGGGAAATACTTGGATAATTTATCATCATAAGAGAGCTTCTTTTGCTCTTTTAAAATCATAATCGCCATTGCTGTAAATTGTTTTGACACAGATGCCAAATAAAAAACGGAAGCTATGTTTAGTTTTCGATTATTGTCCTTGTCTGCATAACCTAGGGCATTTTTATAAATAATTTTATCCCCTCTACTTACCAATATAGCACCATTGAACATGCCTTTTTCATAACTGTGCTGTATCAGACTGTCAATTTTTCCAGCTTCGGTTTTGGTATTGTCAATGGAGGTCGTTTGTGAGTGTATAGAAGCTGTTGCCCAAAAGAGCATCATAAAAATGAATGGAGCGTTCTTCATGAATTTGGTTTTAAAATAAATGGCAGTATTACCCATATAATGTTTTCCTAGGATTTTTAATTGTCAACCATGAGGGCCAGCATACGATAAAAGCACAAGTCACAAAATAACTGTTTTAACGACCTATAATCCAACCAGCCGATTTTGTCCATAGATCCAATAAAGATTTCACTGGAGCCCAGAGGGGAGTATTACGGTCAAGTATTGGATTCTTTACTTCTAAGGTAGCAAATATTGATTTCGGTACTTGCCACATCGATGAAATACAGAATTATCCGTTGTAACACACCATTTCTTATGAAGACGCTGGATTTCCTATTTGGGACTACGGTGTATATAATTTAAAATAAATGGCCGAAAATAGTGATAAGTGAAGGGAATTGGATTGGGAATTTTCTATAGGGTACTAGCACCGAAAGTAAAATAGGGGCTAAGTTGCACACCCTTATTTGATCAATTTATCCAAGTATGCTACCCTGGGTCGCTTGGTTTAGGTAGGAACTCCATCCGTATGGATTAATAGTAAGCAGTGTATTCCTCTGCGCCGGAATGTAAACCACGGTGCCCGTAAGATCTCTACAGTTATACTATCACCTTGCTATAAACCGGATTCAATAATTCCGGTTCTGGAATATGAAAGGGCAGGGTAAATTTAAAATTACTCCCTTTTCCTACTTCACTTTCCACCCAAAGATGTCCATCCAGTAGTTCCACAAATTCCCTGCATAGAACCAAACCTAAACCGGAACCATTTTCGTTCGCAGTACCTGGCAGGGTGACACTGGTGGATAGATCGAAGATTTTATGGATTGTAGTGTCGTCCATTCCCACTCCATTGTCCACAATGGAAATTTCTACATGGTCATGATTTTTATTGACTACAACATTTATATGTCCTTCAGGATTTGTGAATTTTATGGCGTTCGAAATTAAGTTCCGTAAAACAGTTCTTAATATATTTTCATCAGTTCTTATTTCAATTTCGTCTGTGGCGGAAAAATGCAAAGAAATGTTCTTGGCCTTAGCCTGGGACATTTTAAGTTCAATAATATGCAGTATTACTTTGGACAGGTTAATTTTTTCTGGGCTGAAACCAAGTTCTCCCGTTTGTGATTTTGCCCAATTTAATAAATTGTCAAGTAGACTCAGGGTATTTTTGGCAGTTGTATTTATTAGATCAACAAACTCTTCAGATTCCGAATTTTCGGTGGTAGCAACCTTTTCAGAGAGCAGTTCGGAAAGGCATAAAATGTTGTTGAACGGACTTCTTAAATCGTGTGCTATAATTGAAAAAAGTTTATTTTGGGTTTGGTTCAACGCTTCAAGCTTAAGCTTATCCTGTTCAATGATTTTATTTTTTTCAAGTATTGTTTTTTGATCTACTTCCTTTAAAAGCATAATGTAACCAATACTGATGGCACTAATTACAAGGATGGAAATTATAAGGAACCAATTATTGAAGGTAGAGCTTTTGAGGAAAACATATGAATCGCCAATTTGGTATATATTATAAGCGCGAAAGAGCTGGAATATGGAATATAAAAGAAGCACCCCGCTTAAAAGAATGGAAAACTTGTATTTATTTTTATTGAAAAATAGATAATAAGCACCTATCGCATAGAAAAATGAGCAGGAAATTATCCGTATAACATTCATAATGGTATTGTTTTTTTCAGCGATTACAATGGCGGCATAAAATAGAAATGCAAAAACAACAAAAATCCGTAACAGTTTTTTTCGCTTCTTACCATCAAAAGAGATAAGACCAAACGAAGTAAAGGTAAAACAGGCAATCATTAATAAATTATTAATGCGCAAAGCAAGGATTGGTGGTAAAAAATCACTATTTCCGTGTAGAATAATGGCAATCGTTTGAAACGTTATACCCAGTGCCACTAGCAAAAAATACCATTGTTTGTGATGATAGAAATATTGATAAATGAAGAGGGAAATAATAAATAAATTATTCAGAGCTAAAAAAAACAATATCGAGGGGTAGTCTAAGGTCATTTTTATTCTTTATATTTTATAAAGGTTAAAAAAAAATGTTAATAATCTGTTTTTTTAATATTTGTTTGGCAACTTAAATGTGCTTATATATATCCAGGTTACATAGAACACTGATTATCAAGGTGGTGGACAGTTCTTGGATTGGAGCTAATAGGCAATCAATAAAAGGTGTTAAACCTCAGGGCAGGCCTGTCTGCCGACAAAGGAAGGCCTGTCTGCCGACAAAGGCAGGCCCTGAACCCATTAATAGGAATCGACCCTAGGGTCGAGGTATTGAACCTTGATCCCGCATAAAAAGGCGAGATTAGTTCAACTTTCAATTTTAAGTGCGTCTTACTGACTTTTCAAAATTGAGTTTTGACTAATAAATTAAAGGGCAGTAATTTCTAAATAGGTCGATGAAGAGGCTACATTTATCATTTGGCAAAGTAGTTATACCAGCCTGAGAACACCTTTTTAAATGTTTTCCATTAGAATTAATCAACCAAAATTATTCTAGGGACCGTAGGAAAAATGTAATACTACCTTTAGGAGTACCAAAAATTATATAAATGACTTAGGATCTTTATGGAATACTGGATTAATCTCAGGTTTAATACTGCTATAACTTGGTTCCCTGGATTAAGATGAAAGATTTGATCGACTTTTCCTTTAAATGCAAGAACTTCTTACGTTCTTCGTCTTCTTTGAAATTATCAAAGTCTTCCTGGGAATTAAACTCCACCAAGTGAATTTCATAGGGGGGCTCCGTATTTTTTTCAATTACGGAATCCTCTGTGGGTCTAATCCTTAAGGTAAGTCTACCATTGTATTTTAAAATGGTGGGAATAGCAAGATCCTCAAACTGATGAAAAACGTCCTCCTGCCCTTCATTAAGGTATATAAGCTGGGTTATGTAAATCATATTAAAAGGGACTTTTACAGTATAAGTTAGGTAGAGTGATAGAACAACTAGTAGCGTATTTTAAATTACAATAAATTTCACAACCAAGGATTAGGCACTTTAAAAAAAAAAATACAACAATTGCTAGTTATTACTAGGGTTATTAATGGTCCGTTTTTATTTATCATTTAGTTTTTACTTCTTTATTTCCAATTTATTGATTATTCCTTTCAACATGGTTGGAACAATTAGCTTGTGGAAAGGTCGAACAGGAAGAAAGTATAATTTACCAAACCAATTATTAAATTCTACGGTTGTGGTAAGGGTGATGTCCTTATTTTTGGTTCCAGATGCATGAGGTGCCAAAAATAGTGAGACCCTAAAATTCAGATGTTTATCATCTTCCCCTAAAATGACTTCGTTTTCGGTTTTGGCGAACACTTTAAAAAGTCCCATTTGTTCTCCTGGTTCACATTTAAAGTTTTGGAGCTGCCTTTCCCTCTTGGTTATATCACCAGAGGTTTTAAGCCCGAAAATGGATACCATTTTATTTCTAAGGGCAAATAGCCTTTCTACCCATTTTGGTCCACTTGAAAAAAATGCCCTGCCTATATCCGTAGATGTAAATTTATTTCCGTGGTCATACAGGCTAGCTTGAAAACTATCCACATAGTCGTATGTGTTGCCAGAAGAATTCAGCAACGAATGGTTCGGAAGTGTCGTTTCAATTATTTTCATTTTTTATTTCCATAATTCTATGGTCTATTGATCAATAATGGCCCTGCCTGCAATGGTAAAATAGAATCCCTTACTACTCAGAATTTTCAATTGGGATTAAAGGTATGGATATGAGCTAACGTCCAGGTCCATAAAAATCCGGTAGGACCGGTGCTTTTCATAGGGAAGGTTGTTAAACATAGTTTCGTATTCCTAATCATTTAAAATTTAACGGTTATACATAGGGAACGGCAACTTCTATATTTCCTTTACCCAGTGAAAAGGAAATGTTTAAAAATATTGTTCTTTCACTATTTGTACTTGATTCCAAAATATCAAAATCATCCAGCTCTATATAATTTTTTAAGTCCAAATAAAGTTTTTCTATTTTTTGCTCTTCAACTTCAATTCTTAAAGACATTGAAATATCAGAAAACTGCTTTACGTCTACAACATCTCCCGACCTATTTATAATCTGATTAATTTTATCAAGGGCTTCATACCTACTTTCCTTAGAGTATCCTTTCCAAAAAATAAATTTGTTTGCCACCTTTCACTTTTATTTCTCAACGTTGTTTTTCCCTATTCAAGCGCAGCGGTTTGACTATAATTGGGGACAGGACTTGAATACTTTCCATTGTAACACAGTATGTAAGAATAAATATAATTAATTTTTAATATAAAGTACGTAGTACATAATGACAATCCGAATCCATATAATTAGTTAAAAAGGTTTCAAGAATAATCGTTCATACCTTAATATTGTTATTACATCGATTTTAATTTTTTGATTTACAATTTTAAAGTAAATTTTAATCTTTATAATTCGTTCCCCCAATAGAATATTTTTTTATTGAATTGCAGTTAAATAACATGCCTAACAAAATGTACAATGAAAAAAATATTTTATTCCTTAATTATCATAATCCCACTTTTCCTGTTCGTAATTGGTTCATGCTCCAAAGAAAAAATTACCATTTATGAATTTACAGGTGATGTATCTCCTATAGATGGAGGAAGTATTAGCCCTAATCAAGGTACATTTGAATCAGGAGAAAAGGTGACCATATCAGCAACTCCTTCCAATGGATTCTATTTTAAGAATTGGAGTGGCGATATTACAGGGACAGATAATCCCTATTCATTTACAATACAATCGGACACAGAGGTTATCGCCGTTTTTGAAAAAGAGGATACGGATGGTGATGGGGTTCCGAACGATATTGACAAGTGTCCTGAAACCACTACCGGGGAAACTGTAAATATGGATGGCTGTTCGGAAAGTCAAGTAGATTCTGATGGAGATTCTGTATTTGATGATGTAGACCAATGTGCCGATACCCCAGAGGGTGAAACAGTAGATGAAACAGGCTGTTCCATTAGCCAGAGAGATACTGACCTTGATGGTATTACCGATAATTTAGATGAATGTCCGGACACTGGTCAAGGGTTGACAGTTGATGATAAGGGTTGTGCAGAAAATCAGCAAGATATGGATGGAGATGGTATTCTGAACGATTTGGATTTGTGTCCAGGAACTCCCCTGGGAGAACCCGTTAATAGTAATGGTTGTACTTCGTCTCAGACTGATTCTGATGGAGATTCTGTTGCTGATGGATTGGATCAATGTCCAGACACGCCATCGGAAGAAACGGTTGATAGTGAAGGTTGTTCTGATAGTCAAAAGGACACGGATGGAGATGGAGTAACAGATAATCTAGACCAATGTCAAAATACCCCTTCCGGAGAAGAAGTGAGCTCGATTGGATGCTCTTCTACCCAAACTGATTCAGACGGGGATACAGTTAATGATGGATTGGATCAGTGTCCCGATACCCCAACAGGAGAAACAGCAGATGCGCAAGGATGCTCAGCTAGTCAAAAGGACACGGACGGAGACGGAGTAACAGATAATCTAGACCAATGTGAAAATACCCCTTCAGGAGAAGAAGTGAGCTCTATTGGATGCTCTTCTACTCAAACTGATTCAGACGGGGATACAGTTAATGATGAGTTGGATCAGTGTCCAAATACACCAACAGGAGAAGCTGTAGATGCTCAAGGATGCTCAGGTAGTCAAAAGGACTCTGATGGTGATGGGGTTACGGATGCTATTGATTTATGTCCAGGGACACAATCAGGAGAAACTGTAAATTCCAACGGCTGTTCTGCCTCCCAGACAGACTCAGCTCCTTCAATAGTGATCTTTGATCAGGCACCGGCGCCTAACGCGACAAATGTGAATACACCTATTACAATTAGTTGGATGGCTTCCACTGATGCCGAAGGTGATGCCATTACTTATGATGTGTATTTAGGAACGAATTCAGCAAACTTAGACTTGGTCAGTCCTAATCAAACCGCTCTATCCTTCACTTCAATCGAACTTGAATTGGGAACAACCTACCATTTTCGCGTAGATGCAAAATCAACTACTCACGTGACTTCAAGTGAAGTGAGAAGTTTTGTGACATTGTTCACTGGATCATTTACGGACACTAGGGATGGTCATACATATGGAACAATTAAAATTGGATCTCAGGTTTGGATGACGGAGAATTTAGTCTACAATTCTTCAGGATCATATAGTTACGATGATGATATATCCAACGATGCAAACTATGGCCGATTGTACGAATGGGCTACTGTACAAGCTGCAATTCCAACAGGCTGGCACTTGCCAACGGATGCTGAATGGAAAATATTGGAAACTGAACTAGGAATGCCTGCAAGCGATTTAAATATTAATGGAGAAGACACAACAAGAGGAACGGACCAAGGCACAAAAATGAAAGTGGGCGGATCCTCTGGATTGAATATCCCAATGTCTGGATACAGGTCGAACGGCGTATACAGTTCAATAGACATTAAAGCATATTTATGGGCAGACACTGATACTGGGGTAGGAAACCCCTTTAGAAGAAAAATTGAAGCTGCAAGTCCGTCTAGCTTCAGGTTTACAAATCCACCCGGAACTTTTGCTGATAGCGTACGTTTGGTAAAGAACCAATAACAGAACATTATATTGGATAATTCCCAAAGGGAATTCAAACAAAAAATATTGTTCATCCTATATTGGGAAGATTTATTTTACGAACGTCTAAATGGTATACATGTACAAATACTTTTAGGTGTTGTACCTCTTGTCGGTCAGGGTTCCATATTATCCAACCCCAATAGAATTCCATGGCCGATGGGGCGTGGGTAATGTGTACGTTTTAGTTCTCGTTTTCATGAAGAGCTAATGTACTGCAACGTAGTCCGCTTGTACGCATTAGCCACGTGGACTTGAAGTGAAGACTGGTTTAGTAAGGTCAATTAAGTGAAAACCGCACAAGAAA
>Ga0209344_10005407_pt1 | contig 11026 bp, 11 predicted proteins | sample Cruoilmetagenom6_FD_187293 | JGI IMG/M metagenome (GOLD analysis project Ga0209344, IMG submission 187293) | Oil polluted marine microbial communities from Coal Oil Point, Santa Barbara, California, USA - Santa Barbara Oil Seep Sample 6 (SPAdes)... | ecosystem: Environmental > Aquatic > Marine...
AATTAGATAATTTTTTCGTTGCGAAAGATAATCTCTTTTTTTTTGACACTAATGTTTTATATAAGTATTCCTTATTTAAAAAATAATTTTACCTTTAAAGCCTCAAACAAACAAAACTAAAACCAAAAAAATGCACGTAGCAATTGCTGGAAACATTGGCGCTGGAAAAACTACATTAACCAAATTATTAGCTAAACATTATAAATGGAAACCTCATTATGAATCTGTTGAAGAAAATCCTTATTTAGATGATTTTTATAGTGAGATGGAACGTTGGTCTTTCAACTTACAAATATTCTTTTTAAATAGCAGGTTTCGTCAAATTTTAGAAATCCACGAAAGTGGTAAAAACATCATTCAAGACAGAACTATTTACGAAGATGCTCATATTTTTGCACCAAACTTACATGCAATGGGTTTAATGACCAATCGCGATTTTAGTAATTATTCTTCTTTATTTGAGCTCATGGAAAAGTTAGTTTCTCCACCAGATTTATTGATTTACTTACGCGCTAATATTCAAACTTTAGTCGGGCAAATCCATAACCGAGGAAGGGATTACGAAAATACAATAAGCATTGATTATTTAAGTAGATTAAATGAGCGCTATGAAGCCTGGATAACCACATACACAAAAGGCAAACTTTTAATTGTTGATGTTGATAATCTTAATATAGTAGATAACCCAGAAGACTTAGGAACTGTCATTGATAAGATAGACGCTCAAATTCACGGATTGTTTTAATCGCCAATAATTTTTCATATTTCAGATCTTTAACCTAGCTAGATCTGTAAATTTTGTTTCAAAAGAGACGTGTATATAAGGCTGTATATCTTATGAAGCTCAGGTAGATGTGTTTTTTCTGAATTTAGTAGGTCTAACACCCACTTGTTTTTTAAAAAAGTTTGAAAAATGACCTGGCTCATTGTATCCCAAAGTATATGCTATTTGCTCACAAGTACTATCTGAAAATAATAATAATCGTCTTGCTTCGGTAATAATGCGGTCATTAATAAATGTAAGTGCGGTTTTATCACTATACTTCTTAAATAAATTTGAAAGTGTCTTGGGTGATTTATTAAGCATATCAGCATAATCTGCCACTTGGTGTTTTTCTTTGAAATATTCTTCCACCAAAACATTAAATCGTCTAATTACATCCAATTTAACGGTTGAGAGCTGTGGTTGCGAAATGTCCTTTTTTACTATCCGTGTAGATTTTATCAATATCCTTTTTAGTATTACCCGTAACATTTCACCTTGAATATTATCTTTTGTTTCAAATTCTTCAAGAAGAAGTTGGTGTATTACATCATAGCTTTTACTTTCTTTTTCATTTGGTGATATTACACGTGGTTGAGAAGAGCCATAAAACAATATTCCATAACAAGAAACTTCATGATCATGATCTCTTATGCAATAAAATTCTCTATTAAAGACAAGAGCTATAGCTCCTTTTTGTTCTTTACCCATTTCTACCACATTCACCGGTGTACAAAATAATATTTGGGATTCATTTAGTGTTAAATTATAGCCATCTACTATTAAATTGGTATTATTTTCTTTAGCCCAGATAATCTTATAAAGTCCTTTCTTTTCTAATAATTTATGAGATATTTTATCACTAAAGTCTGTTACATTTAAAACACTTTCTTCGATAGTACTTGTGTAGCTTAAAAACATTATAAAAATTTATGATTTGTAAAATTTAGAGATGTATTTTATAAGTTTTATTTTAGATAAAGAGGGAATTTAAGATTTTTTTTGAAACTATTCAACTAATTTGATAAACTTGATAAGAAGGTACAAGAAAAATATATAATATTAAAGGAATAATCTGTATTCTCAAACATACCAAATGAATATACTTTTGTTATCAATAAATGAATGTTAAAATATATATCATTCACATCAGGTAAAAAAAATCAATTATAAATGGGCTTAATTGAAACAAAATTAGATAAACTTGGATTTCGTTTAGAAAAACCTAGACCACCGGTAGCAAATTATTTAGGTTCTAAGTGTATTGGTGATCTGTTATTTGTATCAGGTAGAAAAAGTGAACTAACAGGGGAAGTTGGTACGGATGTTACGGAAAAACAAGCAAAAAAAGCAGCTAGCGAAACGGTTGTATTGATGTTGGCAATTATAAAAAAGAATATCAAAGATCTAGACCTAATTGAAGGTGCTGTAAAATTACAAGGATTTATCAGATCATCAGTTAATTTCACCAGACAACCTCAAGTACTTGATGGCGCATCAGAATTATTAATTGAACTATTTGGTGAAAACGGCCATCATGCCAGAACTGCCACCGGGGTATCTCAATTACCTTATGGAGCTTCAATACAATTGGATATAATCTTAAAACTAAAAACACTTTAGCAAAAGGTTAAAGGAAGAATGTACATTCTTTTAGAGGCTACTTAAGTTCGAATAAATATGAAAAACCATTTAATCATAAAAAGACATTCTTTATTCTTGTTCTTGATTTTACTTTTTATAGTTGGATGTAGTACAGATGATGGAGATGATCGTTATTTTATTAATCCAAACCTTGAAGCCGGTTGTCTAAGCTTACAATATCCTGATATGTCGTCATCAGAATACGTGCTTCCTTGGGAGGTTGGGAAATTGTACGAAATTACTGGTAATTGTAATACTCATGGAGGTGAAAGAGCTACGCAACGATATGCTTATGATATTGCTATGCCAACTGGAACTAAAATTGCAGCTAGTAGGTCGGGAGTTGTTGTAGGTGTAGAAGAAAAATTTACGAATGATAATGGGAGTATTCACAAATTAAATTATGTATTCATTCAACACCTAGATGGAACTATAGCGCGTTATTATCATTTAACAATTAATGGAGTACTAGTTGCCCTAAACGATCTGGTTGCTCAAGGTGATATAATAGCACTTAGTGGCAGTTCTGGAAATCCAGGTTACCCACATTTACATTTTGACATAACATCAGAAGAATGTATTGAAAGAATTGAATTAGGTGGGAATTTGGACGTACAAAGTTATTGCCAAACAATAGCTGCTGTTTTCTCAAATACAGAGATTCATACTCGTGGTCTTGAAATTGGCAAATATTATGAAGCATTCCCTTACTAGCTAAATTCAATTATATAACGGATTCTAATAATGGAATGAAAAATGATTTAACTATTTTAATAAAAATTAATTAATATAAAAAACAAGAGAAGATGAAAAAAAACATAGTAATAATAGTTTTAAGTTTTGTAAGCCTAATGTCGTTTGGTCAACAGATTGATTATAATTTACAAAAAGGATATGTAGCTGGAGGTTATGATGTGATTTCGTATTTTGACAATGATGCTACAAAAGGGAAGAGCAACATAATTTTTAACTATAAAAATGCAAAATTTAAATTTTCAAACCAATCGAATTTGGATAAATTTAAAGCGAATCCATCGAAATATACGCCTCAATATGGCGGATGGTGTGCCTATGCATTAGCAACTAAAAATGAAAAAGTTGAGATTGATCCTGAAACTTTCGAAATCAGAGATGGCAAATTATATTTATTTTACAATAAATTTTTTAATAATACTCTTGAAAGTTGGCTAAAGGAGATGCCCAATAAACTTGTTCAAACCGCAAATATTAATTGGAATAAAATTAAATATGTAAATTAGTAACGTATTAATATTCGAAGAATTACAACTAGTATTATAATTTTTTACCTAAATCGAAAACTAGCCAAATGAAAAATGCTAAAATTGAAATTTTGCATTTTTAAAATTAAAAGAATCTGCCTGCGCTTTAGTCAAAATCACAGTAGTCAGGTTATGATTAAATTTGAAAAGATATTTCTATCTTTTTCGAAAGGTGTCTTTATAACATAATTATTCAAAAGAAAAACAATTATTTGTCGTCTTAAGTAACTATTGAAAAATTGACATAATTCATTCTGTAATTAATTAACTAATTTTATTTTTTAACTAAATCTATAATTGAAAACAATCACTAAATATTGGTTTTTAGAGGGATTTAATCTTTTTAAGAAACTCGGAATACTCAATATGAGGAAGGTTTGCGAGATTCTAATAATGGATAACATTGAAAAAGGAAACCCGATAAAATTAATTGAAGAACATAAGAATAGTATATTCTTTTTGAAAAAAGGGAGCGTAAAAATTGTAAACGCTAAAAATGATTTGGTTAAATACATTGTAAAACGCGGTAATATCTTTGGAGAACTTGCTCTTTATGATCAGAAAGCTGCTGAAGAAGAAGTTGCTTATGCTTTAGAAGATTGTATAATATGCTATATAGAGGCAGAACGAATGGATGAACTGATGGAGAAATATAAATCACTCAAGAATGGAGTTCTTAAAATTTATGGTTTACGCATAAAAAAATTAGAAAGGAGATTAAGCGATTTATTATATAAAGATAGTGCAACGAGAATCAAAGAATTTATTATAGAGTATATAGAAGAGTTCGGTGAAGAAAAAGGAGCAGACAAATTAGTCGCAAATAATTTACTGTCACACAAAGAAATAGCAAACCTGACCAATACATCTAGACAAACAGTTAGTAATGTATTAAGTAATCTGCGAAAGAGAGGGATAATTAATTACAATACTGATTCAATATCAATCAATTAGTGTTCAACAAATTCAAAACTAAGCATAAATAATAAGAGAAATAAAAATGAAAAAGCCAGTAATAATTGCGCAAATAAGCAAACTAAAAAATAAGCAACCAGTACATGCACTTGTAAACGGGTTGGATTTAGTAATCGTAAAATTTAATAATGATGTTTCTGTCCTTTACGGGAGGTGTCTTCATAGAGGGGCATTAATGGCGGATGGTCATGTAGATGGTGATAATCTAATTTGTGGTGTGCATGGCTGGGACTATAGAGTTGATTCCGGAGTTTCCGAATATAATAATAAAGAGGTACTCCATAAATTTTCTACTAAAATTGAAGATGATAATTTATTGATTGATGAATTTGAAGTAGATGCATACTTAGTTAACAATCCACAGCCATTTAATCGAGATGACTATTTAGGCGCTTATGCCGATACACACCCTGAAGACACAGAACCTTATACAGGTTATATAAAAGAGCTAGCAAAGAACGGATTAAAGAATATTGGGCATCATGGATTTTCCGCTTCTATGGGTGTAGACAGAAATACACTACCAAAATGGAATGACATTCAGTTTTTACCTGCCCAATTAGCTAGCAGACCGTTACTTGATCATGAAGATGTTTCAACTAAAGTGATAATTGGTTCAAAAGCTAAAAAACCACTACACTTAGAAATCCCATTGTTTGTTTCTGATATGAGTTTTGGAGCGTTATCTCGAGAAGCCAAAATAGCATTATCTAAAGGTGCAGAGTTAGCAGGAACTGGAATTTGTTCTGGCGAAGGCGGAATGTTACCGGAAGAGCAACAGAATAATTCTAAATACTTTTATGAACTGGCATCTGCTCAATTCGGATTTTCATGGGATAAATTAGACAATGTACAAGCTTTTCACTTTAAAGGGGGACAAGGTGCTAAAACAGGAACAGGAGGGCATTTACCTGGAAATAAAGTAAGTGCAGAAATTGCGAAAGTAAGAGGTTTAAAAGAAGGTGAAACAGCAATATCACCTGCAGCTAACCCAAATTTTCATGGTGTTCAAGATTTTAAAGATTTCGCAGATAAAGTTAGAGATCGTACGGGAGGTATTCCAATAGGATTTAAAATTGCTGCCAGTCATATAGAAAAAGATATTCAATTTGCTTTAGATGTAGGCGTAGATTATATCATATTGGATGGCCGTGGTGGTGGCACAGGTTCTGCTCCGACTATTTTAAGAGATCATATCAATGTTCCTACGATTCCAGCTTTAGCGAGAGCAAGAAAATACTTGGACAAAGTGGGGGCAAATGGTATTTCTTTAGTGATTACCGGAGGGCTTCGTGTGGCAGAAGATTTTGCAAAAGCCATGATGCTTGGCGCCGATGCCATTGCAGTTTCTAACTCGGCACTCCAAGCAATTGGTTGCTTGGGTATGAGAGCATGTGGATCTAATAATTGTCCGGTAGGAATAGCTACTCAAAAAGAATCTTTACGTAGTCGTATAATTATAGATTCTTCTGCAAAACAATTATATAATTATTTTGATGCAACGAACAATTTGATTCGTGTTATTTCAAGAGCTTGTGGGTATGATGACATTTCAAAGTTCAATCATAATGACCTATCAACTTTTGATGCAGATATTCATAAATTAACAGGTATTAATTATGCCGGAATAAATTAACCAAATGTTTCAAATTTTTATTAGTATAACAGCGCTTGCTGCATTATTAAGTTTTATCAATGCCAAATTCTTAAAATTACCTGAAACTATTGGTGTAATGATTCTCTCTATTATTATATCATTTTCAATAGGAAGTTCAATATATCTTATTGATAAAGATTATTTTATGGAATTATATCCAATTGTACAACAAATTGATTTTAGAGCAATTCTGTTTGATTTTTTATTAGGTATTTTATTATTTGCGGGTGCAATTCATGTCAACTTAAAAGGTCTACTGAAAGAAAAAGGTACGGTTATTATCTATGCAACTTTTGGTGTTTTAATCTCAACTTTTATAATAGGAACAGCATTTTATTATGCTACGTCTTTAATCGGTCTTGAAATTACCTATTTATACAGTTTGGTATTTGGCGCCTTAATTTCGCCTACCGATCCTGTGGCCGTTTTGGCATTACTCAAAAAAGCAGGAGCTCCGAAACATATGGAAATTAAAATTGTAGGGGAATCCCTTTTTAACGACGGTGTAGGTATTGTAGTTTTTTTATCATTATTGTCTTTGGCAACAATGATGCAAGAATTTCAGATCGCGCATATTGCTAAAGAATTTGGAGTAGAAGCTGGAGGTGGTATCTTAATGGGATTGATTTTAGGATATATTGGAAAAGTGTGTATTAGAGCTGTTGTCAAGGAGCCGGTTATTGCAGTACATATTTCTTTAGCAATTGTTTTAGGAGGTTATAGTTTATCATCATTATTTCATGTTTCCGGCGCCATTGCAATGGTTGTTGCCGGATTGGTAATAGGTAATAGTCTGCACTCCGAAAAAATTTCAGAAGAATTAAAAAATCATATGAATATCTTTTGGAAAGTGTTGGATGAAATTTTTAATGCAGTTCTTTTCGTACTTATTGGGATCATAATAATTATGGTTGATTTTAATATTAGCTACCTTTTATTAGGTGTAATTACTATTTTAATTGTCATTTTTTCAAGATATATTACTGTTTTCATATCTAATTTTTTGCTTAAAAAATCAAATAGGGCAAATGCTAAAGAACGAACAGTCTTGACCTGGGCAGGATTGCGAGGAGGAATATCTATTGCCTTAGCGTTAACTCTACCCGAAAGTGAAGTGAGAGATCTCATTTTGTATACAACGTATGTAGTAGTAGTTTTTTCGATTATAGCTCAAGGTCTAACAATTGAAAAACTTATTTTAAAATCTTTTAAAACCTCATAAATGGATAACAAAACAACATGGTATAAGGTACTCGATAATAAAAAAACACTTCCCGAAGGTCGTGTACAAACTGTAACAGCAGGTCATCAAGGTATTTGTTTAACACATTATGACGGTAAGTTTTCTGCACTAGATAATAAATGCCCCCATCAAGGAGGACCATTAGGTGAAGGTTCTATTGAAAACGGAATGTTACGTTGCCCTTGGCATGGTTGGGATTTTGATCCTTGTTCAGGTTTACCTCCAGGCGGTTTCGATGATGGTGTAAAAACCTTTGATTTAAAAGAAGAGGGTGATGAAATTTTTGTGGGTATTCCAGAAGAAGTAGAGCATCAAGATACCATTTCGGATGTAATGATGCGGACCATGGTAAATTGGGGTGTAGATACTGGATTCGGAATGGTTGGTCACTCTAATTTAGGTGTTGCAGATGCAATGAGGCATTTGGAAGAGCAAGGTAAATTTCAATTTTTTGGTATTCGTCATGAAGGTGCTGCAGCGTTTGCTGCTTCGGCTTATGGAAAACTAATGGGAAAACCAGCAGTTTGTTTTGGTATTGCAGGGCCAGGTTCAACCAATATGTTTACCGGTATGTGGGATGCTAAAGTAGATCGTTCTCCAATGTTAGCACTATCTGGTCAAGTAAATACACAAGTAATGGGAACCGGTGCCTTTCAAGAAGTAGATTTAGTTGGTGCTTTTCAAACAGTAGCTAACTTTAATCATAGCGTGCAGCAAAACTCAAAACATAGCGAATTAATGAGTTTGGCTATAAAAAGTGCCCTATTGAATAGAGATGTATCACATATAACGTTTCCAGATGAAGTGGCTTTTATGCCCAAACCAAAAGGTGAAGAAGCACAAACACCTGAAGGTAGAATTACACCATTGAACATTTCGCCACCAAGGCAAATGGTTGCAAAAGCAGTAGACATGTTAGAAAACTCTACAATGCCTGCAATTATTGTTGGGCATGGAGCTCGTTTTCATATGAAAGCTATCACTGCATTTGCAGAAAAATTAAACTGCCCTGTAATCACTACATTTAAGGCAAAAGGACAAATTTCTGACCATCACGATTTAGGTTGTGGTGTATTAGGAAGAAGTGGTACTCCAATCGCTTCGTGGTTTATGAACGAAAGTGATTTGTTACTAGTATTTGGAGCTTCGTTCTCTAATCATACAGGAATTACTCCTAAAAAGCCAATCATTCAAGTAGATTATGACCCAGCTGCATTGAGCAAATTTCATAAAGTAGATACAGCACTTTGGGGAGAGATTTCTGAAACTTTATCTATCATAGAAGAACAAACTGACGGCAAACTTAATACCGTAGACAGGCGTCCAGAAATTGCAGAACGATGGGCAATTTGGAGGGAAGAAAAAGCAAGTCGATTAAAGGACGAAAGCGAGATTGGGTTAAGTTCTATTGCTGTTTTTGAAGCTATGAATAAAGTAGTTCCTAACGATGCTGTTATTGCTGTAGATGTTGGAAACAACACCTACTCTTTTGGTCGTTATTTTGAACCTAAAAACCAATCTATTTTAATGTCAGGTTATTTAGGGTCGATAGGTTTTTCATTACCCGCAGCAATGGGAGCTTGGGCTGCACAAGGAAAAGATAGACCTATTTGGTCGGTTTCTGGTGATGGTGGTTTCGGACAGTATATAGGTGAAATGATGACCTTGGTTAAATACAATATGAACATCAAGCATGTATTGTTAAACAACTCTGAAATAGGGAAAATTTCTAAAGAACAAAAAGCAGCCGAACTAGACGTTTGGAAAACATCTTTGCACAATGCAAACTTTGCTAAATATGCTGAAAACTGTGGAGCTTTAGGTATTAGAGTAACAAAAAAAGAAGAACTATTGCCAGCTCTAGAACAATTAAAATTGCACAATGGCCCTTCATTATTAGAAATAATTACTGATGCAACATTAATATAATATGGAAATAGCTATCAATATATTTTTATGGATTTTAGGACTTTATTTTTTAATTGGTTTTCTCTTCGGAATTTTCTTTCTATTTAAAGCACCAAAAATTGATGTTTTAATGGCAGATACAAAAAAGAAAGCTCGTTTTTTATTATTTCCCGGCGTAGCGGCTACTTGGCCTTTTTTAATAGGAAAGTTATTTAAGTCTAAAACTGCTTCATAATGAACTCAGGACTCAGGAAAATTCATAAATATAGTTGGTTGTTGTTGCTCATAATTATCCCTTTAATTATGTTCTTTTCAATGAAAAATTTAGTGCTATTTGAATCAACTAAAGAGGATGGTATTAGCCATAGTTTTTCTAGAACTAATCCAGATAGAGATTTTGAAAACGATTTAATTAAAGTTGCATTTTATCCAAAAAGTATAGAGATTATTTTGAAGACCACCTTAAAAAATGCTTCTTCAACTGTTTATGCAGTCCATGATAATGATGAAAAACAAAAAGTAATTGGAGAACTAACCGCTGCAGGCATCTATACTTTCAAGATAAATGATATTCCAAAAAATATCATGATTTATGACAATATCAAAGATGTATTAATCACTAAAACTAATTTTTAATGGGCTTAGATTATCAATTAGTACTTTGGAATAAAGATAAAAAAACGTATGATAAAATTATCGTACTAGGCATGTTACTTTATATTGTTTTGTTTGCTGTTGTTACAGTTATTTTTAATTCTGAAACAAGTATTGAAACGCTCGTGATAAGGACTTTCGGATCTCTCGCTTTTGTTATGTTACATATTATTTTAGTTATTGGCCCTCTAAGTAGGTTAAACTCTAAATTTTTACCTATTTTATATAATAGAAGGCATTTAGGTGTTAGTATGTTTATTGCAGCATTGATCCACGGTGGTTTTTCTATATTTCAATTTCATGCCTTAGGGGATGTCAATCCATTTTATTCCCTTTTTACGTCAAATATGGATTATAATTCATTGACCAATTTCCCATTTCAAGTATTAGGGTTTTTCGCCTTGTTAATCTTATTTGCTATGGCATCAACAAGTCATGATTTCTTTTTAAAAAATCTTTCATCGACAGTTTGGAAACGATTACATATGCTTGTATATCTTGCTTATGCCTTAATTATAGCACATGTGTTTTTAGGAGCTTTTCAACAAGAAACCTCATCATTTACCATAGGTTTTTTACTTATTGGATTTGTTGTAATTAGTAGTTTACACATCATTACTGCTTTTAAAGAGAGTAAAATTGATAGTGTTAAAGCTGAAAAATATATTGAAGGTTGGTTAAAAGTATGTGAGATAAAGGAAATTCAAGATGACAGAGCAAAAATATTTACGGTTAATAATGAACGTATTGCTGTTTTTAAGTATGAGGGTAAATTATCAGCAGTTCATAATGTTTGTAAGCATCAAGGTGGCCCTCTAGGTGAAGGAAAAATAATTGACGGTTGCATTACCTGCCCTTGGCACGGGTATCAATATTTACCTCATAATGGTCAATCACCTCCT
>Ga0209344_10005408_pt1 | contig 11025 bp, 8 predicted proteins | sample Cruoilmetagenom6_FD_187293 | JGI IMG/M metagenome (GOLD analysis project Ga0209344, IMG submission 187293) | Oil polluted marine microbial communities from Coal Oil Point, Santa Barbara, California, USA - Santa Barbara Oil Seep Sample 6 (SPAdes)... | ecosystem: Environmental > Aquatic > Marine >...
TGACAGCGGAAGAAAATACACCATAAACGAAATAAAAGTTACTGGAGCACAGAGCTTTAACGAGCAGACCGTAATAGCCTTTACAGGTTTAAAAAAAGGTGACAGAATCTACATTCCGGGCGAAAAATTGAGTCAAGTAACCAAAAAACTTTGGGAACAAAATCTTTTCAGCGACATCGCTTTTTACGTTACAAATATTGAAGGTGACAATGTTGATTTAGAGCTCTATATTGTTGAGCTACCAAAACTTAATGAAATTGTCATTAACGGAAAGGGAATAAGAAAGGCCAAGAAAAAAGAAATCATTAAAGACAATGATCTTAAAGCTGGCGCCAAGATTACTGAAAATCTTCTTACTACTACCAAAAATTACATTACAACTAAATATAAAAAAGACGGTTTTTTTAATACCGAGGTTACCATCAACACAACCCCTTATACAGATTCAACAGGTGTAGAAGTATCCCGGAATATGGTGATTTCAATCGATAAGGGAAAACGCGTAAAAGTTAAAAAAATCAATTTTGAAGGAAATGAGCATTTTACCAATGGCAAATTGCGACGTTCCATGAAAAAAACCAAACGCAAAAACTTTATACGTTTTTGGAAACGTTCAAAATATACCGAAGAAGGATTTGAGGAGGACAGAGAATCAATTCTAAAAAAATATAAGTCAAATGGTTATCGCGATGCCCGAATAATTAGTGATACACTTCGGGTTCTTGATAAAAAGAACGTAGCCTTAGACATTAAGCTTGAAGAAGGCGACAAGTATTATTTTGGCGATATTAAATTTATCGGAAACAGTGTGTTTACCGATAACCAATTACGCCAAATCCTGGGCATAAAAAGTGGCGAAGTCTATAACGGAGTTTTACTACAAGAACGCATTGCAGACGAAAGCGACCCAGAAGCAAACGATCTTACAAACCTTTACCAAAACAACGGATATCTCGCAGCAAGAATAAACCCAGTTGAGGTAGCCGTGCGCAATGACACCATCGATTTTGAAATACGGATAATGGAACGCAACCTGTTCTATTTTGACCACGTAACCGTAGTAGGAAACGACCGTACCAACGATCACGTTATTTATAGAGAATTAAGAACGCGTCCCGGCCAAAAATACAGCAAGCGCGATGTGGTAAGAACCATTCGCGAATTGGGCCAATTGGGTTTCTTTGATCCGGAACAGCTTTCCCCCAACCTCAAAAAAGTTGATGAAAATAACGGCTTGGTTGATTTGGAATACTCGGTTGTAGAAAAAGGTTCCAGCCAGATAGAGCTTCAGGGAGGCTATGGCGGAGGCGGATTTGTTGGAACGCTTGGACTTTCCTTCAATAACTTTTCGCTTAGAAATATTTTCAACCTTAGTTCTTACAAGCCTTTGCCAATGGGTGATGGGCAAAAACTATCAATTCGGGCACAGGCCAGTAGTTATTACCAAACTTATAGCATATCTCTTACAGAACCATGGTTAGGTGGTAGAAAGCCCGTACAATTGTCCACTTCGTTCTCTCACACTATTCAGAATTTCTACGATTACAACAATAGAAGAGCAGACAAATCCAGAAGTTTTACTATTACTGGAGGATCGGTAGGTCTTGCCAAAAAAGTGAAGTGGCCCGATGATTATTTTGTATGGTCTAATGCTATTAGCTTCCAGCATTACAATCTGAATAATTACAACACTGGCTTGTTTACATTTGGTGATGGTTATTCCAACAACTTGGCATATACTATCGGTATAAGCCGAAACAACACGGCCACCAACCCTATTTACCCAACACAAGGTTCCGACTTCAGTATTACTGCAAAGTTGACCCTACCTTATTCAGCGTTTAACAACGTTGATTACAAAGCTATTTCTAATGAGAGAGACCTCCTTGAACTAACACCTCAAGACGATCCTGAGTTTATTGATGACAGGAAAAGAATTTCTGAAATTGACCAAGAGCGTTTTAAATGGCTGGAATATTACAAAATTAAATTTAAGGGAAGTTGGTATACCAGACTTATAGGAAAAATGATTCTTAAAACTAATACGGAGTTTGGATTCTTGGGAGCTTATAATCAAGATCGTGGTGTACCGCCATTTGAAAGATTTTTTGTAGGTGGTGATGGACTTGGCGCGTATAGCTTGGATGGCCGCGAAGTAATTCAGCTTAGAGGTTATCCTAACCAATCTTTATCTGATGCAGACGGAAATACGATTTACAATAAATTTTCGTTAGAGGTAAGATATCCCGTAACTTTGGCACAGATGGCATCCATCTATGTGCTTGGGTTTGCAGAGGGAGGAGCCTCTTATGATGGCTTCAGAAATTATAATCCTTTTGAACTAAAACGTTCCGCTGGCGCAGGATTGCGTATATTTATGCCAGCATTCGGACTTTTAGGTATCGATTTCGGATATGGCTTTGATCCTGTTTTGGGCGGAACCGAGAAGAATGGATGGGAAACCCACTTTATCATTGGACAACAATTTTAAAAATTGGCACGATATTTTCTTAAACAACAACCAAATAATATGAAGACAAAAAAAATACTATTTTTTACCCTTTTCCTTTTTTGCTTCACCTTTATGGCAGAAGCTCAAAGAGGCGTTCGCATAGGATATATTGATATGGAATATATCCTGGAAAGTGTTCCAGAATACAAAGAAGCCTCTATCCAATTGGAAGGAAAGGTACAACGCTGGAAACAGGATATTGAAAAGAAGCAGAAGGAAATAGACCAAATGAAACTGAACCTTGCAAACGAAAGGGTTCTTCTTACCAAAGAATTGATTGACGAGCGCGAAGAGGAAATTAAAATTAAGGAAGATGAAATGCTTCAATACCAACAGGATCGTTTTGGCCCAAATGGAGATCTAATGATCCAGAGAAGACAATTGGTTCAGCCTATACAAGATCAAGTTTTTAATATAGTTCAGGAAATTGCAGAGAATAAAAAGTATGATTTTATTTTTGACAAATCTGCAGACGTGGTTATGCTTTTCGCAGCAAAAAGAAATGACATCAGTGATTTGGTACTGCGAAGTATTGAACGTGCAGGCAGAAGAGTACAGGCTGCTAATAAAAAAGAGCAACGCGAAATAGAGCGTCGCGAAGCACTCTCATCTGAAGAAGAAGGTGCTATTACTGAAAGAGAAAAAGCAATTCAAGAAAAACAGGAGGAGCGCGAAAAACTGGTTGAAGCCAAAAAAACAGAGCGTGAAGAAATGATGGCCCAGCGCCAAAAGGAACGTGACTCTATCCGCGCTGCCAAAAAAGCTGAATTTGAAGAACGCAGACAACGCTTGATTGAAGAAAGAGAACAAAGAAGAGATTCAATAATGAAGGCCCGTCAAAACAGAAATAATCCTTCTGAAGGAAGAAAAGAAGGCGATGAAGGTGATGACCAAGAATAGAATAGTTTTATAATAATCAAATAAAAAGATAACACTTAAATTAAATACACTTACAATGAAAAAAATGAAAATAGTTTTAGTTGCAATGGCACTATTCGTGGGGGCTACAAGTTTTGTAAACGCACAGTCCAAAATTGCACACATCAATGCTCAAGAACTAATCGAGGCAATGCCCGAATATAAGGCTGCGCAAAGCCAATTGGAAAAAGTGCAGAAAACCTATGACACTGAAATTAAGGCAATGGCCAAAGAGCTAGAAACCAAAATGAAACAGTACGACACTGAAGCTGCAGGCAAAAGCGATGAAGAAAACCAAAAAAGATTCCAGGAAGTTCAAGGAATGCAGGATAATATACAAGCGTACAGACAACAAGCACTTCAGGATTTAGATAAGAAAAGAACAGATATATTTAAGCCAATTCTTGAAAAGGCCCAAAGTACCATTCAAAAGGTTGCAAAAGCACAAGGATATCAATATGTGCTAGACTCAACCTTAGGTAGCGGCGTAATTCTTGCCGATGGAAAAGACCTAATGGCCGATGTAAAAAAAGAATTGGGAATGTAATTCTTTCTTCAAAGAAATTTAAAAACTGCCCGCTTCTGCGGGCAGTTTTTTTATGTGCCATTTTGAACATATTGGCTACATTTACGATATGAAAAAAAACAATCCCATTGGTATATTCGATTCGGGCGTGGGCGGTTCTTCCATTTGGAAGGAAATCCACAAACTTTTGCCGCTGGAACATACTATTTATCTCGCGGACAGCAAAAATGCGCCCTACGGTAATAAGACGGCAGAGGAAATTACAAATTTGAGCATTAAGAACACCGAGAAATTATTGGCGTTGGGCGCAAAAATAATTGTAGTGGCCTGCAATACCGCTACTACCAATTCCATTGCTACTCTTCGGAAAAATTATGACATTCCAATTATCGGGATAGAACCGGCCATAAAACCCGCCGCGCTACAGACCACCGCGAAAAGCATCGGCATTCTGGCTACCAAAGGAACCCTGAGCAGCGCCCTTTTCAGCAAAACTACCCGGGAATTTACCAAAGATATAAACGTGGTCGAAATTATAGGCGAGGGTCTGGTGCCATTAATTGAAGCGGGGAATCTTGACGGTCCCGAAATGGTTTCGCTATTAAAGAAACATACCAAGCCGATGATTGCCGCAAATGTAGATTATGTGGTTTTGGGTTGCAGCCATTATCCCTATATAATCCCGCAGTTGAAAGCGATCCTTCCCGATAACGTAACAATAATCGATTCGGGAGAGGCCGTGGCCAGACAAACCAAAACCGTACTGCAAAGTATGGATATGCTTCGGGACGAGAATACCGCGCCCAAACTCCAGTTTTTTACAAATGCCGAAACCGACACCTTAAAATTTCTTCTGAAAAACTATTCTGAAAAAATTTCCGTGGAGAAAAAAGAGTTTTAATTCACTCTTTAAACCAAGAAGAATACATCACATAATTATTGGCGATACGTTCTATTTCGCCTTTGGTAAGTTCGGGACTTATGTTTTTAATTTTCTTGGCGGGAATACCGGCGTAAATGCTTCCACTTTCAACTTTAGTGTTCTTTGACACTACTGCACCAGCGGCTATAATGGTATTGCTCTCCACCACGCAATCGTCCATCACAATGCTTCCCATCCCAATTAACACGTTATCATGAATGGTACAACCGTGCACAATGGCATTATGGCCAATGGATACGTTGTTGCCTATGGTAGTGGGAGAGGTTTTGTAGGTGGCGTGAATTACCGCACCGTCCTGCACATTTACCTTATTGCCCATTTTAACGAAATGCACATCGCCGCGAATCACAGCGTTAAACCAAACGCTGCATTCATTGCCCATTACCACATCACCAACAATAGTGGCGTTTTCAGCAATAAAGCAATCTTTGGGAATTTCTGGATGTTTTCCATTTACGGGTTTTAATATCATCGGTTGTAATTTGTAGTTCTTTGTAAAATTAGAATAACTTAATTGTGACGTTTTTATAGGGTATTTAGGGAGTATCTATGAGGTAGAGTCGGCATAACGTCGGCTTAGAGACGGCATAGGGTCGGCATAGAGTCGGCATAGAGATGGCTTAGGGCTGAAAAAAATTAAATTTCAAATCTCTTGGAAAGGCACTAAAGCGTGAAGGATATTCGGCTTCCAATTGAGCTATAAATATATAGCATCACACTTGTGTTTCCAAATAAATTTTTAGCCAAAATAAGCTAGCAATTCCTTCTTTCGCGAAGGGCTAACCATTATTTCCTTCCCGCTGGAAAGTACTACGCTCCCGCCCTTTCCTTTTTTGTATTCGGTTATTTCGTTCACGTTTACCAAATAAGATTTGTGAACGCGAGCAAAACCGTTTTCTGACAGGGAATCTTCAAAATATTTTAGCGTCTTGCTTACCAGTCGTTTTCCTTTCTTTAAATAGATCTGCGTATAGTTATCATCTGCTTGACAATAAAGGATTTCTTCCATTTGAAGCACTTCAAAACCGTTTTGCAGCGGAATGGTTATTTTGCCAGCCACTTGTGTTTGCAGTGGCTTTAAAATTGAATTTTGAAGACTGTTTTCCTTAGCTTTTATTTCTGAAACATAATCAACGGCCTCGATCAACTTATCTATGGAAATGGGCTTCAGCAAATAATAGGAAGCGTGTGCATTCAGCGCATCAATAGCATAATGGTTGTACGCCGTTACAAAAACGGTCTCAAACTGGCGGTCGCCAACCTTGTCTAACAAATCGAACGCATTGCCAAAGGGCATCTCCACATCGAGAAAAACCACATCTAAATCATTATTTCGAATCAAAACCAAAGCTTCATCCACATTTCCGGCCTCGCCCTTTAGAGCAATGCTGGGACAATACTTTGCCAGATAATTTTTAAGGATTTCCCGGCTGGTTTCCTCGTCTTCTACTATTATTGCGTTTAGTTTCATCAATCTTTCTTTAAAATAAGTTCCACGCGGGTTCCTTCGCTGTTCTCGAAAACATTCGCTACGGTTACGTCCACTTTGTCTTTGTACATTTCGTTTAAGATAGCAATTCTTTTTTGCGTATTGCCCATTCCTTTGGACTTCTGCTTTTTTTGGTTTTCGGTTTTGAATTCTTTTGATTTTGTGCGGCCAATACCATCATCCTGAATAATTATTTTAACGGTTTTTGCATCTATTTTTTTGAAGTCAATCTCCAGCAAACCTTTTTCCTCCTTGTACCGAAGCCCGTGCCACACGGCATTTTCCACGTAAGGCTGGAGCAGCATGGGTGGAATAACGAATTCGTTTAAATTAATCGTTTCATCTACCGAAAATTTATAGTCGAACTTATCCTTAAACCGAAAATGTTCAAGTTTCACATAGAGTTCCAAGAGTTCAATTTCCTTTTCCAGGGGAATAAAATCCTCTTCACTGTTCTCCAAAACAGAGCGCATCAAGAGTGAAAAATCGGTCAAATATTTATTTGCGGCACGTTCGTCATTCACCGCAATAAAGCTGTTTACTGAGTTGAGGGCATTAAAGATAAAATGCGGATTCATCTGCGACCTAAGCGATTTGAGAGCCAAAAGATTATTAGCGAATTTTTGCTGTTTTACGTTTTTGTACTGTGTATAAGCTGCAAAAACAAGTAACAAAACAATAATGGCCAACGAAATGATAACCCACTTTTGTATTTGGCTATTTCGCTCTATCAATTCTTGGTTTTCAAAGGCTAGTTTATAACGGCTTTCATTTAGCTTTCGGTCGTTTTCCAAACTGGCAATACGGTTTTGTTTTAGTGTGATTTCTTTTGTGAAGCGTGCCGCTTGACTAATTTCCTGTTCCTTCTTCACATAAAGTTCATCCACAACTTCCACATACCGTTGGTAGCTTTCGGTGGCTTTATCATATTCACCGATGTCGCGATAAATTTCTGAAAGTTTTCGAGTAGCATCTTTTTGTACTATCAAATCTTCCTTTTTATCGGCTTCAGCTATACTTTTTTCAAGATATGGAATGGCCTGTTTGTACTTTTCCTGTGCCACAAAGGCATTGGCTATTTTATAGTTTTGACGTTGTGGGGTAAGCGCCTCGTCTTCTACAGTAGTACCCTTGCCCATCGTGTTCAGTTCTTCCAAGGTTTCCTCACGAAGCTGTATTTCTTTGTCATACTCTCGATTTTGGTTGTAGAAATCTGCCACCTTATTTTTTTCAGAAACTGCACGCTGTTTATTTTCCCTCTTGGCCAATTTTAGGGAGTTGTCAAAATATTCCTCGGCTTCATTAAGCGCCCCACTCTGGGCGTATGCTTCACCAATTTTGGAATTTAGGTTGGTGATTTTTGGGGTGATTTGGTTTTCCTTGGCTACATCCAGTGCCTTTTGATAATTGAAAACACTTTTCACGCCATCGCCAATAGCCTTATAGGTATCGCCCAAGCTCTCGTAAACTTCTACTCTTTGGTAAGCTGAGAGGTTTCCTTTTAATAAATTCTGAAGTGTTGTAATACTTTCCTGATAATTTTTATTCTGCGCAAATGCCTTTGCCAATTTTATGGAAACTTCTGTATTCAGTGTATTTTGGAGACTTCGTTTATAATTATCGATCGCCAGATCGGGCTGGTTCCAAAACAAGTTGATATCGCCCAAAGTCTCAAAAGCTTGACCATTTTCCTTTTTTGAAATTGTTTTATTTTGTCCCGGTTCCAGGGCACGGGTTACATATTCAATACTTTTCTGCGCATCTTTTTTCAGAAAAAACCTAGCAGAATCCAAATAAACCTTAAAGCCAGCCTGCATAGTGTTTTTTGGACTTTTAGCAACCACAGGTTCGGTTTCCCCCTTGGCTTTTTCCACGCGAACGGTAATAAAGTCATTTTTGGTTATCGTATAATAAACCGTTACAAAATCATCGCTTTTTATAATTAGCTCATCCCCTATTTTTGCTGAAATGGAGAAACGTCCCGAAAGATTTGTGGTAGTGTACTGGCCGCCCAATATTTCAACATTCACTTTTGGGATTGGCATATTGGTTTCGCCGTCCACCACTTGACCCTTCAGCATAAAAGGTCTGTTTTCCGATTGCCGGTTTACTTGTGAAAAGCATGCAACGGAAGAAAATATGGTAAGCGCCGTAAATAGAAAAAGAAAGTTTTTCATTTTAATATTAAAACGGTAAACATACGCACTTTACCGCAATGCTTAAAATTACGTTTTTCTGAAATAGCTTCAACTTATGTGAAAAAAGAATACTTCACTCATCCAAATATACGCTTCCCTAAGGCAGATAAAGTGCTTCCTCAAAGCAGTTTTTTTTTAAACAAAGTCTACACTAGGTTTATACTGTTTAAAATCACTTAAAAAATATCAATTATGAAAAAGTTACAGATTATTTTACTCTTCGCGGCTTTCACCATGACCCTTTCGTGCAAAGCCGAAACTAAAAAACCTTACGACCAATTACTTGCTACAGTCGAAAATCAAAATTTGAAAAAAGAACACTATATAAAAGTTGCCCTCCTGTTGGACACGAGTAACAGCATGGACGGACTCATAGACCAAGCTAAGGCACAGCTTTGGGAGATAGTGAATGAATTGAGCTACGCCAAATGCCGAAATGAAAGACCAAAACTTCAAATTGCTTTATACGAATATGGAAATGACAACTTGAGTTCGCGCGACAATTACATCAGAAAAATTTTAAACTTTACGGAAGATTTGGACGATGTTTCCAAAGAACTTTTCTCCTTAACAACCAATGGCGGCAGTGAGTATTGCGGTGCTGTTATTCAAGAATCATTGAATAAATTGGATTGGGGCAATGAGGATGACGATTTAAAAATGATTTTTATTGCCGGAAACGAACCTTTTACGCAAGGAAGCATCAATTACAAAGACGCTGCAGCAAATGCTAAGGAAAATGGGATTGTTGTAAACACGATTTTTTGTGGAGATTACCGCCACGGAATTGACAGCTATTGGAAAGATGGCGCCCAACTTACCTATGGCGACTATATGGCCATTAACCAAAACCAACAAACCGTTTATGTTCCATCTCCATATGATGATGTAATAATTCAACTAAATATAAAACTGAACAACACCTATGTACCTTACGGAACCCGTGGAGAAATGAAAAAGGCGATGCAAAATGAGCAAGATTCAAATGCTGAAGAATATAGCAAAGCAAACGCAGTAAGCCGAACAGTATCAAAAGGAAGCCATTTATACACTAACAGTACTTGGGATTTAGTAGATGCCGAAAAAGAAGAAGACTTTAGTTATTATAAATTGAAAAAGGAAGAATTACCGCAGGAATTGAAAGGAAAAAGCACTTCGGAAATAAAAAAATATCTCGAAACCAAACGTTCCGAAAGAGAAGCGATTCAGAAAGAAATCATGGAGCTAAACGAGCAACGCCGAAAGTACATCGCCGAGCACTCCAAAGAAACAAACAATGGTTTGGAAAATGCTATGGTTGAAGCCATAAAAAAACAAGCCAAAAAGAAAAATTATACGTGGCAATAATATTCTCCATACAAAAAAGGGCCTGAGTAGATATCAGGCCCTTTTTTTACACTTTATTAGTTAATGGCAGGACAATTACAATCGTACGGTTCGGGTCTTCCACCCAAAAAGTCATAACCTAGAGTGATTTGATGAAAACCACCACTCTCAAACTTTACATTTCCCGACTGGTAAGAGTAGTTGTACCCAAACATAAAGTTTTTATAATTTACTCCTAAAATTGGCGTGAACCATTGAAGTTTTTGTGCCTTTATCTCTTCACCATTAAGGTATTCTGCACCATCAAGACTTCTTCGGTATGATAATCCGCCCCACAATTGCCCAAAATCCATTTTTCTATACGCTTTAAAGTTTACGTCCACAGCCTGCTCACCAGTACGCTCGCTCCATTGAAAAAGAAAAGAAGGCTCGTAGCTCCAATCCGCTCCATATTGACCGATAGCGTATGCAGCTGAAATCAAATACTTTCTTTGGTTGTTTGATTCATACTTTTCAGTATAGATTGATCTATTCTGAAAGATGATATTCTTTACTGTGAAATGTGCCGAAAAATCCAAAAAGTTATACGAAAGCCCGGCATCTACATTAAAGTATGAAGTACTCTGAATAATTCCTCCAATCACAGGATCAAAATCTGTGAGGTCAAATTGAGTCTCATCCAAACGTGATTGTGTTAATCCGGCGCTCAATCCAAAAGATAGCTGATTTAAATCTGCTTCACTTCTAGAAAACATAATATGGTGGGCATATGTTATATATCCTCCTGTTTGGGAATGATAACCATTTTTATCATTATAAAAAATAACACCAACCCCTGAGCGTTCTCCAAGACGTGCATTAAAATTAAGTGTCTGAAGGTTCGGAGCTTCATCTTGATCAAACCATTGCTGACGTGCCGTCAAACGAATTTGATTGTGCGTTGCCGCTCCCGCCATCGATGGATGCAGTATATATAGATTATCAGCTAAATATTCTGAATATACGGGTATACCGTCTTGTGAAAATCCATAAAGAGATGAAAACAAAAGTAGGATGAGGGAGATTTGTTTAATATTCATAATTTCTATTTATCGTTTTAGGGTAAAGTGTCCT
>Ga0209344_10005409_pt1 | contig 11025 bp, 6 predicted proteins | sample Cruoilmetagenom6_FD_187293 | JGI IMG/M metagenome (GOLD analysis project Ga0209344, IMG submission 187293) | Oil polluted marine microbial communities from Coal Oil Point, Santa Barbara, California, USA - Santa Barbara Oil Seep Sample 6 (SPAdes)... | ecosystem: Environmental > Aquatic > Marine >...
TGGTCCGCGCTGCGATGCGGGGTGCCTCGGTGGATCTGGAGATCAGCGATGACGGTCGTGGCGTCGATCCACGGAGAATTGGTGAGGCCGCGGTCGAACACGGCCTGTGCAGCTTCCAGGAGATGGAACGCATGGGCGAGGACCAGCTGGTCGCTTACCTTCTCGACTCTGGCCTGAGCACGGCCGACGGCGTGAGCCAAGTCAGCGGCCGCGGCGTTGGCATGGACGTTGTGCGACGCGCGATTGACGATCTCGGCGGCCGCATCGGGATCGTACCCCACGGCAGCCTCGGCGGCGCGACCTTTGTTCTAACTCTGCCGATCAGCCTTCTGTCGACCCGGGGCCTGCTTGCGAGGGCGGGGATGCACGTGTACGCCCTGCCAATCAAAGCTATCGAGCGCACCTTGCGGATCGCGACAGACACGGTTCAGCAGGTCGACGGGACGCCGACGGTTCAGCTCGACGACGGCGAGCCTCTGCGACTCAGCTGGCTGTGCGAACTCATGGACGGCTGGCGGGGGAAAGCGACTCAACTGCTCAGGGTCGTGGTCGTCGTGCGCCACCGACAACGCCTTGGCGTCGTCGTAGACGAGGTTCTCACAGAGGAGGAGTACGTTGTCAAGAAGCTGCCGTGGAACCTCAAGAGCGTGCCCGGGGTCAACGGCGGCATCATCCTGGCCGACGGATCTTTGGCGGTGGCGGTAGACGTGGAGCACCTCTTTGGAGCTGCCGCCGGAGCGCGGGGCGCGGTGCGGACGGAAACCGTGTCGGCAGGGGCCGCTGCGCCGCGCGTTCTGGTCGTCGACGACTCAATGACTACGCGGACTCTCGAGCGCAACATGCTCGCCGCCGCCGGCTACGACACCACGGTGGCGGTCGACGGTATAGAGGCGTGGGGCACCCTTCGCGAACAGGATTTCGACCTGTTGGTGACCGACGTGCGAATGCCCGGGATGGACGGCTTCGAGCTGACGAAAAAGGTGCGCAGCGACGCTCGTCTGAAAGAGCTCCCCGTCATCCTCGTAACCTCACTGGATCAGCCTGAGGACGTGGCGCGCGGCGCCTCGGCAGGGGCCGACGAGTACGTCGTCAAGGGCAAGTACGATCAGAAAAGACTGATCGAGGCAGTGGCAAGGTTGTTGGGATCAGAATCGTGACGACGATTCTCATCGTCGACGACTCGGACACGGCCCGTGCGACTTTGAGGCAGGTCCTCGAGGCGGACGCCGACTGTCGCGTGGTTGGGGAAGCCAGCACCGGCGAGCAGGCGTTGCGCTTCGTCGATGATCACGATCCGGACATCGTGATCATGGATGTGTTTCTGCGCCGGGAAAACGGCGTCGACGTGACCGCGTCAATCATGTCGAAGGCGCCTCGACCCGTGTTCATCTTGACCGGTGCCGACGCGACCGATCCCGCGTTGGTCTACCGGGCCATGGAAGCAGGCGCGTTGGAGGTTTCGGCAAAGCTCCCCTCGCCCAGACATCCATGTTACAAGGCACGACGCGAGCAGCTCGTGCGGCGGGTGAAGGCGCTGGCCGACGTTCCGGTCGTCCACCGTTTCTGCCGGCAGGTCAAGAGGGCCGCACAGCCGCGTTCCCAATACACCAGCAATTCACGCTGCGCCGAGCTCGTCGTGGTTGCCGCCTCGACCGGCGGTCCACCTGTCGTCCACCAGCTCCTCAACCAACTCGAGTCGCCGTTTCCCCTGCCAATCGCCATCGTTCAACACATCGCCGAGGGCTTCACCGAGAGCTTCCTCGCCTGGCTGCGTCAGGTCACCAGCCATTCCATAGCCAAGGTCGCGCACACCATGCCACTTGAGCCGGGAACGGTCTACTTTCCGGCCAGTGACCGCCACCTGAAGCTCGCTTCGAGGGTGACCGTAACCTCGTCCGGCGAGCCGCCCAGGAACTACCAGAGGCCCTCAGCCGACGTGCTTATCGAGTCCGCTGTCGCGCACGTCGGCGCTGCGGCAATCGGCGTCATCCTGACGGGAATGGGAAGCGACGGCGCCCAAGGATTGGCGGCGCTGAGGCGCGCGGGTGGGTTCACCATCGCCCAAGCTCCTGAGACCTGTGCGGTGGGAAGTATGCCTGAGCAGGCCATCGCCGCCGGGGCCATCGACCTGGTCGCCTCGCCGGAGACCATCGCACCCGAGATAGAACGAAGAGTTACCGGCGGTCGTTGACCCAACCCGACGTATTGAATTGCAGGTACTACGTGGTGTTCGTTCGTCTGTTCGCAGCCTGAAAACCGGTGCAGGTTTCGCCGAGCGCCGTCAACACTGTCCCGATAGCAAGGAAGGAGACCTTTCGATGAAGCTCAAGAATGGAAGAAGTCTGTTGTCGTGCATCGCTTACCTGGGCATCGGAATGCTGGGAGCGACTGGTTCACCGTCGACGGTCCACGCCGTCAACCTCGGCGTGGACTTCAATCTCACCGCCAAGCCTGCGGCGGGAGGAATGGCGGGCGCCGCCTATACCACTCCCAGGGAGGTCACCGCAGCCATCTTCGGAAATCCGGCCACGTTGACCCTCTTCGACCAGAACGAGACGTCGATGGGCTCTACCTTCATGGGACTTTCTCTTGATGTGTGCCAGGACGGGATGGCCGGGGTGAATTGCTCTCAATCGGCGACAGACTCGCTCCTTGCTCCCGATATCGGAATGGCCATGCCTGTGAGCAGCAACCTCGTGCTCGGCATCGGCATCGAGATCGACGCCGGCCTCGGAGCAGAGTACCGGACAGATCCGATCTCCCTGTTTGGCGGCAGCGGCGCGACCGCGGTTACCATCCCGTTGACGGCGCAGCTCATGTCTTTCAATACGAACTTTGCGCTGGGCTATGAGGTCAACCAACGCTGGTCGTTGGGCATCGCAGCCACCGTGGGCTATGCCCAGGCACATCTTGGCACAGTCGGGCCCACGCAGAACCTCGCTCTGCTGGGCTTTGACGACTTCGGTGGTACCACATCCCCTGCTCAGGACATCGCTCTCAGCGGATCCCTCGGCGCCGTTTACCGCTCACCTCAGGGCCTGGCCGTGAGCGCCGTCCTCAAACTCCCCATGAAGTACACCTTCGAAGATGCTGTGTACTACGATATCGGGCCGAGCAGCCAAGGATTTCAGGCTCTCCCCTTGAGCGTTCCCGCTGAGGTAATCGTCGGGGTGGCCAGCGACGGGGGCCTGATCTCCAACACCCTGGTCGAGATGGATCTGATTTGGAAGGGGTATGGCAGCGCGGCAACCCTCGAAGATGTGTGGAAAGACCAGTGGGTGCTTTCCCTGGGGTTCGAGCACCGGGCCCCGGAGTCAAAATGGGCGTGGCGAGGAGGCGCCATCTACATGTCGGACTTGTTTCGCACCACCTTCCCAAACACCCTTGGCGGCCTGGGTGGGCTCGGGTCCATCCCGCTCGGCGAAAACGACGTCGGGATCGGGTCGGACTTCGTGAAGCTCGCACAGGTCACGATCCTCCCCTCGGCGAGTAAGTACACCTTGACCGGGGGGTTCGGTTACCGGCTCTCTCCCGGACTGGAGCTCAACCTGAACGGCCAGTGGTCCTTCGATGCCTCCCTCGTCAGCAACGTGGGAAGCTTTGGCACGCAGTACACAGCGGATGGCCAGATCTGGCAGATCGGCATCGGGCTGTCGATGAAGCTCCGCTAGTGAACCCCGCCACAATTGAGAGTGATTATGTTGTACTTGCGCCGCAAACAGGACACGCCAGAGGATCGACCTCGTAGATACGCTGGATCAGCTGCGCCCAACTTCGCCGCATGGCGCGGGCGTCGGGTCCGTCGTTGCGCTTTTCGCGCTTTCGGCCTGAGGAGTGGCCGGAACCTCTGCCACACCCGCTCTCCTCCTCCCGGCGACGGCGCCCCCTCGTCACATTCGAGTACCAGCCGATCTGCGTTGCAGCAACGCGATGGGAGGGGATGCCAGGCACGCAACCTTGTTCGCGGCGAACAGAGTTGGAGCCAGGAACCCATCCCGCGAGACCTCGACGGCTCCTCCGCCGGATCGTTCCCTTTCCGATGAGCCAGCGACGAGCGTGAGCTATCTTCTGACCCGAAGCCATCGCTGAAGACCTCGTCCGTTCCGAGGTAGACTTCGATCAACGGATAGATCGCCGACATCATCATTCCGCCGTTGGGGCATCCTCCGCAGTGGTGCAGGCCGACGAGTATGTCGTCGGAGTCACGGTACCCCGGGCACCGTAATTCGACAGCGCTTCGGTACTGCGGATCTGACCCTGATGGGGGCTCTACTGCGGCAGGATAGAGGTCGGATCGCCGGTTTCGTTGTCGATAATGGAGCCGTAGCAGAAAAACGCCGCGCCCGGGGTATCCGACCAGACGTCCACAAAGCCGTTGACCGGTTCGTGGAGCCGCAACACCCGGTTGACCTGGTTGTTCGAGTACGCCGCCAAGTCCACGGTGCCGACTTCGAGCGAGACGCCCGCGTTGTTGAACCCTTCAAAGCTAATCGTGATGTCGCCAGCGGTACCGTTCTGACAGCCGAGGTTGGCGCGGAAGTCGTCATCCTCGCTCATGAAGATGATGCGTCGTGTTTCGCCCTGGATGATCAGGTCGCCTGCCGCGACACCGGGCAGGGCCTGGCCGAAGGTGCCGGCTTGCTTGGCTCCGGCCTGGTTGAAGATGCGGGCCATGGACATCGCAGACGAACTGCCGGAAGAGACGGCGATCGCGCCGAACGGTGAGTCTGCCGGGTCGAGACCGAAGACCTCGTCCAGGATGTTGGCATAGCGCATGCTCGTATTGGGGTTCAAAGTGTACGTGTCCGACACCAGTGGCTGCGAGTTGTCCTCGCCGCGCGGCAGCCACCAAAACTCATAAGTCATGATCCCTGTGCCCGCGTTCACCAGGTCCACGTCTGTGACCCAGAAAGACCCACCGGCGCCGGCTGCGAGACCTGCCGCGGGGATGAAGGTCAGCGAAGTGCCGTCACACGAGTTCTCAACCCCCGGAGTCGGCACCGTATGGAACGACCAATCATCCCCACCATCCGGACAACGGCCGTACGAGACATCGACAGACTGTTCACCAAAGACGATCGAGTCGATCTCGGTTGAGCCATCGGCGTCGTAGAAGCCGATCTCCTCGCCGCCGGCGCCGAGCTTGAAGTTGGTGTGGGTGTTCCCCTGGTCCTCGTCATCGTCGGCCCAGAACAGCAAGTGCCCGCCGGCCGCGATCGTCACGCCCGCCGGGATCTGCCACTTGGTCGGTTCCGCGAGATCGTCGGTGAGGAAGGTCCCGCCGAGATCGAACGCGGTCGGTCCGGAGTTGTAGAGCTCGATCCAGTCTTCGTACGCCCCGGGCTCGTCCGGGTCTTCGATATTGCCGTCATTGTCGGCCATGAACTCGTTGATGGAGAGGGTGTCATCGGCATGAACCGGCCCCAGCCCGACGACTACGTATATTGCCATCGACCAGATTCCCAAGCTTCGGATGATTGGTCTGATTATCATCGATTTCCTCCGTGTCGGTTCTCTGTCGTTTCCCCCAAGGGGGGGGGCGTCTTCCTGCAATTTCTGTATCAAACAGCGGTTTCCGATGTGGGGCGTATCTCGGGCACACCTCTGCAGCGGCGTATTCGCAACGCGTCGAGTGCTCAGGTCGAGAAGGTCAGAAAAACGTCTCATAGATCGTGGCGTTCAACGAGCCGCGTATCGCTTCGCCCGGAATGGTGGAGACTTCCTCGAAGTGGAGGTTCCCATCAGCGAGCAACCCGACGAGTTGAGGTTCGTAGCCGGTGTCTGGTCCGAAATAGACCAATAGTCCGACCGTCGCGGCGAAGTCGAAAACCAGGTCGGACCCGCTGACCATGAGGTCGGGGTTCGTCTCGATCAGGATCGCCACGAAGTTGCCGTTGGGAAGCGCCCCGAGAATCAACACTGATGCTCCCCACTCGGAGGCGTCGGTGAAACCGGCAGAGGATCCGACCAGGATAGGTTCGATCGTCTCGTCGTGGAGAACCAGATTGAGGCTTCCATTTCCGGCCTGGAAGGGATCGATAAAGTCAAAGGTCCCCCAGGTCGTGTCGAAGTCGGCCCAGGTTTCGCCGATCGTCACGAAGCACAAAGGATCGCGAAGGGGCTCTTCCCAGAGAGGTGGCTCGGGCAACAGGGCAGACAACAGGTGGTCGCGGTGTTCGTCCACGAAGTTGCGGATCAAGAGCACCGACTGGTTGAACGCGACAAACTCCTCGGCCGTGAGCGACGGGGAGACCAACGAGCTCATACGGTCGATCTCGGCGTGAATGGCTGCCTCATCCCAGACCGTGTCGAGCAGCTCGACAACTCTGTCGACATAGAGGTCGCGGGTCGGTTGGTACAGGTAGAGCCGGCGGGCGAGAACACTGGTCGCCAGCACCGCAGGTTGTTGTGTTCCGCCGCCCAGATCTTCGCCGAGGTTGAACAGAGCATCGATGCCCCAGGGAATGAAATGGATAAGCTCGCTCGACGGGTCGTTGTAGACGAAGAAGTTGTTGGTGTTGCCGGCATAGCCATCCCAGTGGCCGAGTAGGACCTCCATCGCCCAGAATGTAAAGAAAGCGTCGAGGTCGATCAGCTCTTCCAGCGCGGCCTTCAGCTCTTCGTCGGCGACATCCATGACACTGACCACCGCATCGAGATCCAGACGATCATCGTTCTCACGGTTGGTTTTTTGCTCGAAGGTGTCGATGAAGTCGGGTCGGAAATCGCTGATGGTGCCCTCGTAGAGGGTGCCGTCGTTTCGCTCGAAGTGACGGGCGAGAAAACGTTCTCGCACGCTCTCCACGTGCACATAAAGACCGAGATCGGCGCCGTTGACCTTGATGGTCGCGAAGTTACAGCGCGGCGCCGGGATCCCGCTTTTTCTGAACAGCTCATAACCGAGGCACTGATTGAGGAATGACGGGTCCTGACGGGCGTTGTTGAGCGTCATACGCCGGAGGCCGGACAATCGCCGGCCAGCCGCGTACTCGTTGAACTTGATCTTCAAGGATGGCTTGTCACGGCTCAGGGAGCCGAGAAAACCCTTCTTGCGGACACCGACATTCTCAACCTCTTCACCATCGACTCTTACGGTGCCCGGGAAGTAGGTAAATGGCGACCCGAAGGGTTCGGCGAGGCAGTCTTCGTCGGCGAAGAGCTCGAAGAGGTTTCGTTCCTGGTGACGGAGCGCTTCCCAATCCGCCGGATCGAGTTCGATCTCGATCCGAAGCAGCCTGTCAGGGTCGAAAACGGCATCCGTCAGATCTGATCTCGGCGGGCAGACTTGGGGTTCGACCTCTCCAGGTGAGCCCCCGATGGCGGCGCTTGCACACCAGTTGAGCGGGTCATCGGGATCGCCGGAGACATCGCTGATGACCATCGAGTTACCAAGTCCGTCGGCCTCTGTCGGCCATGGGGCGTCGTCGTCGTAGCGCAGGCTGAGCAGCACCTGGCCGGTTGGATAAGACAGGGCCAAGCGCTCACCGCCGTTGCTGAGTTTTCCCGAGTAGAAACCGACGGCGGTCACATCCGGATAGGCGGCCGAGAAGTCCTCCTGGGAGCCGGCCACCACCACCCGTTCACCGGGCTGCACCCAGAGTCCCGCTGGAAACACGAAGCTGATGCCGTCCGAAAACCGGAAACCGCCGATCTGTATCTGCGACACGCCGGAGTTGATCAGCTCGATGAACTCGGCGCCGGCGTCTTCGGGGTGATACATGATCTCGGTGATCACCAGGGGTGGAACTGGAGAAAGCCGTCCGGTCGGCCTTCGGGTCTGGGCGTTCGCAACCGGCGCCAAAAGCATGGCTCCGAGCAGAAGACCACTCATCTGAAGTTTCAATTTCATCAGTCTCCCTGCGCGCGAGGACCGGCGTTTTCGGGCGCTCCGTGGATCAATTTTACCACCACGGATCGATGCCTCATCCAGTCGGTCAGGTCACCAACCGGCGTATTTTTGGGGATTCCCCTCCCCGGAGGTGAGAAAACACTGCTGGGCGCTGATCGAGAAGGCTCGTTGCCGGTGGGCTCTCGGTGATGTGAAGGATGCCGACAGGGATTTTCAGCGAGCCGAAGATCATGCGGATTCGCTCGGGGCTCGCCTCGAAAAGGCGAGGATCCTGTTGTTGTTGAGCGCCATGCTCTTTGAACAGAGCCCCGAGGCTTCCCACCGGTGGTTCGCTGAGGCCTTTGATTCGATTCGCAGTGGAGGTTATTGGTTTCTTCTTGAGGCCGAAAGGTCCGTGGTGTTCCCGATGCCTGCACATTTTGCTGCAGCATCGGACCAGGAAGCTGCGAGGTCTGCTGCCGAAATGCTCCGCCAGCTCGAGAAACTCCCTCCGCCGCCTCTCCAGATCGTCACCCTGGGTGCGCTTCAGATGCCTCAGGATCTTGTCCACCACGCACACCTCGGATATGGAGGGCGCCTGCGAATGAAGGCGTTACCACGGAGGTCTCGACGTTGAAGACCGATACTATTTGGGCGTCCCAATGACCCGCCCTCGCTGTGGTACGACCTGATGAAGTTGCAGGTCAACCAGAGTCGTCCTATCCAGTACAAGATCGCCCGCCACTCGGTCGTGGGTGACGGTTGGTAGGAGGTTCAGGTAGGCGAAACTACCGAGCGTTGGTACCACCTCAACAACGTTTGGGGAGCGGCCGACGACATCTGGTACCTCCTGGACGTCATACCACTCGGCGATCCCGACATCGAGTACATCCTGAAGGAAATTTGACCCGATCTCGCGGTCGGTACGGCGGTTGACGGGTTTTATCCAACCGAATGGCTGTCGGCGAACCATTTCGACCGGCCGAGCCGCTACTTCGATCGCGACATCACAGGGGATAACGCCGAGTTCGAGGCGGGCAAGAGCTGCAGTACCTGAAGCTGGGTTTCTGGATCCCCAACTCGGGCCTCTCCGAGAGCGACGAGATCCTGTTTCGCGGCCGGCCGGCAGCTGCGACCGAGTTCTACCACGAAGCGCCATTCGGCGATGTCAAGATCCGGATTTCAGATGGCGCAGTGGTGATTCGGGGCGGTGGTGAGACGGCTCTGTACTGATGGCAGTTCGTCGGACCCGCACCGGTTCAGATTCTGGGACGCGGTGCCTGGCGCCGATTCCCCCACGCCATTGCAACCACAGTGCGGGGTGTGCGGGGGATGTCTTGTGAGGAAGGCGGTATATGGGTCAGTGCTGCTCCGACTCCGTCGCCAGGGCCCGGAAGTGGGCCGCCTTCTCGGGTGCCCCGGTCGCCCCGTAGAGTTCGGCCAGATTGCAGCACACGGCCCGGGTCCTCCAGTGATCGTCGCCGACCGCTGCCCGTAGTCCCTCCAGGCTGGTCAGGAGCTCGCGCTCGGCGTCGGTATAGCGACCGACCGTCGTCAGCGTACGGCCGTACGTGGAGCGCACGGCCGGGAGTCGCCATTCATCGGGCTCGAAGATCTTCTCGGCGATCTCCATCGCCTCTTCCAGATACTGGAGCGCCTCCTCGCCGCGGTCCATGATTCCGAGTTGAAGGCCGATGTTGTTGAGGCCGACGAGAATGCTGACCGAATCGTGCTCGTGAACCTGCCTTCGCGTCGCCAGCGATCGCTCGAACATCTCCAGCGCCTGCTGGTGCTGCTCCAGCTGCTGGTAGACGAAGCCGAGGTTGTTGACGACGACCGCGGTGCTCGGGTGATTCTCGCCGAAGTGCTCCAGGTCCCATTCCAGCGAGCGTTCGAGTAGCGGCGTCGCCTCCTCGAGATTGCCGGCCTGTCGGAGCACGTTTCCGAGGGCGGTAGTGGTCACGATGGTGTCTTCGTGGTCCGGGCCGAGGGAGGCGAGAGAGTCACCGAGGCACTCGCGGAACAGGCGTTCCGCCTCGTCCATCTCGTCCTTTTCCCAGCGCAGAATCGCCAGCTGATGTAGTGCCTTGAGGCGCGCGGGGCTCTCGCGGCCGAGTTTCTCCGTCGCGTTCTTGACGGTCTCTACGAGGAGGGTCTCGGCATCGTCGAGCTCTCCCTGGATGAGATGGACGTAGCCGAGGTCGGCCAGCATTTCGATCTCTGCCTCCGCCGGGAAGTCGACGACCACGGCGCTGATCTCGAGAGCACGTCGGATGTGCGTTTCCGCCTCATCGGGCTGCCCGAGGCCGGCAAGTGTGAAACCGAGGCGGTGCAGGGCAACCGCCGCCACCTCCGGCTGATCGGCGAGGGAAGGTTCGAGATTCTCGGCGGCGCGTTCGAGCAGGTCGACGACCTTGACCTCACGACCGTCCGCCCACGGAGTCGGTGCTGCGAGCATGTCCGTGAGGTACGAGTTGAGGAGCGTCGCTTTCGCGGCCTCGGTCTCGGCCCTGGTGCGTGCCCTGGCCGCGGCGTTCCATCCGGCGAGGGAGACCGCCAGCCCGACGACGAGGGCCGTCAGGGCCATCGTGGCGCCGGCAACCAGCGCACGGTTGCGGCGCGCGAACTTCGCCATCTGATACGTCAGACTCGGTGGCCGGGCCTGAATTGGCTGGTCAGTGAGAAAGCGCCGCAGGTCGGCCGCCATTTCGGCTGAGGAGCTGTAGCGACGTTCCTTGTCCTTGTCCAGGCAGGTGGCGATGATCGTCTCCAGGTCGCGGGCGACCGGCCCGCACGCCTCCGACATTGACTGCGGTGCCTGGTTCTCGATCATCAATGCCGCCTCGGTCACCGTCTTTCCGGCCAACGCCAGCGGCAGCTGCCCGGTGAGTAGTTCGTAGCCGACGGCGCCCAGCGCATAGATGTCGGCACGGATGTCGAGCTCATCGTGGCGACCGCGAACCTGCTCGGGGCTCATGTACGAGAGCGTGCCGACGATCAGCCCGCTGTCGGTCAGCAGGGTGGTGGCCTGGAGGTCGGCGTCCGTGATGCGGGCGACGCCGAAGTCCAGAACCTTGGGTTGGCCGTCGTCTCGAACCAGGATATTGGCCGGTTTGAGGTCGCGGTGGATGATTCCGTTGAGGTGTGCGTGGTGGACCGCGTCGCACACCTTTGTCAATAGCTCGACTCGCTCCCGA
>Ga0209344_10005411_pt1 | contig 11021 bp, 11 predicted proteins | sample Cruoilmetagenom6_FD_187293 | JGI IMG/M metagenome (GOLD analysis project Ga0209344, IMG submission 187293) | Oil polluted marine microbial communities from Coal Oil Point, Santa Barbara, California, USA - Santa Barbara Oil Seep Sample 6 (SPAdes)... | ecosystem: Environmental > Aquatic > Marine...
CCCGAAGGAAAGACGCGTGGGTAAACGGCGCGTGGTAACCGTCGGTGGAATTTTCCGGAAGCATCTTCCAATTGCAACGAAAACGCTGTTTCAACCATCCAGCCGTGAGCTTGATGTTTCCGGTCGGTGAAAGCGAAGCCGACCGATCGATCTGGTCCTTGGCTTTGCCGAGGTGATCGTCCAGGGGGCCAGCATCAGGGTTGAAAGTAATGAATACGAAACCGCGATGTATTGCTTGCATCGCCGGCTTTTGCAGACCCAGACAGGAAGGGTCCTTATGCGATCCACCAGGGAGCGGTACGCCGACCAGATCGCCTTTATGGCTGAAGGTCCAACCGTGGTATTCACACGAGAAGCTACGGCTCGATCCGCGGTGCTGCTGGCAAAGCATATTGCCGCGATGTGCACAGCGATTGGATACGACACTGATATCACCCGTCTTGGTGCGCACCATGATTACCGGCTCACGTCCGATCATGCGCGTGATGTAATCGTTCGGTTTGGGAACTTCCGATTCATGACCGAGGAAAACCCATCCGTCGTAGAACAGTTTTTTCATTTCGAGGTCGAATATTTCCTCGTCGGTGTACATCGTGCTATAGACCGCATCCTCGGTGAAATGGTCGAGAATGGTATTCTTGGCATCATCCATTTTCCTAATTCCTCTGTTGTTTTGTGATAGACAGTGTTCCCGTGGAAACCGCCGATTTGTCATGCATCTCTGCTTTGAAAAAAGTCTGTGACCAGTTGGAGAAAGCGGGGGTCCTTGTCGCGATGGCTCCAGTGGCCGGATAGTCTTTGAGTGGCATTCGTGGTGTCCTTGTCATTTGGAATGTCACAGATCGAGCCGTAGTTTTGGTGACTTTGCGCGTGAGCAACACACCATCATGGTCTTTCCTTGCTGTTTCTCGTCATCCGACAGCAATGAATCCCGATGATCCGGAACACCTTCGAGAACAGCCGTCTCGCATGTCCCGCATTGACCGTTGCGGCACGAATAGAGGATGGCGACGCCAGCTTCCTCTAGCACGTCCATTATCGTTTTATCTGACGGTACAACCAGTACTTTCCCGCTTCTTGCAAGTTCAATCTCGAAGCTATCGTCCACTGTTCCGGCCTGGGCGACCGCATCGAACGACTCAAGATGCACCCTTTCTTCGGACAGGGACGCGGTGGCTTTGACAAACGCCTCCAACATCGGGGCCGGACCGCAACAGTAATAGTCACTTTCCGGCTCAGATTGTATAATGTCTTCTAAATTGGGCGGGCCGCCTTTTTCGGCGTCCACATGAATACGCACGTTCGGTCCCAGTGCCTCAATCAGTTTGCCAAAGGCGAGTTGGCCGCGATCGCGAATGCAATAGTGCAGACGCCAGTCGATGTTCGAGTTGGCAAGAACGCTGGCCATCGCAAGCAACGGTGTTACGCCGATTCCACCCGCAATGAGGCAGACGGGCCGCTTATTATCAATAAGCGGAAATTTATTACGCGGGCCGCCAATCCGCAATTCGGTGCCTAGCTTCAATTCGTCGAAGATGTAGGCCGAGCCGCCCCGACCGCCGGGTTCGCGCAGAACAGCGATCCTGTATCGGTCGGGTTCGCCGGGGTTGATGATCGAATATTGCCGCACAAGACCGTTCGGCAATTCCAGATCGATGTGGGCACCGGCCTCGACCGCCGGCCAGCCGCCCCCGTCAAGCGGCCCAATTTCAATCGACCGGATATCGGGCGCCAGGTCGTCTAGCGCGACCACGCACGCTTCGCGCATAGCTCCGGCGTCTGCAACACTTATTGTCCGCTCAGAGATCATGACTGTCGACTCGCTTTTTGGTCGCCATTTTGCTGGCGTGCTTTCTCACGGGCCGCGCCAATCAACTTGTCCACGCAGCTCAAAAAAGTCTTGCGTTCGGATTTTGACAGAACAGAAAGCCATTCGTCGTTCCAAGCGCGAACATTGGAATAAATTTTCTGAAACTGCTGCTGGCCATCCTCTGTGAGCACAAGCTCACTCGCCCGCCCGTCGGTTCGATGCGGCTCGCGCGACACCAATCGGCCCTCCACAAGGCTTGTAACACTTCGGCTGGCCAATGCACTTTCGAGGCTCATCTCGCGGGTGACCCGTTCCAGCTTTGACGGGCCCAGAACACCTAGCACTAGCAGTAGCCGAGCTTGGGTTAAACGCAACCCTGCGAGCTTGGCGAAATTGGTCTCGGCAAGCCGAGTAGCAATACAGGACAAGGTGAAGATGCGAACCGTTGGAATAGCGTTAAACAGTTCCCGCGTTTGATCAGGCGAATTGTCGGCCTGAGCCGCAGATTTATTCACTGATTGCTCTGTTTGCATGAATTTTAATTCTCTTGGTTGGGCTATGCGTATCAAGCAGATTTATTTGCTAATGACAACTAAATTTTTCGCCCTCATACCATATGAGAAGGCATTTGATGTGAAAACCCACTCAAATTTATTGCTCTCAACGCCAGACCGCTTAGCAAAGTTCAATTGCTTCACGGCCTGGCTTTGAGACCAAGTATCGGGTCGTTACAGCTTGGAGTAGATTTCCCTGCGCAGAGCCTCGACAAAGGCTTCACGGGTGTGCCCTTCCCGGTCGAGGATTTCCACCCAAGTGTCGAGGTTCTTGGTGAAGATTTCGCGCAATTCATCCAGGTTCGTCACACCCAATTCCTTGGCACGATCCTGCAGGATTTTGTCGGTACCGGGAATGTTGGTGATGGCGTTGCGCAGATCATCGTCAGGCTGCACGATCTCGACACCGTTCTTGTTAGCCCACTCGCGCTCGGCAAGGTCAGCGTTGATCTGGCCAAACATCATCCCGGCCACCATTTCGGGCGCGGCATCAATAATCAGTTTGCGATTATCCTCACCCAGTCTCTCCCAAGTGTCCTTGTTAACCACGAAAAGTCCGAAACCGCGTGAAACGCCGATACTCAGATCGGTCATGTGCGAAACGCTTCCGCGCAGTCCGTAGGCCTTGTGCCAAGCCATTGGTCCGGTGGTACAGTCAACCTGGTTTCGTTCCAGGGCTTCGGCCTGTTCCGGCGATGTCAGTGAGATCGCAGTGCCACCCAGAATCTGCATATAGGATGCCATGATCCCCACAGCACGAACGCGTAGTCCGGAAATATCTTCCAAAGACGTGATCGGGCGGTTGCATTGCAAGATATACTCGGTCGAGGCGTAACTGGTGAGCGGATAGGCATTGGCGTCTGCGTAATTCTCCAGGCATTGTTCGCAGTCCAACAACAACGTTTGGTTCAGCGCTCCGGCAACCGCAAGTGGGTCATCACCAAGGTTCAGCATGTCCCCTAACACGTGGACAGATGGTAGTTCCGAGGCGAAATACTGCGGAATGACAAGGCCGGCGTCCGCCGCTCCGTCTGCAATTCCCTTGAGCGTCTCGCGGGCGCTGAGCAACTGCCCGGAAGGAAAGATGCGGCCTTTGAGTTCTCCGTTCGTCTTTTCCTCCAGCGTATCGAAGAAGGGCATCATCGAGTTCTGCACTCCGGTGTGCTGGGAACTAACAGCCGTGGTATAACGGAGCGTCTCCGCGCTGACTGCCGATGCCCCGGCCAAAACTGACCCCGCCACCGCCAGACCCGACGTGATTTTCCTTATGAGATTGGTATTCATTTGGTTTCTCCTTGGTTGCTTGGTTAATGTATCTTTTTCGATAGTCTCTCGCTTAGCCCCTCCTCAAAGGCGATCAGGAATAAACAGCGAAATCTCAGGAAATCCGATGAGCAGGACCATTATGATGACTTCGCAGAAAAGAAAGATTCCGATGCCCTTGAAGATATCGGAAAGGCTGATCTCATCTCCGACGACGCTCTTTACGACAAAGGCATTCAGCCCGATCGGCGGTGTCAGCAATCCGATCTCAACGAACTTGACCACGATGACACCGATATAGATGAGATTGTATCCGAGTTCGTCGAAGATCGGGATGACAACCGGGATCGAAAGCAGCATGACCCCGATAGGATCGAGGAACATCCCCAGCACAACGAACAAGAGTGAGACGGCTAGGAACAGGACTACGGGGTGGAAACTCGCATCCTGGATCGCCTCGGCGAGGAAAGGATTGAGGCCCGATACTGCCAGGAACCGTGTGAAGATCACAGCACCAATGGCGATCATGAAAATCTGCGCGGTACTGTTCAGCGTATTGACAAGTGCGTTGCCGAAGCCTTTCAGCGAGAAACCGCGTATCAGGAACCCGTAAACCATCGCCATCAGCGCGCCCAGTGCGGCGGCTTCAGTCGGGGTTACGAAGCCCAGATACATCCCCCCCAACAACATCCCGAACAGGATGGGCAGAGGCCAGATACCTTGCAAACTGACGAGCCTCTCACTTAAGCTCGGCTTTGCATCTATCTTGGGAGCCGAATTCGGGCTGACCTTGGCCACGATTAGGATTGCCAGCATATAGACGATCATGGTCAGCAGCCCTGGCAAGAGCCCGGCCATCAGCATTTTGCTGATCGACACTTCTGCCAGCAAACCATAGAGGATCATAAGAACACTAGGCGGAATAAGAGAACCGAGCGTTCCCGCGCTGGCTACGCATCCGGCCGCAAGTCTCTTGCTGTACCCGGCAGAAATCATTTCGGGAATGGCCATTCTGCCCATGGCGGCTGCGGTGGCCATGCTAGAGCCGGACACAGTTGCGAAGGCGGCAGACGAAACGTTGACCGCCATTGCCAGCCCGCCAGGCAGTCCGCTCAGCCATAGTCGTGCGGCCTTGAAAATCTTGGCGATCAGATTTGATTCTTCCAAAAGGGCGCCCATCAACAGGAAAAGCGGAATCGCGGAAAGGCTCCAACGCGCGGCGAACCCATAAACCGAAGATTGCACCAGCCCTTGTGTGGCCGGCCAGCCAAGGAGAAAGTAAAGCCCCGCCATTCCGGTCACACCAAGAGCGATGCTGACCGGAACCCGCAGCGCGATAAGCCCGATGGTCGCTAAAAAACCAAGTATTCCAATGATCGGATCATCCATGAGGTTGCACATCCTTAACGGAGTTCTTGCCTATTCCCTCGTGAAAGAGGCGGAATAATTCGCAGATCAGCATTAGGCCCAGGGCCAGAGGCAGCGTCCAGACTGGCGGCCAGATCGGCAGATACGTCGTTGCAGTTTCCATCACCTTGCGGACCTGCGTCTGATCGAGTGCTTCCGTGAAGGTGAGGTAGGCAAGTATCGCGAGATATCCTGCGGACAATGCAGCTACGAATACCCGCAGCAACCGTCTGGCCAACCCCTTTAACACCCGGTCGACGAGTTCGACGCTCATATATCCGTGGGTCTCTCCGACATAGGGCAATGGTAGAAAGGTCAGAAAAATCATGTACCACGTCGAAACGATGGCCAGCGTATGCAAGGTATAGGCGGGCAACACCGCACGCAAAAACGCCTCCGCACAGATGTGGAGCATCATCAAGACAAGAACCGAGCCGGCGGCACCGAGCAGTATCCTGTGAACTAGTCTCAGCGAAGGCGGCAGATCTACCGATCGATTCGTGGACTCCATTTTGCTCCTCCCAGTTTGCCGTCTCGGCAAAACATCTAGTTTGTCAGTGGTGGTGCCGACTTCAGGGTCGGTTCTTTCGTTGGCGTAGCCTTGAAGGCTGTTCCTATTTGATTAATTGACGGCGTTGCTACTGCTCCTCAACCCGCCAAGCTCTTCACCCAATTCCTCCCCCGCTCCCGAGGAGGAAGATACAGCCACGTCAAACCCGTCCTGAGGCAGCCGTCGGGCGCAACCCCCAGTTAACACACTATCCGCCGGGGTGTTCAGAGCAATCCATTCCACAGGATCACTCTTGAACCAGTTCGTGTATCGGAATGCCCTTTGGATACTGTGCGGTGTTTTCCTTGGAAACTTTGAACTTGAGATGCGCGCCTTCAGTCTTGGCAATCACAATCGTGAAGTGGGACTCCTTGTGCAGTGATCGCACGATGCAACCGTCGATAAGATGCCCCATGTAGGTTTCCCCGGCATGGGTGATCGTCAGGTGCACGTGCAGATAGGGCGTGCCGGCCTCGTAGAGAATACCGCTGGTGCCTTCACTGTCATAAGTATCAATGTTCTCGCCTATGATTCCGACACCTTGCGCTTCCATCAGGCCTTCCCATTCGCGCACACCAGGAGGTGCGTCGACATCGGTCGCACTGACAGGGAGGCTCAGACGGGCCTTCTTGAGGCCTCCAACGATGTTCAGTATCACACCGGAGCGAATGTTCTCTCGTCTGCAGACTTCCATGATCTCCTGATAGAGATCCCCATCCTGCTTGAGTTGCGCCCAGATTACTTCGCCCATCTGGGCTCTTGCGATAACGTCGACCAAGTCGTTTCTCCTTCTTATCTGTTAGCCGCGCCCGTGACGCGACACCTTGGTAGTACTTGAAGCAGTCACTCAGCACCCTCTAGTGGGGTGCAAGTCTTGCTTTCGCTGATGCGACACGTTGCGTGCAGTCGATCAAAAGATTTTGTGGCGCGGCGGGTGTGGTACATCATGATCCCCGCACCTCGCCACACCATGCTTTGGCGGCGTTGAAGGCCAGTATTCCGTCCGAAGGTGCAAAGAACACTGTGCAGCCTCTCTCTTTCCAATGGCCGACTTCGGCACCTGAATAGATGCCCATTGCTGCGGCCACCTCGCGATCATTCTTTTTCGATACCGCTTCCAACAGCCGGTCTGTTGCTTCCAGTACGGCGGGGGCCTGCACATCCCCTGGCGAACCGAGGGACGAAGCCAGATCGGCGCGGCCTACTAGAATGGCGTCGACACCAGGTTCCTCAGCCAAGATCTGCTCAATATTGTCGACACCCTCGACGTCCTCAACCTGAGCGAACAACACAAGGCGTTCAAATTGTGCCTGGCAATGCTCCAAAAAATCCGCCCTGCGTGCGCCGTAGCCAGTGTTCCGGGTCAGTGTGCAGGTGCCACGGTTGCCGTGAGGCGGGTAGTACATTGCGTCACGAGTGACTCGAACGTCCGCACCGGACTGAACAAAAGGGATGACCAGCCCGTCAGCTCCAATCTCCAGGCACTGCAAGATCAGTTTTTCGTTGTTATCGCTCACGCGAATCAGAGCAGGCAGACCATGCAGGTTTGCGGCTCGGATCATATGTTCAAGCGTACTCCAGTCCTTGGGACTGTGTTCGGTATCTATTATGATGTAGTCCATGCCGGCCAGCGCCATGATCTCGACCATCTCGGGGCTGGAAAGGAAGACGAAGGAACCGATTATCGTTTCTTTTGCCGCTATTCGCTGTTTGAGCATCACCGCCTCCTCATTCCGCCACAAAAGCAGGCATCATGCCCCAATCCCCAGTCGTTCGGAACTCAAGCTGGACGGCTTCGCCGATTTCGGGTTCACGGCCTTCCGGCGCTGCGATGCGCGAAAAGATGTGAATGCCCTCACGCAGTTCCACTATGCCAACGGTATACGGGAGTTCGCCCTTGAATTCTTCGCTAGGTGCGCGATGTATTGTGCTGAAACTGAAGACAGTTGCGTGGCCAGAAATCTCAAACCATTCAAATGTGTCACCACCGCAATGAAAGCACAGAATACGACGCGGATGGTGCGGCTTGCCGCACTCAGTGCAGGATTTGATCTTGAGTTTGCCCTCGCGGATGCCGTCCCAGTAGCCCACGGTTTCGGGGGAGGGTTCGGCATGACCGATCTGAATATCCCCCACCATCAGGGGCATGCCATTGGCCCAATCCATTTGTTTCATAATGCGTCCCTATTGCTGAAGATGACGGCCGAATGCGCGGCAAGTGGACCGCCGTGGAAATGCGCAAGCGCGTGCTTAGGGTCCTTGACCTGCTTGCCCCGGGCCTGTCCGCGCAATTGCTCGATGGCTTCGACGGCCATGTGCATGCCGTGCGGCGCCTGGCCGAAGCTGAGGTAGCCCCCGTTCGTGTTGAAGGGCAGGCCATCTTCGAAACTGATGCCGCCATTACGGACGAAATGCTTACCCTCACCCTTTTCGCAGAAGCCTAGATCCTCCAGGGCCATCATATTGGCAAATGTAAACGGCACTGAGGTTTGCACCAAATCGATATCTTTCGGACCGAGCCCGGCCATTTCGTAGGCATCGCCGGAAGCGATCGTGGCGGCTGTTGTCGTCAGGTTCGGCTCAATGGCGGGTTCGACACCATAGAGTGACATCCGTTCGGTTAGCCATTCGTGTGTCGCTGCCTGGCCGAAGCCAGTCATGAAAATCGGGTCAACGCTATCCTTTGCGCGGTCGGCACGGGTGATGATGACGGCCGTTCCGAACCCGCCACGAAACCATGCCGAGCTATCGAGCATGCGGATCGGAGAAGCTATCATCGGCGATGCAAGAACGTCCTCGACCGTGATATGGCCCTTCTTGCCCATCGCGCTGTCCGGGTGTTCGACCGCCCATTTGCGGTTTTCCACCGCCACCTGGGCAAGGTCCTCAGGTGAGACATCGAATTCGTGCATATAGCGCTGCGCCCACTGAGCATAGAGCGACGGCGTAGTCGGGCCGTAGGGCGCCTCAAACTGGAGGTCGGCTTCGACACCGGCATTGACCTTGACGATGTCAGTCCACCGGGGTCCGGTGCAGCCGCTGCAGCAAAGCGCGTAATCGATCGCACCGGATTGCACCGCCAAAGCCGCGTAAATCATCGTTGCTAGCGTACCGGCCCCATGGGTTGTGCACTCTGTGGTGAACTTCGGAACGATCTTAAGTTCCTGAACAATCCGCATATTCCATTCGAGCGCGGTGAAGCCCATCGGAGCGCGACAAGTAAAGACGCCGCCAATCTGATGTCGATCTAGACCGGCATTCCGGATGGCATTCTGGCAGGCATAAAGCTGCAGTTGAAGCGAAGTTATCCGCTCGTCATCCTGATTGACGATCTTTGTCCCCAAACCGACGATCGCGGCGGAATTGGGTTTATATGCATTGTCGAGCATTCTGAGATTACACTCCCTTTGTTTTGAGAACGGCCACCGCATCGACCACGACGTAGCCTTGCTTGACCGGGTGAAGGATCACTGGGTTGAGGTCTAGTTCGGCCAGCATTGGCGCTGCGTCCTCGGCAAAGGCACTGAGAGAAACCAGCGCATCGGCCAGGCCTTCTCGATCCAGCGCGGCTCTCCCGCGAAACTCGTCGAGCAGTCGTGCCCCAGCTAACCGGTCAAGCATCGCCAATGCTGTTGGCCGGTCGAGCGGAACCAATTCTGTCGAGACATCGGCCAGGACTTCGGTCATCGTTCCGCCAAACCCGACCGTAATAGCCGGACCGAACTGCAGATCATTCGTCACGCCCATAAGGATCTCCATCCCCGGTGCTACCATAGGCTGAACGATGGCCTCTCTTACTTTCCGGCCGAGGTATTTGGATGCTCCGCCAACAACGGCTTCGTATGCCGCTACAGCGTCATCAACGGAAACGTTCAAACGGACAGCGCCGGCATCCGATTTGTGCACCAGATCCGCGGCGTGTGCCTTGATGACCGCCGGGACGCCGATTGTTCGGACCACCTCTTCGGCCCCCACTGCAGAATCGACGGCGACATCGCGTGTGACCGTCAGGCCGTAGGGTGCCAGCAACGACTTCGTTTGCATTTCACTAAGTTGTGCGCACCCGGCGTCGATAGCCTTGCCAAGCGCCAGACGTGTCTCTTTCCGCCTCACTTCATTTCGTTCAGGCGGCGCAACCGGCCCGCACCAAGTTGCGCGACAGACAAGTTGCTGAATAACGCGCACAGCACTTTGAATGGTTTGGAATGCGGTTATTCCGTGGCTCCGCAGTGAGTCTACCGCATCATCGGGGCCTGTCATCCAGACCGCCACGACGGGTTTGCCTGACCTTTCTTGCACGCGGGCGATCCGTGGCTCGACCTGACCTTTCATCGTTTCAGACAACGCGAGAAAAAAGAGGATAACATCAATGTTCGGGTCTGACGCCATCGCATGCATACTTGCTTCAATTTTGTCAGGATCGCTGTAAACTGGTCCGTAATCCACCGGATTGGTGTATCCGGCAAAGGGTGGCAGAATTTGCGACAACTCGGCCATCGTCTCCGGGGCGAAAGCCGGAACACGCAGGTCGGCGGCAGAACAGGCATCGGCCATCATCACAGCCGCCCCACCAGATGAGCTTACTATTCCAACCCTTCCCCCACGCACGGGGTATTTTTCGGGCAGCGCCGACGCGAGCTCTATCAGATGGGCGGTATCCTCGGCCGCCAGCACGCCGGCCCGACGGAATGCCGCCTCGTAGATCGTTTTGCCGCTGACAATCGCGCCGGTATGCGACTGCGCCGCCGTTGCCCCTGCATCAGAAGTGCCGACCTTCAATGCCACCAGCGTCTTGTCGGCTTCCCGCAGGGCGGTGGCGGACCGGACAAAAGCCGCACCATCGGACAGGCCTTCGATGTATCCAAGCACGGTTGCAATACTGTCGTCACCAATCAGGTGATCGACGAAATCGGAAAACTTCAGCCCCGCCTCGTTTCCGGTACTGACAAACCGACTGACACCGACACCCTCCTTCTGGGCCTCAACAAAGATCGTCGCCCCCATTGCCCCGCTTTGGCTGACGAACGCAGTGTTTCCGCCTCGGATAGATTGGTCACCCTCAAACGCGTTGCTGAAAGAAGCGACAAAGTCGTGGTCCGCATCCGCGATACCCAGGCAGTTCGGCCCCAAAAGAGCAATACCACCAGATCGCGCGATCTCCACTATTTCCGCTTGCAGAGCTTCCCCCTCTTCACCGGATTCGGCAAAACCGCTGGACAGAACCATCGCCGCCTTGACGCCAATCTCCGCTGCGCTGGCAAGGTAAGCGGGCACGGCCCGCCCCGGAACGATAAGAGCGATAGAGTCTGGGACCTCAGGCAGAGAAGCTAGATCAGGGTAATATCCAGATCCCGTCTGGTCGGAATATTTGGGGTTTACCGGATAGATCGTACCGGGAAAGCCGTATTTACCCAGGAACGACAGGAACCTACCACCG
>Ga0209344_10005412_pt1 | contig 11012 bp, 12 predicted proteins | sample Cruoilmetagenom6_FD_187293 | JGI IMG/M metagenome (GOLD analysis project Ga0209344, IMG submission 187293) | Oil polluted marine microbial communities from Coal Oil Point, Santa Barbara, California, USA - Santa Barbara Oil Seep Sample 6 (SPAdes)... | ecosystem: Environmental > Aquatic > Marine...
CCCTTGATGCCGCCGCAGTAGTCTTCGATGAGTGTGCGGAGGGGGACGCCGAGTTCGAGTTCGTAGCAACCGGGTTTTTCGACATGGCCGGAGACACCCATAAGCTTTGTCCCGAAGGATGGCGGCCCGCCGATGCTGGATTCAACGCCGAGCTCGCAGAATGCCTTAGCGCCGTCGGTCAGAATGTAGGGGAGGTGGGCGAGGGTTTCGACATTGTTGATGATGGTCGGACGACCAAAGAGGCCTTTGATCGCGGGGAATGGTGGCTTGATTCTTGGCCAGCCGCGTTTGCCTTCGATGCCTTCGAGGAGTGCTGTTTCTTCGCCACAGATGTAGGCACCGGCTCCGCGGTGGACATAGCACTCAGCGACGAACGGATCGCCTGATGGGTTGGACTGGTTGATCAGACCCTTCTCACCAAAGATACCGTTGTCGTAGGCTTCTTTGATCGCGGTCTCGAGGACCTTGGCTTGGTGGTGGTACTCGCCTCGGATGAAGATATAGGCCTTGGTGAGGCGGCAAGCATACATACAAATGGCAATGCCTTCGAGCATGCCGTGTGGATCGAAATCCATCAGGAGGCGGTCTTTGAATGTGCCTGGTTCTGATTCGTCTGCGTTGATCGCGAGGTAGCGTTCGCCTCCGTCAGCGTCTGGGAGGAAGGTCCATTTGAGGCCGCAGGGGAAACCGGCGCCGCCGCGTCCGCGGAGGACGGCGTCTTTGACTTCGCTGGTGACATCCTCGGGTTTCATGGTGAGGGCTTTGCGGAGTCCCTCGTAGCCGCCGGTCTTGACGAACTCGTCGTATCCGACGACATGACGGTCGCGGATGTGCCCGAATGGGGCCGTTGGGATTCGCTTGAGCAGGATGTGCTCGGAGAGTGTGTTGTCCCATGCTTTCTTCGGCATTGATGGCTCCAACTAATATTGAGGGCAAGGCGGTCGATTCTAGCCGGCTGGGGGGTCATTTGTGCATCAATTCGGGTCGTCGGCGGTATGCTGAGGCATGAAAATACTTGTACTCGGCGGAACTCAGTTTAGTGGCAGGGCATTTGTAGAGCAGGCGAGCGGCAGTGGTCATGATTTGACCGTGCTGCACCGATCCGCGGCAGATCCGGGTCTTCCGGACTCGGTCCGGAGGCTCGTTGGCGACCGGGATCCCGATATCGGGGATGGGCTGGGGAAAATTAAAGAACTGATTGACGCCGGTGAGCGATTTGATGCGGTGGTCGATATGTGCGGGTATGTGCCGAGGGTGGTGACTGCGAGCTGCGAACTGCTCAAAGATCACACGGATATGTACCTGTTTACTTCCACGATCAGCGTGTATCCGAGATACGGCAACGACGAGTCACCGGATGAAGATTCGGAGTTGATCGATCTGGAGGACAAGGCGATTGAAGAGGTCAACGGGGAGACCTACGGCGGATTGAAGGTCCTGTGCGAACAGGTCGTGACCAAGTACTTCCCTGAGAACTCGTGCATCGTGCGACCGACGGTTATCGCTGGTCCCAACGATCCTACGGATCGGGTTACCTGGTGGGCGCGGATGCTGGGGACGCAGGAGCGGGTGATCTTCCCGAAGGATCCTTGCGGATTGGCCGGGTTTATCGATGCGCGTGATCTGGCAGATTTTTTCCAGCATTGCATCGAGCAGAAGACCTTTGGGATCTTCAATGCGGTGGGTCCAGAAGCGGGGCTTGGGCTGCGGTCGTTTATTGAACGGACGCACAAAGCATTGGGTTCCAAATCCAAACTCGTTGAGATCGACCAAGCACGGCTCGAAGAACTCGGGGTCAGCCCGTGGACAGATATCCCGACTTGGATTCCTGAGGATGGGCAGTCGATGTACCGGATCTCGTGCAAGCGTGCGGTTGATGCGGGGCTCAGGATGCGTCCGCTTGAAGAGACCATGCGGGATGTTCGCGCGTGGGATATTGGTCGTGGCGAACCGGAGCTCAAGGCGGGGATGCCTGGTGAGCGGATGGCTGAAACGATCGACGGCGTACATGCGGGCTAACTTGCGGACCTGAGTTGTTTAATGAATCCAAGATGGCGAGACCGGATGAAGTCTGGATCGTAAACCCGCGCGACGAGGTTCCGGAATCCTGATTGCAGTTGCTCGCGGGTCATTCCGACAGGTTCGTAGTTAAGATCAAAGAGTGTGCAACGGTCCCACTGTCCCGCATGGGTGAGCCTCCCGGTGCTTTGGAGTCGGTTGTACAACGGGGTTCCGGGGAACGGGGTTTGGAGGGTGACCTGGACATCGTACAGGTTTGTTCCTTTGGCGAAGTCGTAGACGGCGTCGAACGCGGTTGTTGTTTGGCCGTCGAGTCCGAGGACGAAGCATCCGATGACGGTGATTCCATGGGATTGGATGGCGCGGACCGCCTCTTCGTACTTGGGGTACTGGGCGAGTTTCCAGTTACTGTTGGTTTCGATGCCGTCCAAACCTGATTCGTTGGGGGATTCGAGCCCGATCAAGACTTGCCTGCAGCCGGCCCGGGCCATGAGCCCCAAGAGTTTTTGGTCCTTGGCGATCGAGATATCGCATTCGGTGAACCAGCATACTTTCTCGGGGATCATGGCTTCGAGCAGGTCGTAGGCCTTTGCGCGGCTCATGAACGAGTTGTCGTCGGCGAGTTCGATGAATGGATTGGGCCAGATGGATTTGATCGCGCGGATCTCTTCGATGACTTTGTGAGTTGGCTTCACCTTGTAGCCAGGGGTGAGCATGATCGAGGAGGCACAGAAATCGCACTTGTGCGGGCAGCCTCGGGTGGTTTGGACGGTGAGGCGGTTGTATTTTTTGATGTCTAGAAGGTCGTATCTTGGCATCGGGGCGTTGTTGAAGTCGTATGAACCATCCGAGTCGTAGCGAGGTTTGAGCTTGCCGCTTCGGAAGTCATCAATGAGATTGGGCCAGACGGGCTCGCCCTCCCCCACTACGACTGAATCTGCGTGCTGCTGGCATTCATCGGGGACACAGGTCGCGTGCAACCCGCCCATCACCACAGTGACACCCGCGTCGCGGAACCGGTCGGCGAGCTTGTAGGCGTCGAAGGCCTGCGCGGTCATGGTTGAGATCGCGACGAGATCGAAATCGAGATCGGGTACACGGTCGCGTTCCAAATCATCGACCTCGTGGTACGACACTTCGATATCGTCAGGTGTGAGTGCGGCGAGGGTGAGGAGACCAAGCGATGGGAGCGAGGCGATGACCTCGGATCGTTCGACAAAGCCGGGAAGAGTGAGTCCGAGTTTGAGGAGTTCGGCGTCTTGGACGCGCACGCCGCTCATTGCGATGAATCCGATACGCATTACAGAGCCCCCCCGATGTACGCTTGGGTGACAATGATCGAGACCAGAACCCCGCCAGCGGTGAGCGCGATAACCGGAACCGCGAAGATCGACTTGGCACCTTTCCATTTCGCAGCAATGAAACAACAGATCGGCATCGCGGCGGCACCGACGATGAACGACCACGACGCGATCTGCCAGAGTTGGTTGGTCGTGTGGAGATCACCGATCATGATCCCGGTGAGGGCGACGAGGACATTGAGGAACCCGGTCCCGAAGAAGGCGATGTGTCCCAGGCGGGTGAGGCGGCGGGGCCAGCTGTTGTAGCCGCCCATGAACTGTTCTTTGTGGAACCCCATGCCGAGCGCGGCCCCAGTAAGGAAACCCATCGAGATCCAAATCCATCCGAACGCGAGATTGAGCATTTTACCACTCCCTTTGTATAGTATAAACTAACCTAGTATACACTATACTACAAAGGTGGCGATCCGATGCATGAAATCCTTAAAAATTCCTAAATCGGCTCTGAATGAGAATTATGGCTGGTTTAGCGGGCTTGATTGTGCCCTGGATCATCGCGGTATTCGACCTCTTCGATGGTCGTTTTGCGGAGGATGACCTTGCTGCCGTCGATCTCGGCGTTGGCTTCTTGAGTCGTTTTGGAGATGATTTCAGTGTGGGAGTCTGTATCGACGGGTTTAGTGGTCGAGTGCCAGAGGTGGCCGAAGAACTGGCCGATGGCTCGGGTGATCGGGATGTTCTTTGGGTCTTCCACGCTCTATTCTAGTTCACAATGAGCAAAGAAACGAATCATCGGTGCGAGTGGGCGAGGATGGATTCCGAGATTCTGTACCACGATACAGAATGGGGGGTTCCCAACCGGGATGAGCATCATTTGTTCGAGATGCTGACGCTCGAAGGGGCTCAGGCGGGGTTGAGTTGGTCAACGATTCTCAACAAACGCGAGGGGTACCGGAAGCTCTTCAAAAAATTCGATCCCAAGAAGGTCGCCAAGTTCACGCAGGATGATGTCGAAAGGCTGATGCTCGATAAATCCATCGTGCGGAACCGGCTCAAGATTGAATCAACCGTGAACAACGCCAAGGCGGTGCTTGAACTCTACAAACAAGGGACAAGCTTGGCCGAGTTGATGTGGTCGTATGTCGATGACACACCCATCGTAAATCGGTACAAGACGCTCAAGGATCTGCCGGCCCAGACGGATCTTTCGAAGTTCATCTCGAAGGATCTGAAGAAACGCGGGTTTCGGTTTGTGGGGCCCACGATTATGTACGCGATGATGCAAGCGTGCGGGATGGTCAACGACCACACGACCAAATGCCCTCGGCATAAAGACTGTTCAGCTTTGAAATAAGTGAAGGTCGGTCTACAGGTCTTCTTTGACCGCTCCGGTGCCGCCCGCTTTGTAGGAGCCGTTTTGGATCTGATCGATCATTTCCACGGCTCGCTCTGGGGTCAGGTTCTCATGCAAATCTTCGTTGTAGAGGGCCGCCGGGGCGGTGCCGCAGGAGCCGATGCATTCGAGCTCGACCAAAGTGAACTTGTTGTCGGGGGTGGTCTGGCCGACATCGATGCCGAGCCTTTCTTTGATGGCTTCGGTGCAGGCAGTTGCGCTGCAGAACTCGCAGGCGATTGAGCGGCAGACCGAGATCAGGTTCTCGCCCTTGTTGTGTTCCCAGTACTCTTCGTAGAAGGTCACGGTGTCGAGGACTTCGCCGGGAGTGATATCGAGGACATCGGCGATCTCTTTCATCGCTTGTTTGGGGACCCAGCCGTAGTGGTGCTGGACGAGGTGGAGTGCTTGGAAGAGGGCGCCCTTTGGCTTCTGGTAGCGCGGGATGTACTCGTCGCGGAGCTTGGTGACCATGTCGGCGGTCAGGTAGGGCTCGTCGCGGGTTTCGATGGTAGCGGAGCCGGAGTTTTTGGTGATCCAGGGCATTGATGGAATCCTTGTGGGTTTAGGCCGAGAGATCGTAGGGGGGAAAGTGCGAAGAAACGGGCTTGAAGCCCATTCTACCGGAGAGCGTGGACATCAGTCTTTGAGGAGACTGACATCAAACGGGGACCAACTGGTGGAGGTGCTTCTTGAGACTCTGGCGGTGTAGGAGCCGCGTTTGATGACGAACTGCTCTGGATCTGTAATCGAGCTGTTGGAGCCTCCGATCAGGAGGACGACGCGTTCCATGGGTGGCGATTCGACGGGTCCGAGGGTTTGTTCTTGGCCGGCTTTGATGAGGATGGACTCAAGAATAATGGCATCTGCGAACTTGGGATGGTGCTCGATGCGGGCGCTGAGAGAGGTCCGTGAGTCGTTGATGACACGGACGGTGTAGGTTGGGTTGACCGAACAAGCCGGTAAGACTATCACCGCCATCAGAGCTGCAATGCATATCAATGGTTTTCGGTTATTTATCAAGAGTCAACTCCTATGAGGCACCGGGTGTGGCTTGATGAAAATAGATGCGTCCGCCAGCTGAATCTTGCTGTATGTGCAATTCCTGCTCTTCTGAGAGAATATGAATCAGCTCCACTTTCCCCAATACCTGTTCATCAGTGAATCCTTCCAACTCTAGCTTTACAGAGCCATCAATGACTAACAGCCGGTCACCCGCACGAAAATCTAAACTCATTGCCTCACCAACAACCAAGATAGTGGTGTTTGAAAAAGTTGTGTGCCAAGTGTTGTCTGGGCTTTGCATGTAACTCACATGCACCGTGAGGTTCGTCTTGTTTTCAATTTGCACTGTTCGCTGTTCTTTGAGATTTGATCCTGGAGCAACAATATTTGCTAGGAATACCCCACCTACAGCAATACATACCAGAATAGACAACGCCGCGAAAACCACGACGCGCCGGTTCATCGATCCAACTCGCCAGCGACGATGTTAAGTGAGCCCATGACCGCGACGAGGTCGGCGAGCATGTGGCCTTCGAGCATCTTGGGGATCAGTGAGTAGTTGATGAAGCTCGGCGGGCGGGTCTTGGCTCGCCATGAGCATTTGCTGCCGTCGGCGACGATGTAGTAGCCGAGTTCGCCGTTGGCGGTTTCGTGGGCGCCGTAGACCTCGCCGATGGGGGCTTCCCAGCCTCGGTTGGTCATGATGAGCTCGAAGTGCTGGATGAGCCCTTCGATTGAGCCATAGACATCGGATTTAGGCGGCTTGGTCATCTTCTCGTCGGCGTAGACATCGGTCGGGCCTTCTGGGATCCGGTCGATGAGCTGGTCGATGATGCGGATGGATTGCTTGATCTCTTCGATGCGGACAAGGAAGCGGCAGTAGGCGTCGCCGTCTCTTGCGATGGGGACATCGAACTCGACTGCGGGTGCGCCGTTGCCGTCCCAGTTGTCGGCGTAACAGAGGTAGGGCTCGTCCTTGCGGAGGTCGCGCCGGACGCCTGAGCCGCGGGCGATTGGGCCTGTGGCGGAGTAAGCGATGGCTTCGTCGTGGGTGATGACGCCGATGCCTTGGGTGCGGTCCATGAAGATGCGGTTGCGTTCGACGAGGTTCATGAGATCATCGACGGCTTCTTCGAGAACACCATGCAAGAATTTTTTGGTCATGCGGGCGAAGACCTCTTCGTCCGGGATTTCTTTGACGATCCCGCCGACGCGGGACCAATCCGGATGGAATCGCTGGCCCGAGGCGTAGTCCATGATGTCATAGATGTGCTCGCGGGGATTGAACGCGTAGAGGAAGCCGGTGATCGCGCCGACATCGAGACCAGCGGCGCCGACGCACAGCAGGTGGTCCTGAATGCGTCCGAGTTCGGCCATGATGGTGCGGAGGACCTTGCACTTGGTTGAGATTTCGATGCCAAAGAGTTTTTCGACGGTGTGGTGCCAGCAGATGCCGTTGGAGATCGAGGAGAGGTAGTTCATCCGCGAGACGATGGTCACATACTGGTTGTAATCCATGTGCTCAGCGAGCTTTTCGAATCCGGAGTGAAGATACCCGATGTGGGGCGTACAGCGCGCGACGCGCTCGCCGTCGAGTTCGAGGACCAAACGGAGTGTCGTGTGGGTCGCGGGGTGCTGGGGTCCGAAGTTGAGGACCCAGCGGTCTCCTGTATCGACATGGTCTTTGAGGTAGTCGACTTTGTCGGTGTTTGGGTCAATCCCGGTATCAGGCGTCAATGTATATGGCATGCTCGCATCCTCAGCGTGGCGGAAATCTGGTCCGATCGTCGAGGATCATCATAGTGCCCCCGGGCCATGAATTGAGTAATACAGGGCACCTGATTGGCCATGAATCCCGATTCGAGCATCGGAATGGATTATCCGCCCAGTTTGCCGCGGATGACATCGGCGACCTCGATCGCGTCGAGCATGGCGTTTTCGATCGCGGGGAGAGCCCAGTCGTCCTGGTTGACGAAATGGACATTCTCGCGGTACGGAGCCATGATCAGGGCAGGGATGCCCTGGGCAAGGAATCCAACATGTGCCAGCGGGACGGCGTGCCCCCAGCGAGCGAAGCGGATTTCCTGGACGGCTGATTCGGGTATATCGAGAAGTTTGAGCGTGGTTCGGAGTTTGGCAGCCATGGCTTGGCCAAATCTGAGGATCGGATCATGGAGGATGATGTCGAACCGGCCGCTCTCATATGGGAGCGGCCAGTACATCGACAGGATGCTCGGTTGGCCGGGGATTGAGGGTGAATGCGGAGCGGGGGTGTATGACCCGTTGGTGACATCGGTGTATTGCCAGAAGTTGGCCGCCTCGTTCACAGACATGGGAAATGTCTCAGGATCGTTGAGCAGGAAGATATCATAGAAATCGTGAGGCACCGGACGATCAAGCACGACCGTGCCAACCATGTAAGCCCTGCGAGACAATCGCATCGCACGATACCGATCGGGTTCATCTTCTTCTAGGTTTTGGATGATATCACGGGCAATATTTTTTGCACACGCCATAACAACCTGCTTTGCAAGCAGAGACTGGAACGACCCGTCCGGGTTCTTCCATGTCACCAAAGATCGGCCGTCCGGCTGGACGCGGAGATCAACAACATGCTTTGATGCGCGGAGATGCGGCGCGTGGAGCGGGTCGGTTCGGTCGAGCGGTTCTATACGCTCCCACATTTTCTCGGCAATCCATGCGTTTCCGCCGGGGAGGATCCATCTTCCGAACTCTTCAGCCGCGAGGAAGTTCCAACCCAAGGTCGCGGATATTTCTTCCCATCCGCCTCCAAAGGAAGCGTAGCAGTACGCCTGAATCGCGGCAGCGAGCGCGGCGGGCACGGGCACGCCCGCTTCTTTCATGATGTGATCTTCGATGTGCTGGCGCAGACTGATCTGATCAAGATCGATCATCCATTGTTCTGGGAACGGGACATCGGGGTAGTTTTCTGCGTAATAGAGGACGAGGGCTTGGTACGCTTCGTATGCGGGGATGTCTTTATTGGGGACGCCGAGCCCGGCCCAGATGTTGTCGTTGATTTTGCCGTTGATCTCGGCTGGTGCCGGGATGTTGTCTACGCGGACAACATCGTGAAATCCGAGATCGCGATAAATGATGTCGAGCGATGATCCTTTGTCGGGTGTAATGATGTACGCGCTTCCGAGCGAATAATGGGCGCCGTTGATGGTGCCCCCTTGGGCATTGCCGCCGAATCGCTCGTGGAGTTCAAAGACAACGGGATTATGGTCACGGAGCAGGTAGGCGCTGGTGAGTCCTGAGATTCCGCCACCGATGATCGCGAGGTCTATTTGTTCTTGCGGCTCTGGTGGATTGCCATCTGGGAAGTTGTTTTGTTGAGAGTGGAAGGGGATGTCTTCTTGGAAGTCATCGCCCTCGAACCACGATTTGAACTTGAAGCCGTCGATGATGCGTGGCTTTGAATCCAAGGCTCGTGGCGCGAGCGGGCGAGTTGCTTTGAGTCCTGTAGGCATCCCAGAAACCCGGGTGGTGACGGAAGCTCTGCTCGGGTCTGGGTTGAGCAGCGTCGAACCAAGCGTGGTACTCATGAATGGGCCGATGGCTCCGAGTCCCATGATTCCGATACCGCCTCGTAGAACTTCTCGTCGTGTGTGCATGATGTGTCTCTGTTGGAGTCGCGCGAAAAACGCGACTGGTTATACTGGCCCTGCTTGTCCAGTATGCACATTTGTGCGGCAAGATCAAGGGTATTTATCTCCCCGCTGAATACTTTATCCTCGTGTGGCATTGATGATGTATCGAGCAGAAATCGATTCTGAGGTACGAGAGGCCGTATTGTTGACCATGACTAATTTTCTCGAAGAACTGTGGATGATCCTGACCGAGTCGTCGGTGTGGTTGATCTTTGGATTTTTGCTCGCTGGGGTGGTGCATGTTCTGGTGCCTCGGGAGTGGATGATGAAACATCTGGGCGGCAAGGGGATCGTTCCGATCCTCAAGGCGTCACTGCTTGGAATTCCGTTGCCGTTGTGCTCGTGCGCGGTGATCCCGGTAGCTGCTGGGCTGAGGGAGCAGGGTGCGTCTAAGGGGGCCAGCGCGGCGTTTGCGATTTCGACGCCTCAGACGGGTGAAGAGTCTGTCCCGCTGACATGGGGGTTGTTTGGTCCGTTCTTTGCGCTTGCTCGTCCGGTGATCGCGGTGTTTACGGGTTTGCTTGCGGGGATCTTGATTGATCTGACGCACCGCAATGAAGCTAAATCAGATTCACAAGACGATTCGATCGAAGACCCCAACGCGATTGGATTGTCGATTACCAATGCGGACGATGCGGGTGCTGTAGTCGCTCAGACCGAGAAGAAAGCGACCGGTTCGTGCTGCTCATCAAAGCCCAAGCCCGAAGCAAGTTCGTGTTGTTCCTCTACCAAACCCAAGGAAGAACCTGCGGGCGGCTCTTGCTGCTCGTCGACGCCTCAGAAGGCCGGACTCGGGATTGCAGGCTCGACAAAGGAAGCGTTTCGGCATGGGTTCGGGGTGATGCTCGTTGACCTAGCAATGTGGCTTGCCATCGGGCTGGTGATGGCGGCGATCATTGGGGCTGCTGTGCCCCCGGAATGGTTTGAGGAGCATGTCGGGTCTGGGCTTTGGCCCAAGCTGGTGATGCTGATTGTGGGTATTCCGTTGTATATTTGCGCGACGAGTTCGACGCCGCTTGCTTTTTCACTGGTGGCTGTGGGACTCTCGCCGGGGGCGGCTCTCGTGCTGTTGCTGTCGGGCCCGGCGACCAATGTTGCGACGATGAGCTGGCTGATTAAGGACCTTGGTATGAAGGCACTGGTGATTTACCTTGGCGTGATCGCTGGGGTAGCGCTCGGGGCCGGGATCCTCTTTGATGCGTTCTTTATCAATATGGTGACACTGGCCGACACCGCGTCCAAGCACGAACACGGGTTGGCTGGCTTCGGGCACAAAGAAGTCGCAGCCGTGATCTTTGTGATGCTCATGGCGTGGGCGCTTGGGATCAAGGCCCGCAAGTGGCTTGATGCACACAAGATCGGCACAAAGAACAGCGGCGGGTGCTGCTCAAGTTCGGGTGGTTCTTCGTGTGGTTGTTCTCAGTGAAATGTTCAGCTTTGAACGCGACGGTGAACCGAGATCAGGCTTGCACCAAATGGTATCGGGAACCGGCCGATCCAGCTTCGCTCTGAAGCAAAGAACATTCTTAACGCTGCGTTGATCGGGGATGCTGGCACAGTGAGATCATCACTACCCTTGTCACCAAATATCTTGACGGCGATGCGCTGAAGGATCATGAT
>Ga0209344_10005414_pt1 | contig 11011 bp, 8 predicted proteins | sample Cruoilmetagenom6_FD_187293 | JGI IMG/M metagenome (GOLD analysis project Ga0209344, IMG submission 187293) | Oil polluted marine microbial communities from Coal Oil Point, Santa Barbara, California, USA - Santa Barbara Oil Seep Sample 6 (SPAdes)... | ecosystem: Environmental > Aquatic > Marine >...
AATGCCTGCTGGTGCGAAGAAGATGCAGGCGAGGACTATAACCCAGGTTTTTTCCCACCAACTCTGTTGTTTTTGTGCGGATTGTGGAGGAGGAGAGTTTTCTTTTGGTTGAAGCTGTGGAGATAATGGAGCTGTTGGGGTGTCCACCGTGTGTTTTCCTGTTGGAGGGTATTCCTAGATTGTCTGCTGCGCAGATAATGGAAGTAAGTAGTGTGTTTCTTTTTTGCTTTTGTGCTGTCGTATTGTGATGGGGTGATCGAATCTGTTGGAAGTAGAATTTTGAGAGAAATATGCAGGTCTTGTGGACTCTGCAATAGTAGCGAGAGTGAAATGTTTTCTATATCAAGATCTGATTGATCTGGATATAGAAGTTTTTTCTTTCGAGAGATAACTCCTGTAAGCATGCTGTTATGTGATAGATGGTACATAGTAGGATGGGGAAATATGATTCTTCTTTTTGGGATCATTGAAGGACTTTTCTACCTAATTGATGCGGTGAAAAAGACGCGAATAAAGTAAAAACCTAGAGGAATTATTGGAACTGTGATGACAAATACGAGGAATTAGGATCCCATAGTGGGGATGTTATCTTTGCCGGAAGCAAAGCAATGCTTGGGTTGTATGGGAAGTGACTTGCAACAGAATCTTTGTTGGTTTTTCTGCGTGTGACAGGGGCTTGTTTGGGAATGAAGGCAGAAGATACTGTTTATGCCCTGTTTGTGAGGAGTTTTGAGCAGAACAGGGTTGCTTTCTTGTGCAGTCTTTCTCCATCTGTTGGACTGTGGGGGTGGATCTTCTTTTTCGCTCTGTTGTGATTTTTTGCTGAGACTGTTGAGTTGATTGCGCAGTGTGCACTGAAGAACAGGTGAAATGCCTCGAGGAAAAGGGCTGTCTGCCCGGATAGGAAAGAGAAGAGTTCGCAGATGATGCTGACATGAAAGTGCGGACTTTTTCTTACTGTAATAATATCGATTTATTGTGTTTTGATAGGACAAGAAGTAGGGGTTTCTGGGGAAGTATTGTTATTTTCCGCAATTGGCATGTTAACTGGGGAATTCTGCGTCTCTGCAGAATTTTTTCTGCTTAAATACAGGGTGTAGATAGAGGTCTACGCCCTGGTAGAGGAGAGCGGAGTATTTTCTCTTCTCCTTGTTTTTGTTGAGGCAAAACCTTTCAAGTAAGAAAAGTTCCCGGTGGGGGATTGTGGAAACTTTTCTTTCTGTGCTCGCTTGGAAAGAACATGTGTTCGCGAGAACGCTGAGAGGCAGCAAGGTGGCACGAGACAGAGAGAGAAGCGACGCTTCGATTGGACCAGAGTTCCTTTTCGGCAATTCGCCAAAGCCGTTAGAACCTGGACTTTTGGTGGAGCAGCAACAATACTCAGACGCCACTGTAGCTTATCCAATGGTGGCACTTCCCACTACAGATTTCCGAGACTTCTCAGATGGAGATACTCCTCCGCTTGCAGCAGAGAGGCTTTCTCGGACGGCAAAAATGTCGGAAGAATTTTTGGTAGGACCGCCGCGTCGCCGTTTTTCGCGAAGAGACAAGGGAGATTCCACCGCGCACTTTGCCCTTTCTGCAGTTTTTGTCGCCGGTCTTGGCTGTGCTTTTTACTTGCTTCTCTCTTTTTCTTCTCTCTATGAGATAGACACTGATCGTTTTCGTGAAGCGCTTCTCGTTTCTGGTGGTTCCGCATTGGCGGGAATCCTTTGGGTAATTTTCGGGAAATATCCCGGCAAGGTTGTTCCTGTGCCGGTCTTCTTTTGCGCGGTCGCCCTTTTCGTTGTTCCACTCGTTTTTGTTTCTCTGCAGAAAGACAACGAATCTGGGGTTTTTGAGACTCGAGAAATTTCCTCTTCTGTTGCTCAGCCAGTGATAGATGTTCCGTCTGGTATTTCGGGTGTTCCTCAGCTTGCAATGAAGCGGCTTGAACTTCTTGTAGGAGATGCATGGGATATGGACGGTTGGCAAGATGATGGTGTTTTTACGGAATCTGATGAGATTCGTATCCAGAATGATGGCCGTCTTTGGTTTCGGGAAGCTGCCGAAATTCCGGCAGGGGGGACGTTCCATCGGTGTTTGTCCGGCTCCTCACTTTCCTTTACGCGTGGTCTTGTGCAGACGGTGGCTCCGGAGCAAATATTTTGTGTGCGGACATCGCACGGGAACGCTTTTGTCGTGATTGTCACTGTCCCTGACTTTGAAGGAGAGGGAGAACTGCTCAGCATGAGTGTGACTGCTGCTTTCTTCCCTCGTTGAAGCATCTTCGAGGTCTCTCGTGAAATAGGCGTGACGCTCCTTTCCCGTATTGATTTACCTGCTATTTTTCCGGGTGGCCGCGGGAGAGAGAAGCTTTTCTCTGTATTTTCCCAGTGGGGTGTGTGGGTAATTGATGTTGAGAAGTATGGGTATAAATAGACTGATTTCTTTATAGTTCTCTCCAGCAGGAAAAGAGCGGGAGACGTGGGGCAAGGTCGCGGGGTGGCGTGCATGTCGCGCGAAGTCGAGAAAGTCGCATTTCCTGCGAGTGATTGTTGCGGTGATCATGGGGCCGTGTCGGGTGAGACGAGCGTGTCTTGTCTATGATGCTGGTGCGTGCAGAGTTTTGCATCAGAGCTGAAGTGAGAATTGCGATTTAGGCTTTCTCATCAAGGGCAGCATCACCATTGGGCACGAGGGTTTGTTTGGGATCCGGGAGTGACTGTGTTGAGAATCAGAATGTCTGCGGTGCTCTATCGTGTTGTTTTTCTGATGGGGATCGGGTGGGCACTCTTTCTTTTCTGGCCGTCCGTTGCCGGCAAAAGTGCGCCTGCTGCTTCTGAGGAACACACTTCCCGGCGTGAGATTCTCCCGGCGGATCATGTGGCCGTAGAGAAGAAAACTGATTTTAATGCTGATGGTTATGCTGATCTGGTTGTTGGTATACCATTGGCTAAAGTTGAGGGAAACGCCGAGGCCGGGCTTGTTCACGTTTTCTACGGGACACCAGGCGGGCTTCTGTCCGCAACTCGCCAAATCTGGTCGCAAAACAGTCCGGGAGTCCAGGACACTGCAGAAGAGGGCGACCAGTTTGGTTGGTCTGTTGTCACAGGCGATTTTAACGGGGATATCTACGATGACCTGGCGGTTTCTGCCTGGTACGAAGACTTGGAGGATCGTGAGGATACCGGTCTCGTCCATATTTTTTATGGTTCTTCTGCCGGTTTGACTGCAGCCGGCAACCAGCTCTGGTGGCAAGGCAGAGATGGAAAAGCCGACGCGGCAGAGCCACATGACTGGTTTGGGTTTGCCCTTGCCGCGGCGGATTTTAATGGCGACGGTTATGAGGACCTTGCGGGGGGTGCTCCTGGCGAGGATGCTGACGATATTGAGAATATGGGGGCAGTGAGTGTCGCATACGGTTCTCCTGTCGGGCTTCTCTTCTCAAGCGAACAGTTCTGGTCGCAGCGGGATCTGCGTGTACCGAGTCTCGCGGAGCGTTATGACGCGTTTGGAGACGCGGTCGCTGCCGGCGATTTTGATGGTGACGGTTTTGCCGATCTTGCAGTTGGTGTCCCAGGAGAGATGCTGCGAGGTCGCGACAACGCAGGAGTAGTCAACATTTTTTACGGCTCTTTGGATGGGCTTCGTCTGGACCGCGCGGAGATCTGGTGGCAAGGCAATAAGGGCCTTGCCGATGAGGCTGAAATGTGGGACCGGTTTGGTCTTGCCCTTGCCGTTGGCGATTTTGACAGTGACGGTTTTGACGACCTTGCAATTGGCGCGCCTGGCGAGGATTTTGGGAATCAGGGCAAAGAAGGCGCAGTGAGTGTGATGCGAGGATCTGCTGCAGGTCTTGTCGCGACGGGAAATATGTTTTGGGCGTTGACGCAGGATAAGTCAGAAGTATTTGTACCAGAAGAACGCGCACGGAATGCGACCGGACCTGAGGGTTATCGTTTCGGCCAAGTGCTGGTATCGGGTGATTTGGACGGCGATGGTTTTGACGATCTTGCGGTCGGGGCCCCAAGAGCAGTTTTTTCTGATCATGGTGAAACAAACAGGGTCAGTGGTGTGGTGAGTTTTGCGCGCGGGTCTGCCGCCGGCCTGTTACTGAAACAGTCCGGGTTTTGGTCCGGAAAGGTGTGCAGAGACGTGTCCGATGGAGAAACATACGCCACGCCTGTACCAGATAGTTCCAGGGAAACATGGCCACAAACGCGCGAGTTCGGCCATGCTCTTGCCGCCGGCGATTTTGACGGGAATGGTCGTGTGGACCTGGTTGTTGGAGCTCCAGCAGAAACCGATGGCGCAGCGTTGGCTACTGGAAGTGTGCATATTGCCGAGTGGGATGGCGAGAAGCTGGTTGCAGCGAGAGAAAAAATCAGCGCAGACGCAGACCTGACCACACAGGATAACGCCTGTCTGGGTGCAAGAGACACCGGTACCCGTCCTGAAAAAACGCGTTTCGGGCACGCTCTTGGCTGAATGTCCGCGTGAGAAAAACGGCAGTGCAAAGCGTTTTTTGAGAGAATCATCCGATGGGAGTACCAGAAGACCGCCCTATTGATACAGCTTGTTATCACACTGTGGAACTGCCCGCTCTTCCGACACGAGATCGCAATATTGTGCCGGAGTGTTGGATAGAAGCTCCGCCGACTCTTCTCTCGCTTGGGGATGATCTTGGAGGCCCTCTTGTGGCGTTCAAACGGCGTATTGGTCGATGGCTCCTCTGGCGAGCTGGACCTGCTGTGAAGTCTCACGCCCGCTATCTCGCGCTCGATTCCGAAGATCTTTCGCGCCAGTTTGTGTTTCGTCTGTGGCCAGATGGCAAGGGAGAGGGAACGGGACCGGACGGTGTGGTGTACGCGCGTTTTCGCACGTGGAAAGAGGCTTTACGAGACTCTGGGTGAGAGGTGCAAGAGCGGCCAATGTTTTTTTCTTGCGATCGAAAGAGTCTTGCTGGGGATCTCTCTTGTGTGATTTTTCCAGGGATCTCTCGTGATCTTTCGAAAGCAGACTTTCCAACAAAAAGACTGTATGACACAGGACGTTGCGAGGGTCTCTGTCCTGTTTTTTTTGGACCCGCGCTGATTCCGTGCCTTCTGTGGAGTAAAATGAGCAGCACGACGATTTCGTATGGAACGCGGGAGAATCGGCTGTTTTTCTTTTGCGTAGTCTGTTGCGCCTTTTTCCCTGCAGTTCCAGACAGTCTGCGGGTTCAGCTCGTTGCATAGCGAAAAAAGGCGAAGAAGAATGACTATTGCCCAGTCCTCTGCGCAGTCTGTCCCCACGCCACCCATTGACGACATTGACGACATTGACGTCTGTCTGGCGCCTACTGAATTCCTTGACTTTACGGACCCCAAGGTTATGGAATACGCCCAAACTGCGGTTGATGGGGCAACGGGACCGGTTGAAGCTGCTGTGCGCTTGTTTTACAAAGTCCGTGACGGGATACGGTATAACCCGTATTCCGCGGTGTACGAACGCGATGCGTTTAAGGCGAGCGCCATTGTGGGGCTGAAGAGGTCTTTTTGTGTTCCGAAAGCGATCTTACTGGCGGCCACAGGGCGTGCTGTTGGTATCCCCTCCCGACTCGGTTTTGGTGATGTGCGCAATCATCTTGCGTCCGAGAAACTTACTGAGAGTATGGGAACAGATATCTTTGTTTTCCACGGGTTCGCTGAGTTTTATTTGAATGGAAAATGGTTGAAGGCAACGCCTGCTTTCAATATTGAGATGTGCGACCGGTTTGGGGTGAAAGCGCTGGAGTTTGATGGGAAAAGCGACGCACTTTTTCATGAGTATGATCAGGAAAACCGCCGTCATATGGAGTACATCCGGTATAGAGGATCTTTCGTTGACTTTCCGTACGAGACCATGTTTGAAGCCTTTCGCGAGGTTTATGGTTACGAGTTTGCAGGCAACGAAAAGATGCAGGATTTCCGTACAAAGAGTACGGATGACGCCATGTTTGAGTGAGGCTCTCCCTCTTCCTTCACTATTGCTCTGAACCGGGAGGTGACCTTCCTGGCAACTTCTTGACAGGAAGGCAGTGCAGTATGCGCTGCTGAGGCTGCAGTGGGTCTCCCGCTGCGCTTATATCGCCTGCTGCTTCACCATCTGTCCGGTTGGCATTTCGTCCGGTCGATACGTTATCGATCGGCACCTGTTCGACTGGCACCTGTTCGGTCGGTTGGAGAGTGTGTTTCAGGGCGGCGAGGCCGCACTTGCCTGCAGCCTGCACAATGACAGTGCCAGAAGAGAAATATGTCTCGGTATTTGTCTCTTGGGGGTGTACGGAGCGCCGAATTGAAGGTGGGGCAGTTTCCGGGATGCCGGGATCCCGGATATATGCCTACATCAGCGGAGTGTTTTGTGTGAGGCAACTGGATCGGACAGGGCCGGAATGGGAGCGTGCGAGCAAGAGGGGCGCGCTCATGCGGGTCGGGTGCCCGCGAGCAGGGCGATTTCCCGCCACTTCCAATAACACTCGACGCCGGAGAAACCGCAGTTGCGTAGCCAGCTGAGCTGGTTTTCTACGTTTGCGAGCTGGTTGGAGGGGTCTTCTTCGGCTTTAATGATTGCCAAGAATTCTTCGTGGAGGGCCTGGGTGGGTGAGGCGACGTGTTCGAGGTTGGCGAAAAAGCCGCCTGGGCGTAGCCGGTCGTAGATCTCTTGGTACAAGGCTTGTTTTCTTGTGTCGTCCACATGGTGAATGGCAAAGCTGGACACGACAAGGTCAAAGGGGCCTTGGATTTCGTCGCTCGTGCAGGAGTGCAAAGGTGTGTCGAGGTCGTGTTGCAGTATGCGGACAGCGGGGTTGTTGCCGAAACGCTCTTTTGCTTGTTCGAGCATGAATGGGGAGAAATCCAAAGCAATGCCGCGCGCTTTTGGGTAGTCCTGGAAGATGAGCGCCAGGGTGTGACCGTTCCCGGTTCCAAGGTCGAGTACCTGGGTAAGAGAGGGCACGCGTTGCTGTATGAGCTCGAGGAGGGCTGCTTCTGCTTTGCCGCGGTGGGGGAGAACCTGCGCGCGCGTGAGATAGTTGGCGGCATGGTCTCGAGATTGCCATTGGTTGCTCATAAGAAGGGAGTATAAGAGGAGACCCTCTTCGGCACCTTCGGCATATAGGTGTTTTTTTGGTAGTGCTGTTGCTTCGGCTGGGTGGCAGCGCCTTTTTGCTGAAGTGGATGAAACTCCTGACCTTTTCCCGAGATTGTGCTGACCGAGCCTGCAGTTTTTCACAAACATCTAGGCTTTTTATGGTGTTTCAGGAGAGAAACTTGCAAAGGGAATTCTGAGAAATATCATGTTCTGTCAGGTTTGTGGGTGCATGCAGGGGTAATGTCAGCGTAAAGCTCGTGCCTTTGCCGGGGTGGGAGGCAACAGTGATGTTGCCGTTGTGGGTGTCAATAATATTTTTACAGGTGGCGAGGCCAAGGCCGGATCCTTCGTACTGGTCGGCTGTGTGGAGGCGGCGGAAGGGCTCGAAAATCTCTTCGATTTGATCTTGCGGGATGCCGATTCCGTTATCGGCAATAGTGAGAACACATTCGTTTTGTGCTGTTTTGCAGTGCAGTGTGACGATAGGGGGCTCTTCTGGGCGGTGGAACTTGACGCCGTTCGCGATGAGGTTCTGGAGCAGTTGGCGGATCTGGGTTTCTGCGCCCCATAGGATGGGCAGAGGGCCACTGTCTGGGGTGAGGCGAACGAGGGCGTTTTCTTCGAGTGTGATAGTGGTAAGGTCTTCAAGGACTTCGGCGAAGATGAGCGCGAGGTCTATGGGGGCACGTTGACAGCGTTGCGGAGTGGTACGCGCATAGTTGAGCGAATCGTCGACAAGACGGGACATGCGATCAGTACTGTTGCGGATGCGGAAAAGGATTTCTCCTTGTTCGTCGGGAGTGATGTCGGGGTCGGTCGCGAGCATGTCGCCAAGAACTTTTATGCGGCGTAAAGGTGCTTTTAGGTCGTGTGATGCGATTGCCACGAAATGTTCTAGGCGTGCGTTTGTCGCATGCAAAGCCCTGTCGGCCTGTTTTCTGGCCGTGATATCAAGAATTTGTACGATAAGTGCGCCGTTTGGGGCACTTGTTTCTATGTCATTCATTGACACAAGAACCGTGAGTTTTTGGCCGTTTGCGCTGTGAAAGGCAATTTCTTTGGAGGAGAGGTGCTCGCGGTGTTGCACCGCGGTACGGAACTCGTCTTGGTCCTGGTTTGCAATAAAGTCTGTGACGGGTCCTCCTTTGATATCTTCGATTCTTCTCCCGACGAGCTGGGCGAACGCCTCGTTTGTCTTGAGGCAGATTCCTTGTGTGTCGAGAAGGAGCATGCCAATGGCTGATTCTTCAAACGCGAGGCGGAATCTTTTTTCACTTTTCGCAAGCTCGTGATTGGCATGGAGGAGACATGAGGACAGCTCGTGGCGTTCGAGGGCATACAAAATAGTCCGACGTAAGAGAACCGGGGTGATTTGTCCTTTGACGAGATAGTCTTGCGCGCCCGCTGCAAGAGTGGCCGAGGCTGTATTTTCGTTGTCGTGTCCAGTGAGGATGACGAGAGGGACAGTTTGGGCTGCCGCCCTTAAGGCTGTCACCGTGTCTGTGCCATCGGAATCAGGAAGGCCTATGTCAGAGAGGATGACGGTAGGTGAGCCCTCTGTCTCCAGCTGTTTTCGTGCAGCCGCAAGTGTGCGCACGACAGTGACTTCCCAGCTGGGGTCATCTGGGCGTGGGAAAGCCTCAATCAGGAGGGTGCGGACTTCGAGGTCGTCACCAGGATTGTCTTCGACAAGGAGGAGAGAAGATGAGGAAGTTCTCATGGTGGGAAAAGGTGTTCTAGCTTTTGTGGGGAAGAGAGACTAGTTGAAACCAATATGTACTAATTCCTTTGATCACTCTGATGAATTCATCAGGATCAAGAGGCTTGGTGATATACCCGGCGGCCTGTAGGTTGTAACTGCGCATCCGGTCTGTTTCATGTGAACTTGTCGTCATCACCACTACCGGGATATGACAGTGACTCTCGTTGTTTTTGATCTTCGCGAGGATGTCGATTCCTGCCATATCGGGCAGGTTCAAATCCAACAGGACAAAGTCGAGCAGATACTTTTGATTGAAGAGAAGGTCGAGAGCTTCTTTCCCAGTCCATGCGTGGTGGACGGCATTGGCGATGCGGGCATCAGCGAGGCCATCTTTTGTGAGGAGGGCATCACCGCGACTGTCTTCGACGAGCAGAATTTCAATTGGTCGGGTCATGCAAAAACTCCTTCGCTTTCGTGCTGTTCCTGCTGCAGACTGCCCGACAAGGTGACGACGAAAGTAGCACCTTCGCCAGGAGTGCTTGTGACGTAGATTTTTCCGTTATGGCGTTGTGCGATTTTGCGACAGAGGGCGAGGCCGATCCCTGTGCCTGCATACTCCTCGCGTGTATGGAGCCGGCGAAAAGGTTGGAAGATACGTTCGAATTGAGCCGGATCAATGCCAATCCCATCATCACGCACCTTGATTGTCCAGACGTCTGCTGTTTCCTCTGTTGCCTCAATCCAGATATGGGGAGTCATGCCTGGAGGTCGAAATTTCAACGCGTTTGACAGGAGATTGAGGAATAGGGAGTGGAGTTGGGACGGCCAACCCCACACGGTCGGAAGGCTCCGTGTCACCTCTATCACAGCACCGGTTTCCTCGATGAGCGTTGAAAGATCAGTGAGGATTGCCCCAAAAGTGGAGTGTAAGTTAACCAAGGAGCGGTGTGGATCTTCGGGAGACTCCACACGAGAGAATTGGAGCAGGTCCAAGATGAGTTCCCGCATGCGTTTTGCCCCGTCTGAGACGAGGCTCATGTATTCAAGACTGATCTCGTCGAGCGTTCCTTCGAGCCGCTTGCTGAGCCGGTCGGTGAATCCGGTCACCATGCGCAAGGGTTCCTGCAAATCATGCGATGCGATATAGGCGAACTGTTTGAGCTCTTCATTGGATGATTGCAGCTGCCGCTCCTTCGCGGCCATGTAGGCGTTTTTCACAGTAAGCTCGATATTGGTTTCTTCTGTTTTCCGCTCGTGCGCTGCCGCTTTTTTTTGGTTTTTATGATCTTTGTTTCGTGCGATAGACCATATGGTCACCGTGCCTGTCGTCGTGATAAGAAAGATGAGGCATGCGACAATCAAGATGTCGACGGCGAATCCTGCGTGTGCCCGGCTGCTCTGCACCCACCACACGCGGTTCCCGATCTCGATTGCACTGGTGTGTGAATAATGTTTGTCGCTTTCACTCTCTGGGAGCGCGTTATCACTTTTGAAGAGCAGTTGGTTGTCGCGAAAAGTGGATCCTTCGCCCTGCCCGCTGTCATAGACCTCTACTTGAACCGTGGGTATTCCTTTGAGAATGGTTCTGAAAAGGTTCTCGGTATGAAAGACTGCAATGGCAACACCAACAAAGGCATCTCTGCGTTCTCCGATAGTTCCTGGCGGTAAAAGTGTGTTGTAAATGGGGTGCAGGAAGAGGAAACTTTGTTGCTGTTTTGCCTTTTGCGTGAGAGTGATTGCCCCAGTCGCGGTAATCTGTCCGGTGTCTCGTGCTTGTTCCACCGTCGCGCGCAATGCTGGGTCACTTCCCAGATCAAGTCCAAAAGTTTCTGTGTTTCTCTTTAGAGGTTCGATAAAGTCCACTACATAGAGGGTTTCTTCCGTCACCTCAGGATGCACAGCGAAGCTCGGATGGCCTTCTTCTCGTATTTTTTTCTCGAGTTGAGTTTTTTCTCTATCAGAGATTATTCGAGCGAATCCCAAGGCTTGCACGCTTGGGTATCTCTCAGGTGAGAGACTCGACGAGACGAAACGAGAGAATTCGCTCCGTGTTACTTTCTGGTTGGCAGTGAAGAGTCCGCTTACAGAGACAAGCAGGTTTTCATAAGTCTGTTGCCACTGTTCAATGTTCTTGACTGTCGTTTTTGCGTCTTCGGCGAAGACGTTTTCTTTTCTCGCGATATGCCTTTTTTCTGTCCACCATAGGACGCCTCCGTA
>Ga0209344_10005415_pt1 | contig 11010 bp, 10 predicted proteins | sample Cruoilmetagenom6_FD_187293 | JGI IMG/M metagenome (GOLD analysis project Ga0209344, IMG submission 187293) | Oil polluted marine microbial communities from Coal Oil Point, Santa Barbara, California, USA - Santa Barbara Oil Seep Sample 6 (SPAdes)... | ecosystem: Environmental > Aquatic > Marine...
AGCGATGCCACAAAGGTATCAACCAGACTGCGAAGAGAAGCGTGACCCGGATGAGTGACAATGACCCGAATAACAAAAAGGAATATAAGCTTGACCTAGACACACAATTAGAGAAGCTGCCGTTCGAATGCAGCCGCGTAACTTCGGCTCCCTGACCTTACCTGACGTTCATATTTGGATTGCGATGCCGCAGTGTAATCAGTCAAAGCTGCCATTTATTCAGGACGCGGCATTTTCGGAGGAACAATGAACCTGTGGCAAAGGTGGGTTGGATCTTCTATAGAGGCTTCACTTTGCAGATCGGGTGAATATCGGGCGTAGATGGCAGTGCGCATGGATTTGGGCCTTTTGAATATTTATGATTTGGAACGATTGTCAGGCGGTGACATCCGTTGTTTGGCCCACCCTATCTTAGGCACATTTTTACGGATGTCTTCAATTATCGATTGCAATCCGTTGCAACTCGAAATCTGGCTGGCGAGTTTGTAATGCTTGTAAGCCATATCAAGAGTTGCATGCCCGAGGATGTCGAGGATGATGACGAAGTGCTTAGGGTCTTCTTCCACAATTGAGGTTACCGTAATATACCGGAACGCATGCGGGCGCAGTTCAATGTCTAAATATTTCTTTGTGATTTTGGGCATCATCCCATAAATAATACATCTTTTAGTTGTTTAAATTTAATAATTTGTTATCCTTTATGTTTAGGAGTGGTTGTTCTTAAGTGTTTTGGTAAGATTTACTTAAGTAAACATATAACTCCAAGATAGTAGGTATGAATTATTAAAGCGAACATTTGATTGTTTGCGTAAGAGAGCTAGCAGATTAATGAAGTATATTAGGTTTTTAGTAATTTTTTACACTATTATGAGTGGGGTAGTAGCAACAGAAGCTTCTGAAACCCTGAGATTGGCAACCGGAACCACTTTATCCCTCACTCAAAAAGCTATGCCGTATCTTGAGTGCGCTTTAACCAATTTAGAACAGCCAAAAGCGATAACATCGATGCCGTGGGCACGGGCGCAAATCGCTACCGAACAAGGTCTTTATGATGGATTTTTCATGGCTTCAAGAAATCATAAACGTGATCAATATGCTGTGCTATCAGAACCCTTTTTCAATATCGACTGGGTGTATATTGTGAGAAAGGAAAGTGACCTATTGCCAAATACCCCAAAGTTTCAACAAGCGATATTCGTTGTAGATATTGGAAGCGCACGAAGCTCGTGGCTAAAAGATGAATTCGACAATGGTCATATATCACATGAGATTGTCAAAACTTTTGATGCTACGATAGCTTTGACGATGTTAGCTTCGGGTAGGGTCGATATTGCTTTGTTGAATAATATAAATAGCGAAACAGCCTTTAAACAGACTGGGTATTCAGCTTCGGATTTTCAGACATTTGTTATCAAGTCAATTCCTGTAGGCGTGTATTTCAGTAAAACCTTCCTAGCTACTAATCCGGATTTTTTGGAAAATTTTAATACAAACATAAAGAGATGCAAGATTAAGTGAAGAGAGTACCCAGCAAACCAACTAACCAACAAGTCGGTAAGCCCATAAACAGGAAAATATGAACCACCGCTTTAAACATATGGATAAGAAATTGCATTCGCAATCGGTTTGGACAGGACTTCCGTTCAAAATGGTTTGGATATCAACCTTAGCTGGTTTTGTAATCTCTATTATTGCAATAAGCTTGCAACTAACCAGTGAAGTAAAGGTTAAACGAAATGATACAGAGCAACATATTTATAATATAATGAACGCCCTTTCAGGAGCAGCAGCCGAAGCAGCATACCAGCTAGATACGAATAAAGCACAACTTATTGTCGCAGGGATATTTGAATTTCCGGCTGTTTCCTATGTGAAAATAGATACAGATATTGGCGGAATACTGGTTGAAAAATCAACAAATGCCGCTTTCGAACCGCCCAGTCGTCTGGCACAATTTCTTTTGGAAAAAAGTTCTCATCACGATATGGCCTTAATCGTACCCAATCGAATAAAAAGCGTTGGCACGTTACATGTTTGGCTTGATTTGAACATGATTGCAGATCAATTTGTAGCTGAGTTTTGGGATACTATGATTTATATAATCACAGGTATTACCATTTTTGCCAGTTTGATGGGCGTTCTCTTTTATAATCTCTTAGCCAAACCATTGATTGATGCATCGGCAGAATTGGGCGATTGGCTAAATGATGTCGATAGGGATATCAAACTTACAGTTCCAAGGTTTCATAGTAACGATGAGTTGGGTAAATTACTTCATTCGGTTCAATCCGTTGTTGCGGCACGTAAGAAGCTGGATATTAACTTAAAGAACCAGCTGCGCGCATTGGATGAGCATGCAATTGTAAGCATAACAGACATATCTGGTAAGATTATAGCTGTTAATAAAAAATTCATCCAAATTAGTGGCTACAACAGAAAAGAATTAATTGGCAAAACGCATCGATTAATTAAATCAAACGAACACTCAAAAGAATTTTATGATGATTTATGGAGAACCATATCCAGTGGAAAACCTTGGAGTGGCGAGATCAAAAATTTGAATAAAAACCTAGAACCATATTGGGTGAAGTCTACGATTTACCCTTTCCTAGATGAAATAGGCGCAGTGTATCAATATATATCAATACGTATTGATATTACAAAAGAGAAGAAAAAAGAAGCTCAGATACAACAGTTTAAGTCAACATTGGATTCAATGAAGGATGAAGTTTATATGTTTTGGCCCGATACGTATCAAATTTTTTATGTGAACAAAGCGGCGATTACCAGAACGGGCCTTGAGCAAGAGGAGTTATACAAACTAACACCAGTGGATATGAATTCTGGGTATGAAAAGAAATTTTTACTTGATCAATTAGAGCTATTATCAAATGGAGAAAATACCGAATTCAACTATCAATCACTTCACTATAGTGACGATGGAACTGCCACACCTGTTGAAACCTTTATTGAGCTTATTCATCCTGAAGGCGAAGATCCCCGTTTTGTAGCTATTACCAGTGATATAAGCCAGGATTTGGAGATTGAGAGAACAAAAACCGAATTCGTTTCAACTGTCAGCCATGAACTGCGAACCCCGCTAACATCGATTATAGGTGGAATAGGATTAGTCAGAACAGGGGCATTGGGGGATGTGCCTGAAAAGGCCAAGAAAGCTCTGGATATCGCGTATCAGAATAGCGAGCGTTTAAAAAATCTGATTAATGATATTCTGGAGATTGAGAAGGCCGAAGCCGGCATGTTGAATATCTTATTTGAATCTCTTGATATTACAGCATTGATTGATGAAGCTATTGAAGCAAACCAGGGGTACGGAGATGAATATTCTGTTACATTTGTAGCACTTGGTCAGAATGATCCAGTGTATGTAGATGGGGATGGTGAACGTATTATGCAGGTGATATCCAATTTGATGTCCAATGCTGCAAAATTTTCACACAAAGAGGGAGTGGTAGAGATTTCACTTACACAAAATGAAGAACGGGTACGGGTATCCGTGAAAGACTTCGGATCGGGGATTCCCGTTGCTGCACAGCCCAGTATTTTTGAAAAATTCACTCAGGCGGATTCTTCAGATCAACGGCAAAAAGGTGGCACAGGCCTTGGGTTGAGCATTGCCAAATCACTTGTCGAGGCAATGGGTGGGACACTAGGTTTCACCAGTAAAGTTGGGACAGGCACAACGTTTTTCTTTGACCTGAAGGCCAGTTCATTGGAACAACGACGCGCGGTTTAATAGTTAAATTTGAACATATACACGATCATTTCTTTACCCTCATAGGTGTATCAATTTGCACTCACAAAAAAAAAGGCTAAATACATTTCACAATTACTTCCAATATTGACCCAGAAAACTGATGTTCTTCAAATAAATGCTTAAAATGCACCTTTAATGATATTAAAATGATACATTAAGCTGCAGTTTATTATTATTGCCTTATTTGCGCCTTAATTACTTTTAATACTAAACCTTAAGTAATATAAAGCTTAATCTGGTATCGCTCGTTGTAGTATTATGTAAAGTTTACATCAATAAACACTCCCGCATTGTTCAGAGTTAAGCAACAACAGTTCTGCGCTTTATCAAGAACAGGACAGGCATGGAATTAAAAGAATGAGAATACTATCGGTTGATGATGACCCAATTATCTTAGATCTATTGACCCAGATTCTTGCTTCAATAGGCCAAACCGAAGTAACGATTGCGGAATCGGCCGCTCAGGCATTTGAAATATTAAAGACGGATTGCATTCCCTATGACTGTTTTCTTTTAGATATTCAGATGCCGGAAATTGACGGTATACAACTTTGCGCAGCAATTAGACGCATGCCGCAATACCGCCGAACACCCATCCTTATGATTACAGCTATGTCGGAGAAGGCATATATAGATAAGGCATTTTCAGCTGGTGCCACTGATTATATCACCAAACCGTTTGATGTTATAGAACTTGGCGCACGTATACGTGTCGCCGAAAAACTGGTTGATGCGCAACGGTATAAAACCAGTAAGATTGCAGAAGTTCATAAACAAAAGGCTAGAGTATCAACAGAAAAACCATATTTTCTAGAAGAAAAACTGCACATTGATAATGTGGATGGCGTAATCGATTACACTGCACTTGAAAACTATGTTAGCCAGCTTTCTCGCGGCTCTTTATTTGGCTCTATCGTATTGGCATTTCATATTTCTGATGTTGAGCGGATTTTCAGCGGGGCATCGGCATATGATTTCGAGTGTTTGATAACTGACGTTGCCGATGCGATTACACAATGTCTTATGCGTTCACAATTTTTAGTCTCTTATGCGGGAAATGGAACATTTGTATGCGTCTATGGAAATGATCAAAAACTACTTCCTGACTCACTAGAGGGCGGGCTTAGCGAGATTATTTCATCTATGGATCTATGTTATAGCGATGGACGCCCAATTCTATTTAAGATTGTAGCAGGGAAACCAATTAGGTTAACATTCCGTTCTGGTCAAAAAGTTGTTGAAGCCTTACTAAAAGCCCGATCAACTGCAGAAAATAGCAATGTAGAGCTTATCCGAACACCCAGTAAACCAAGCCTGTTTGCGACATATCTTCAAGGTAATACTGAATGACACAGGCTGCTCAAGATATATTGCAAGACCAGTTAGAGACAATTCGTGCAAAGTTTATCTCTCTTCTTGATGACAGATTAGATGAATTGGAATGCTTAAGAGAACAAATTGATCATGAGGATCAAAGGCAAAACGCGCTTTACCATATCCAGTTTATTGCACATAAAATCTACGGGTCTGCAGCCACCCTTGGTCTTACCGATGTCGGACAATCGGCAGCTAAAACGGAAGAAACGATTGTTCAATATCTAATTGGGATAGACCCAATTCCTACACTTGAAGATACCAAAAATATTATTGATAGCTTCCTTGATATAACTGCGGATGTCAGTTCTAGCGCATATTGGCAATCTGTCCGAGCATAAACTTTGATTATAGTAATTATTCAAATTATTTCTGTGCCATTGAAACTGCTGTTTTAATTTGATCGGGTAGGGTCATTGGATCGAATGGCTTTAAAATCACCTCTATTGCCCCCAAGGATTTCAAATCCACGATCTCTTTTCTTTGAGCCCGTGCAGTCATAAAAATTGCTGGCGTATCTTGTAAGCCAGGTAATTCCCGCAGGTTTTTAAGAACTTCGTCCCCACTCATCTCGGGCATCATCATATCAAGTAAAAACAGGTCCGGTGCAAATTCCAAAACTTCAGCCAATGCTTGCTTTCCAGAGGCACATTGGAGAACTTCAAATCCGCCAATCGTTTCCAGTGAAAGTTTAGCAATTTCCTGAATATCCAAATCATCTTCAACGTGAAGAATTTTCAGCTTTGTCATTTATACACCCTGTCTTTCCCCGCGGCATGCGATAACAGTACTATGCTATCTTTATCACTCTGCGGCAACCATAAGCATAGTGGTTGGCTTATTTATCGGTGTCTTATCTTTATTGGGAAGCTCGAAACTGAATTTACTGCCCTTGTCGACCTCGCTTGTGAAATAAATTGATCCACCCTGTCTTTCAACAAGGGCTTTCACAATACTCAGGCCAAGACCTGTTCCGCTTTTTTCGCGGTGATCAGAACTGTCCGCTTGTGTAAACCTGTCAAATATACTTGCCTGCGCTTCCTTGGGGATACCTTTACCGAAATCTTCGACGCTTACGCAAATTGTATCATCCCTGCTTGAAAGTGTTACAGCGACCTCTCCATCTTTTTTTGAAAACTTAGCTGCATTGGACAATAGATTGTTCATTATTTGAAAGACACGATCGCTATCACAAAAACATTCGGTGTGTTTTCCAAGCCCAATTCCAACAAATGAAACGTTCAAGCGCTCGGCATAAGGTTTATTTGCAGCTATCGCATCTTTTATTATTTCCGCTATATTTACAGACTCTATATTGAACTCCATTTTCCCGGCGGCAATCTTTTCCAAATCGAGGATATCATTGATGATAAGGGTAAGCCTATCGCTATTGCGGTGGGCAATATCTAACATATTATGGGTTTTGTCACTTAGCTCTCCGGTAGCCCCGGACAAGACCAAGCCAAGTGCACCTTTAATTGATGTAACAGGTGTGCGCAATTCGTGACTTATGGTTGAAATAAACTCATCTTTGGATTTCTCGAATGCACGGCGCTCAGAAATGTCGCGCCCTATTGATAAAAAATGCGGAGGGCCGTCTACTGGGCGTATTAACTGCAACTTAACTTCGCGAACTTGTTTATAATCCTCAAGAATAAACTCTATTTCTTTGGCTTCACCATCAATCAGTGGGCGGGCCCGATCATAAAAAGCATCACGATCAAAAGCCTCATCATTTAAAAGTTCACGCCTTTTATCAACAACAGTTTTTTGGCGATAAGTTTTTTCATTCCAACCACAATGATCCATCGCAGCTTGGTTTAAATATATATACCGAAGCGTATCGGCCTCAAACATGTAAACTTCATCACGCAATAAATGCATAGATTTACGCATTGTTCTATCGTGTGCGTCAATCTTGCTTTGTGTTGTATCGGTTTGGATGGCGATGGTGCCAATCACTTTGCCTTTTTTACCAAGACGCGGAGCAACCGTTGTGTGAGCCCAGATATTTTGGCCATCTTTACCTTTCATGCGCACTTCGCCACTCCAGGTTTTGCCCGTTAATACATAACCCCTTGCAAAGTTATATTGTGCGGCAATCGACTTGGGTAAAAGTAGTGTAAGATTTTGCCCTATTAATTCATCTCTTGAATAACCTGTCGTTTGAATGAACTTGTCATTTACATATGTAATCACACCATGCTCATCAGTCATATTGATGATGGAATGATCATTTAAAGCTTTTATCTGATATGCTATTTTTTCTTCTTCACTAGGCCCAAAATTAGCAGAATTACGAATAGACCATATGCACCAAGCGTAAGCTACAGTTAATAATAGTATTAGAATAGGGCCAAGCGAAGTGTGGGATATTGTAAGTGTTTTTTGCACACCACTAACAACAACTGGGCTAGCCAATGGGACAATAATAAGGGCAAGAGCATATCTATACCCTATCGAGAATTCTTTGCTTGAATATAGTCCCATATTCCTAACTCCTGTATTAACTAGGTTAGGCTACTACTTCTATAGTAAGGATTATTGATTGCCTTTTAATTGCCCCTAACCTGCTATCAGAAACTAGCATCACGTTATATTACAGCAAAATTAAGGCTAATATTTGGCATTATTGGGCGCAAAATTACAATCGCCTTGTATGACATTAGGCAATAAATTAGTAGAAGTTAACTACTCGCTAAATCTGATAGGGAGGTAAAAACTAGCTTTTTCGGTCCAATGGGTAAAGAATGCTGATTTCCCTAAGCCATATCGAAATCTCACTAATGCCCAATAGGTGCTGAACTCAGACATATTGTAAGCGCAATAATTTTATTTTATAGCTAGATAGGCAGAAAAACTGGTACACGCGAACTGATGTTTGGCTTGTCCACTTAGGTTTTCATCAATGAGAGAGCATCAACTTAGTGAATTGGTAAATTCTCACTTGGACGAGAATAAGTAGGCAGAGACTTGATTGGAATGAACAATGCAGGCCGAATTAGTTAAGGCTATACTTGATAGTCTTTCTCAGCAGATGACGATTTTAGATACGCAGTGTAACATCCAATGGGTCAATCGAGTATGGATGACATTTTATGAACAGAATGGCGGAAAGCCAATTGATACATGGATTGGCGTAAGCAGGTCTATTTACTGCCGCACCTCCATATTGTGTTCAGATATTCTTTTTAGCTCGACAAAGAATGTCGTACCTGAATCTTGGTCGGTTTCATAATCGAGGTTTCCATCGTGAGCATCAATTATAGTTTTGGAAATATTCATCCCAAGCCCAGTCCCGCCCTCCTTTCGAGTATTGCTTGAATCAATCTGGCTAAATCTGTCGAAAACCGCATCTCGGTCATTTTCTGATAGACCTACACCCTCATCTTCAAATTCAATGCGGATCTTTGAGTCACTTGCCTTCATTCGTACCTTTACCCCCCCCCCAGGCGGAGAAAATTTTGAGGCATTTGAAATTATGTTCGTGAATACTTGCTCTAACCTTGATTGGTCGACATGCGCCAAAAGAACCGGACTGTCTATATATGTCGAAAGGGTGACGCCAAATTTATCGGCGTATTGTTGATTGGATTGAACTGAATCACGGACAATTTCACAAATATTATGGGTCTGGAAATGATATTTCATGCTGCCGGATTCTATTTTCTGTAGATCAAGGATATCATTGATCAAATCGACCAAGCGATTGCAGTTTCTTTGAGCAATATTCATCACAGATTTTATTTGAGTAGAATTACCCCCCAACGCTCCAGAATTAACCATGTCGATTGACCCCTTGATTGATGTAAGGGGTGTTCTAAGTTCATGGCTCATTGTTGATAGGAATTCCGATTTTGCCTTAAGCGCAATCTTTGATTTCTCATTTTCGGCTTTTATTACCTCCATCTGTGAAATGTTCGACCTATAGAAATTCAAGTATATGCGCGAACAGTCAATTATGAAGTATACGACAAATATACTCGTAAATAATTGCGCCCACAGTTCAGAATGTATATTGGCCTGAGTTTTATAAATATCCCAAATAGGTATAAATAAAAATGTAACACCATAAACTATGAGGCGGATGATTAGTACAAAACGTAGATGGTGGTTATTCATTGCCGCAAACAAGGCAGCGGCAAAGAGAAAAAAGAGAGGCATAAAATGCGTTGTCGGTCCCTGTAGGTAGGAAATTCCAACAGCATAATAGGAGATAATGCCTGCGCTTAATATAGTGCTCAAGCATAGTTGAAATAGAAATCCATTTATAATATTCTGCTCACTACCGCGCCATTTTAAGATTTTACGAAATAAGATAAGGTCATAGGTTTCTGACACTGTAATAAGTGCGAGGCATATCAAAGCAAGCCATGTACTGTAATAGAATGCTGCCAAAATAAGTGCCGCACCGAAGATTAGCTGCCGTTGTAAAACTAGATTGATACCCACTTGGCAGTAGTCTTTCATCTCTTTGATAATAAGGGGCGTGCTACACTGGGAATCTCCTAAAGGATTAATACCGTTTTTCATATTTTGTATTCCCTCGGTTAATCTTAACCATTTAGTAAGGGCTGAATGCACTCAACTTTTGTGTTAAAATGATAGCTTAATAAAATTTTTCATTATTATTAGACGCAAGTATGACGAAATAGTGCAGAATGTTATTTTTGCCTCCAATCAGGAAATTACTTCTGAGATTACAGTTTAGATTGACCGCGATTTATTATGATCAGGGCTTAGAAACCAATGCTACCATAGGTTTAATAATATTTATAAGGAAATTATTTAGTATCATTAGAACCGCCTAGTTGTAGGCTAATGATAATTGATGTCTTCTTGATATTTGATCAATTACATTCTTAGAAGCTAAAAGTCTTAAAATTGTCATACAACAGACAAAAATCACCCTAAGATTGTTTCTATACTGAAAACAATAGATGTTCCAACGCTAGATTCCTAGAGCAAAGCAATAAGGGGGTTATAATGAAAATACTTGTCGTAGATGATGATGAAGTTACACTCTCGATACTTCAATTATATCTTGCGGAAGCTGGATATAGTGATGTGACAGTATGTGCTTCATCTGAAAACGCGCTTTCTCTTATAGAAAGCGATAGCATAAAGTATGACTGTTTTTTCTTTGATATTATGATGCCTTTCATTCATGGTGTCGATCTATGTAAAAAGGTTCGTAGTATTAATGAGTATGATGATACTCCAATCATAATGTTGACAGCTCTTTCAGACAATTCCGATATTGATGAGGCATTTTTAGTCGGAGCAACTGATTATGTCACAAAACCATTCAATATGGCTGATATTGGTGCCAGGGTTCGTATCGCAGAAAATTTAATCTCCAAAAGAAAAATACATTCCAGTGACAGCAGCTCGGAAACTCAACTTTTAAATACATACCAAAATTACAATCGGACTACAGGCTTATTGAAGCACTGAATAGCCCCTAGAATTGTAGACACCTTAGTACGGAGTGTTCGCTGGCAATGTGAAAATTTAAGTTGGGTGACTGCACGTTGTATCAGTTCAGGTTTTTCTCAATAACTGAGCTTCGGTTTTGAGAATTAAAAGACCAGTTGCAAAACGATGGTTTTTTCAAATGAAATTGAGGATAGTGACCATACTTAGATCGAAGCCATACATGTAAATAAATTTTGGGTAATGCCGATACTACTACAGAAAAACCCAACATTCGCCACCTAAATTATGGGTTGATTTTTTATTTTTTACCACCCTTGCCACCTTTAGCGCCTTTGCCACCTTTACCACCCTTGCCACCTTTAGCGCCTTTGCCACCTTTACCACCCTTGCCACCTTTAGCGCCTTTGCCACCTTTACCA
>Ga0209344_10005416_pt1 | contig 11010 bp, 6 predicted proteins | sample Cruoilmetagenom6_FD_187293 | JGI IMG/M metagenome (GOLD analysis project Ga0209344, IMG submission 187293) | Oil polluted marine microbial communities from Coal Oil Point, Santa Barbara, California, USA - Santa Barbara Oil Seep Sample 6 (SPAdes)... | ecosystem: Environmental > Aquatic > Marine >...
CATCTTTAAATCCAAAACCCACACCTGCAAATATGGCAGGCATTTCGATCTCTCTTCCATAGCGAAAAAAGTTATGAGTTCTGTGATCTATGTCTGTTAGCTTTACAAGCATAAGATCGCTTGAAATGCCTATTCCAATTCCAAACCGTGCAGAAGAGACAGATTCCGGCATATCAATATAATTTTTTAAATCTGTTGCCAAACCAAAGGTAATTCTGCCCACGTCAAGATTTTTGTCTCCTTTAATTTCTCTGTTAATGTCGATATCAAAACTTGGCTTTGCATATAAGTATGAAATGCCAAGCTGCCCATTTAATCTGTTGTTTGATTCACTGTTTTTTATTGTTTTCCCAAGGCCTGCCATATTGTAATAAACAGATGACCAGTCGTTGACAGTTGCTGTGACTGCATTTCCTCTTGCTATGCCTGAGGCAGAAAATCCATATGTATCAGCATAGCTGGCATACAAGTTATTTGAACTTAATAACAAAACAAGAAAGGTAACGCTAAAAAATATGTTTCTAATATAATTTAACAACATGTTAAAATCTTACTCCTAATTTTACAGGTTAAAATGATTTCAATTATTTTTTTGCAGTTGGAAGTTCTTCAGGAGTTAATTGTGTTCCTGCTTCTTTTGTATCATCGATTAAATCAGAAAAATCACTCAAAATCTCAGCCAAGCCGCTCCATAGTGAAGAATCGTGCTTTGAAACAAGATCTGAAATCAAAAATCCCGGGAGCTTTTTTTCATTTCTTCCTATAACATTTTCCTTGGACAACTGATTTACTATATCTTCTGTGTTATTTAAAGAATCAAGAGCATGGATAAAATATTCAAGAAAACCTTCATTTTTTGAAATAGAATTTACAAAGGAAAGCACATATTTATAATTGCCTTTAAAAACTTCTAGCACATCAGGTAAAACATCTATAATTATGTCAGATAATTCATCAGGATATTCCCACGCGGATTTATCAGTATTATATTTTGTAAATACAATGCCCAGGTTATGGCGCAATCCTTTAATATCATCATATGTTATGTCAACATGTGTTAGAAGTATGTCAATTATATTAATCACTTCTTCCATAACAGTGTATTTGTCCTCATAGAGACCTTTTTTGCTTAAAACAGCATCTAACGCTTCAATAACTTTGTTAAAATTATCCCAATCACCAGGATTTGGCCTGTCATCAGGATACTGCGCAAGTCCTATGTTAGGATCATCTTCAGTGTTTATGTCGCATGTTCTTATTCCGTAATCTGAAAACATCCAGTCAGGATATTTTTGTGCTTTAATATTAGCTGCATTAAATTTTGTTGTTTCTCCTTTTTTAGGTTTTGCGATTGATATTATCTGTTCAATTCCATAGCATATTTTTCTTCTTGCTCCCCAGTTTTCATAGCTTTTATCAAAATCAGGATCATTACAATTTATCGTTTTTGGATCATCATATTTCTTTTCGCCAAGAAGATATAAAAATTTAAATATTTGCGTCAAAATTCTGGTATTTGTTTTGTTGTTGACATCTGTAGTAAAATGATTTTGTACATCATATTCTATAAGCAGTGGCAATACTCCGTCACACCTGCTGTGATTTTCGGAATACGGATCAGAGTCTATTAATATGTTAAATAAATTTCTAAGTTTTTTTGGTCTGTAAAATTCTCTTTCCACCCATCCGCCAGAAGGAGCAAAAGGCTGCCTGCCAATTACATCACAGCTTCTTGTGAGAAAATATTCATTTTGATAGTTGGCACCATAACTTTCTGTTTTTACATTGGTTCCTACCATTCGCTGAATCCAGTCACGCGGATACAAGCTGTTTTCATGCTCTTTTTGATAATAGCTCATTGTTGATGTTAAACTCATTAGCACGCCTTCCATAAGCGCCTGAGCCGGGTTTTTAACAAGACCTGAACTCGGTTTGGTATGGTCATAAGAGTCTGGATCATATCCTGAAAGATCAATACATGTTTGAACCAATATGGTTAGCAGTCCCAGTATGGCATTTCTGTTTCTCCACTCAGCATCATTTTCAACAGCTTCAAATCCCCAGGCACGCTGATTTTCTTTTAGCTTGCCTTTTCTTGACCCTATATACCAATCACCTTCATTTGTTAAAAAATTCTCTCCATCAGAACCGTAATCAGGGCCTTCCTGGCTGCGAGGAAAGAACATGCGTGCTATTTGTGCACTATTGTGATCTGCAATTGCTGGTATAAGTGTACCGTCGCTTAAAACATCATCCCAGATAAGTGCCAGCACAAAATCCTTTAAAGAGCTAAATCCAAGTATATTTTTTACGGCTAAATCTACTAATCTTCCTATATTTCCTGTAATTATTTCATCTGCTAAAATTGCTCCAAGACGATAATCAGCAGGTATCTTAGAACCTTCATACCATAATTTGTCAGCATCATCAGGGTCTCTTTGCTTTGCCCATGCATTGTTGCCATTTCCTGAAAAATATTTAGTGCTGTTTACCTTTTTTAATTGCAAAACTCCGCCAAGGCCATGTATCTCAGCAACAAGCATTGCCGGAACACTTGCAATTTCAAGGCTATAAGAGGGTATGCTGAAACTTTCCAATATGGTTTTTAAATCAAGCTTGATATAAAGCGGTATACCAAGAATAATTTTTTTTTCAGTATTTACATATTGTGCATTTCTATAAAAAGATTCATCATTGTTTTTGCATTCACGATCTATGGTTTTTTCAGGTATTATTTCAGATATCTGCAAACAATCCGGGCCGTCTGCATTGCCGCTCATATCATTTGGTGTACAATATTTTTCCTTACTTCCAAAAAGAGGTGTATAAGAGAGCATAAGGTAATCACCTCTCCAGGATGCTTTGTATCTGTTTTCACGCTGTGGCTCTGTTTTGTATTTTTCAGGGAATCTGTTTAATCCGGTAAGATACTCTTTATAAAACGTTTTAAAAATTCCATCTTTTAAGACTGCAATCTCTTTTTCGCTTACAATCTGACCGTTTTTAACAACAATGTCTGAATCAACAGGATCACCATTATCTGCAGGATAGCTGTAAAACCAGTCAGTTTCAGGATTTGTACCCTTTTTAAGTATTCTGGCATATATTTTACCATTAGGCCTGAAGTAAGTATGTACATCTCCATCAACAATTTCTTCTTTGGTTGAATAATAAGGTCCTTCCCCATATAGTGATGCTCTGGTTAGCAGCTCAAAACACCATATCCCTCCATCACCTTCTCCTATGCCATCGCCTTTATAGGAAACATAATTATTTAAAATTTCGCCTTCATACCCATTTGGGTTACCGCCATCAGGAACAGCTATGTCTCCTGCGCAAAATCCGCTTGCAAAACTTAAAGCAGGATAATTTGCATCAAAATTAAATTTAAATTTATCCTTTTCACCAACATTAAAATAATTTTTGCACCTGAAAATGTTATCTTTTGCCTCTTCAGGAAATGCCAGATCATAAAGACTTAACAGGCCAAGCGCTCTGTTGGTTTTAAGACTGAAAAGACAGTCATTAAGTGTGGGAGTTCCAATATGAAAGCCATGCCCATGGTTTGCATTTGGATCATTGCCTACAACTTCACCTGTTGTGCCGCCGTCTGTCCATCCTACATTCAAAGCTATATGTGCTGTAAATAAAATACTTTCAAAAAAAGAGGCATCCCATGCCTTGGAATCGTTAATTCTATCTCTTCCATATGTGTCGAAACGAATAAAATCATATAAAGATTCCTCTAAATGGCCAGCTGTATGTTCAGGATCATTGGGATCAAACCCAAAAGACCTCAGGTTTTTTATCAGCCGTTCCAGAAAATACTCTTTTGTGCCATTATTATCATGCAATACAGGGCTTCTGTCTGCTCTCATGAAAAGGCCAACAGCCTTTGGCAAGACATCTCTTTGTGTCATATCAAGCAAATGATTGCTGTATGTTGTTTCATTATCAGTATCATACACTGCTTTGTTTGCTTCATATCCAGCGCCTCCTTTGGTCATAAATGATTCAAGGTTGCAAATAACTTCTTTTAAAACCTGCTTTAATGGTTTTTCCTGTGACGTTGCTGAAAACAAACTACCTGTTTCACGTAAAAGATCATAAACAATCTCTCTGTTTGCTTTATCTTTTAACAAATCATTAACACCTGATAATAATGCATCCACACCTCTTGTGCTATTGCCCACACCAAGGCTTTCAGCATATTTGGCATTATTTGTATCTGTTATAAGATTTCCTTTATCATCTAAAAGCATCTCTTCATTTGCCTGGAGCAGAAGTTTTCCAAAGACCTGGGTTTCTGTTTCTTCTTTTGCTTTGTCATCATACTCTTTCAGATATGAAATAGCATCTGCAACTGTATCTTCGAGCTCTTTGCCCTGATATTTATCAGTAATATAACTTGCTATTTTGCTTACTGCAGCTATAACAGGTTTTGATAAATTTGTTTTATTATTAGTATCAGGATCAAATGATTCTGTTAATTTATCAAAATAGGAATAAAAACTTTTTGAATAAAAACTTTTAGTATAAGAACTTTTTGAATAATCAGTAGAAAAATCAAATTTCGGGTTATAATCAAACTCGTCTTGATAAATGATTCTGTTTACAATACTGTTTATATGGCCAACAGCATCTATAATAAGATTTTGACTTTCTGGTTTCTCATCACCAGGATGAGGCAAGAGCAAGCGTCCTGCAATATCAAAAGTTTTTTTTGTTGCTGTGAGATTTTCGTTTGTTGCATCAGCCAGAGTTTCGTTGAATTTGGCTTTATCAACAGTGTCAAAACTGCTTCTTAAAGCCGGATAATCATCAAGCACTTCAAATAACTTATATGCTGGCTCAGGCTCATTGTTCTGGGCATCATCCCCCCCACCCCCCCCACCTGAACAGGAGGCAATCATGAAAAAAAAACTTATCAAAAAGATAATCAGTAAATGTTCGAAACAAAAAATATTTTGATCTTTATCCTTTATAAAAATTAACTTCATAAGACTTAATTCCTTCTTAATAAATATAATTCTTGCGACTAATCATGTGGTAAAGCAATTAATAAACATTTAAACTTTATTATTTATAAGAGTTAATCTTTCCTGAGTTAAATATGGTTTTGGCATTTAAAAATATTAAACTGTTTTGTCTGACTCAGGCATAGAAATGCCCGCACACTTTTCAAAACAAATAGTATAGACATCATATAAACGCACTCGCCAGACCAAAATAAAAAACTTGTTGATCAAAAATTGCACTTCGATAAAAACGAATAATTTTATTGTTAGCTACTGCATACTATCTGAAATCAAGAAGACAGGCAGGTAACCGTTGTTTTTTTACCAGAATTAGCTAATAAGATAATCTGTGGATGTTTTTTTACAGCTTTTATTTATGAAATAGATAAAAAATTTATAATAATAAATCTATTCATATGTTGATTCACAATCATTATATTAAAAAAGTTTTTATATATGTGTTTTTTGATTGTGCAACTATTTATACTGCCAAAATAAAAAACAAAATCTTTTGTACAAATATTCCCATAGCACTACTTTGATCTAAAAATTTGGTTATTAGTGAAATACTGTTTTATTTACCCTCCTCAATTTAATGTAAACTTCACTCTTAATATTATCGTATTTATACCTGATATAGCAATTTTTATTTATCAACCCATAAAAGTTTTTTTAATAACGAATTAAACATTGAATAAAAAAGTATTAACAGCTTATGAAACAAAATGATCGCTATTTCTAACAACCGTTAGGATTTAAACATGATGCATCAAAAATGTCAAGTTGTCAATGTTTTTTAGCATAAAACAGCTTACTTAAGTAAATGTTATGTTGCAATAAGTGAGCCATAATAACTTTGTTTAATAAATTATTATATCTTGATAAATTAAATAGTTATATGGTATTTTCTTTTATGGTTTAGAGCTGGCAGGTTGTAAAATAAGACATTTTTGCAAATCTGCCTACAATACTGGCCTGTGAACAGTTTTTAAAAATATATTTTGAGCAATTATTTACATATGATCAAGAAAAATGTGAATTTATTTTTATGGAATTTAGGTGCTTTTTTAGGTTGGCTCTATTTGATATGAATTAAAATTTTGTTTCAAGAGAAAAGATAATGAAATACTTAAATACTTTATTTTTTTTTTGCTTAACTATTTTTATGACATTTTTTCATTCTTTTGCAATGGATGAAAATGCAAAATCAAATTACGGCTATATTCTTAGTTTGGATAAAATCAAAATAAGGTATGGAGTCTGGAAGTGTAACAAGAAAAAAACAAAAGGAACAATATTACTTTTAAATGGCAGAACTGAATTCATGGAAAAATATGCTGAAACCATTGAAGAGTTAAATTTTAAAGGATTTGATGTTTACAGTATTGACTGGCCGGGGCAAGGACTTTCAGGGCGGGTTTTATCAAACAGCCATAAAGGCTTTGTAAAAAGTTATCAAAACTACATAAATGATCTGAAACTTTTTATGGACAAAATAGTAAAACCCAATTTGGTTCCACCTTTAATAATACTTGCCCATTCAATGGGAGGTCATGTGGCGCTTCGTTTCATGCATAATTTTCCTGAAAAAATTCATAAGGCAGTACTTGTATCACCCATGGTTGATATATCCATGACACCCTGTTTCAGGTTGTTTGCGAAAATCAGTACATATATTGCTGTAAAAACAGGATTTGATAAAGCATATGCAATTGGCCAAAAAAATTATTCTTTTGATAAAAAGTTTGAAGGCAATGATGTGACTTCAGACCCCATACGTTTTTTAGATGAAAAAAATGCAATTAAACAAAATCATAATCTTGCTCTGGGAGGCGTAACCTACAAATGGTTAGATGCAACTTTTAAATCAATAAACATTTTGAAAAAACAAGGCTATGCAAATAAAATTCATATAGATACTTTAATTATTGGAGCTAAAGCAGATACTATTGTCTGTCTAAACAGTCAAAAAAACATATGCTCTTTAATGTATAGTTGCAGATATATTGAAATCTACAATGCACGTCATGAAATTTTAAAAGAAACTGATAGTGTAAGAGCTGTTTTCTGGAAGGCTTTTGATAATTTTATAAAAAATTAAAGATGAATTATTTAACCAGTTCCAATGCTTCAAATTTACATTTTTCTTCACAAACTCTGCAGTAATCAGGCGGGATCTCTGAACGTTTACAGCTCTCCCAGTTAATCACACATATTTTACCGTCAACAACCTGCAAGACCTGGGGCTTTTCCTCTCTTTGAACCACCATACCTCTGTAAACAGCTGTGCTTATTGCTTTTTTGCATACCAAAACACAATCACCGCAGCCGACACATTTATCTTTTTCAATTAAAAGTCCAGACTCTGCAACCAAACCTTTGGTTCCAAAAGCCTTGGTAAGTTCATCAAAAGCATCTTTGAATTTATCAGTAAGAAGATCAGGGCAATCCTCTGGTTTTGCATCCCTTGATATAAGCCCGAAAGCAAACGCCATACACGTTGAAAACCCGCAGAGTTTACAATTTGTTCGCGGCAGCATTTGAAAAATAGTTAAAGGTTGCTGGCGATCTTTTCTAGCCAATTTTTTTCTCCTGTCAAATATATAATTTCATTATATATTTTCAAAAATAGCTGATATATAAGCAAAATTTAGGGAAAATGTAACTTTTTAAATAACTGTAGAATCTGTTAATTTATTTAAAAAAGCAAAATATTATAAATCAGTCAACAGGACATACACGTGCATTGATTCTTTTAAAGTTGGGGTTTTTACCCGTTGCTAATTCATAACTTGCTATTTTGTTAGCCAATTGACTTTTAGGCATAAATCCAAAGCCTCTCGGACAATTCGGATCCTGTTTAGCCTGAACAACTATCGTGGCATATTCATTTACAAGCTTAACAAATGACTTATCTTTTATGCCCAAATATGTAATATCATCTGGAGAAAGAGTTACCTGGGCCACAAGTTTTTCGTATTCATCATTTTTTTCATATTTTTTTGCACACATGAAAACATCTCTGTAAGTCATAATAGTTACCCACAGAGCATCTATTTTTTTTTCACCTGCAAAATTCATCAGGATACCCTTTCAAAAAGTTTATTCATTACCTCTTCATCACTTGGAAACAAAGAAGATATAACCTTATTTAAAAATATCTTTACTCCATCCATGCGAAGTGCACTCCCTGATGCTTCTAAACCAGAAACTGCAGTACCTATTACAACATCAGACATTTTTGAAGTTTTTGTATAAAAAGGATCTAAAGTAATGATTGGAATATCTTTTATTTTTTTTACAAGAGAATCAGGTAATGAAACAATTGGATCCAATCCAGCAAAAAAAATACAATCAGGCACCTTATTATTCATCTGCTCTGTTATTGAAAACTCAATCCCATGGGAAATACCTTTAGCAAAACTAATTTTATTTACATAACCTGTTTTATCAAACAGCTGCTGGTTAAAACCTCTCATGTTATAATGGCCAATCATGGGAATGGTGACAACATTTGTTAATTTACCAAGTTTTTCAGTCATTTTGACAAACAAATCATAATTGCCGTCTATGGAATAATCCAACCCAAGCCCTGCGTATATTACACAATTATCTGATTTATCAATCATTTCAATAAATTGTTGAATATCTTCACCTGTTTGATTTCCATCTACAGCAGATATAATATCATTGATTAATTTTACATCTTTTCCAGGCAATATCTTTATTGAGTGATCACAAAGCTCAGTTGTTTCAGTCTCTCTGACTTCAATACATACAACTTTTGAAGCAGGATACCATCCGGCCTCTTCGAACCTTGGATTAGCGTAATAGGAGAATAATGACAGGTGGCGAGGATGAGAATGGTATGGATTAGCACCCCAAAAAACCAGCAAATCTGCCTTTTTAGCAACATCAAAAGAACAAGTGGGTATAATTCCGCTTAGAATTTTTTGAAGGAGTTCGCCTTTGCAATATGAAGAGGTGTCATCAATTGTGGCCCCCAGTGATTCAGCCATTTTAATTGCAATGGACTGTGCTTCCAAAGTTGAATTATCAAGACCTGCTATTAAAAGATTATTTGATTGTTTAAGTAAATCTCCTGCCTTTTGAATCGCTTCATCTTTTGTAACTTCATGGCCACCGACCAAAAATAAAGCACGATTTTTTTTTATCTGGCTGGCATAAAGAAATGCAGAACTTTTACTGCATGCATTGTTTATCCTGACTATTTTATTATCATTAATTTCCAGCTCAATATCGTCGCACAGACATGCACATGCAGTACAAACAAGTTTTTCAAGGCTCATTGAGATATCCTTCCATCAGGTAATTATTGCACGTAATTATTGCTTTGCTATATCTTTTAAGACAGAATCAATGGTCAGATAAGCCTCAGAACATTCAGAAAGCTCAAATGTGGATCCACCTCTGGCATCTAAATCAGCGATTTCTTCTACATAAGGGATATAGGCATCTATCTTAATACCATTTTCTTTTGCTGTCTTATCTAAATGCTCTCTTGTATTATCTGTTATCTTATTGGCTATGACAATTATTTTATCAAAATCAATAAGCAGATTTTCTGTCATTTCAAAAATTCGTTTAACCGCCATAAGTCCGTACAAAGATGGGTCTGTAACAGTCACAAGCAGATCAATATTGTTTGTTGTGCGCCGGCTCAAATGTTCAAGCCCTGCTTCACAATCAATTACGGTATAATCATATTTAGTGGCCCTTACATCTATAACCCGGCGAATAATATGATTAATACCGCAATAACAGCCAACTCCTTCTGATCTGCCCATTACAACTATATCAAAGCTGTCTGTCTCTTCTACCAAAGCTTCCAAATCCTCACCGAATATATTCATTGCATTTTGCGATTGACTGATATTTTGTGACCTGTTTTTTAAAGCTTTTTTTATGGCAATTTCTCTTACTTTACCAACATCTTTGTCAACATTTACACCAAGTGCCTGGGGAAGATTTGAATCAGGGTCAGCATCAATTGCCAGAACTTTACCCTTTTTGCTCAATTTTCTAACCAGCATTGCTGAAATATTTGTTTTTCCTACTCCACCTTTTCCTGACACAACAATGGAAAATGTATTATTACCTTTCATCAATCTTCACCATATTTATAAATATTTATGTTATCTTGCCCTTAAAAATATTTTAAGGTATAGTAAATATAAAAAAATTACCCTAGTACATCAACTTTTATTTCTTCAAGAAGAGTTAGAACATTATCATAATATTTTGATTCCGGAGATGGTTTTACTCTGCTTCCCATTGAGGATAATGCCATGGCTTTTACATCTTCCACAGTAGCAACGTTACGTTTTTTGAGTAAAGATATGGTTTGCACCTTTTCATACAAAGACAGCCCTGCTCTTGCACTGGCACCCTGATCCATTTCTTTGTTCCAAGGTTCTTCTCTTGTGCTTCTTACAAGCTTTACTATTGCATCAAGTACATCATCTGGAACATCAACTCCACCAATTTGGTTTCCATATTTTTGCAAAATTTCCTTTTCTCTTTCAGGAGTCTCAGGATAACCAATCTGTACAATATCAAACCTGTCAAGTAAAACATCTGACAGCTCTTCTACACCTGCATGCTCTCTGGGATTCATTGTTGCAAGCATGATAAAATTTGAGGCATAATCAATATCATAAGGCCCTATGGTTGCTACTTTTTCTTCAAGCACCTGGAGTAAGGTATTTTGTAATTTTTCCGGAATTCTGTTTATTTCATCAAAAAAAACAATACCCCTGTTTCCTTTTAAAAGTTTTCCAGGAGTAAATGCTCTATAATCATGGGGTCCATATTTAAAAGCTTTTGTGGGATCAATGTCGCCTAACAAATCTTCTGCGGTCAAATCTGGACTGCCTTGAATCCTTACAAATCTTTTAAAGCCTTTAACCATTTCTACTTCCAAATTACCATCTCTGGCCTGTGCTATACAAAAAGGGCATACAGGATCTTT
>Ga0209344_10005417_pt1 | contig 11008 bp, 9 predicted proteins | sample Cruoilmetagenom6_FD_187293 | JGI IMG/M metagenome (GOLD analysis project Ga0209344, IMG submission 187293) | Oil polluted marine microbial communities from Coal Oil Point, Santa Barbara, California, USA - Santa Barbara Oil Seep Sample 6 (SPAdes)... | ecosystem: Environmental > Aquatic > Marine >...
AATGATACATCGACCGACACCCTGACGGTGTCCATTATCTGCACCAGCGTATCGTATGCGATCTCCTGCTCAAGCAAGATCGATGCATCCGATTTGTCTGGGTAGCGTTCTTTTAATTCAACAAGTTTGTCGCCAACTGCATCAAAATCGTAGCCATCTTCGGTGTTCGGGTAGATACCCAAGAGCCCTTGGTTTCGGTCACCGACTTCGATCTTGTCAGACCGAACGATAACCTCTAACTGGAATACCTGATCCTGCGGTTCCACGGGCTCAGTAGAGGAGCCTGGCAAATTCAACTCGAGAATTGCCAATCGCGAGAACACCGCGGTAATAAGCAGGAACGGAACCAGAATAACCATCAGGTTCATGAACGCCGTGATATTGAGTTCGGCCGTGTCATTTTGGTGGTGACGACGACTGCCTCTGCGGCTACCAATCATGGCTTATGCTCCGGCCGACTTCAGCTGACGTTCGGTAACTGCGTTCAAGAACTTGACGCTTGCCATTTCCAAACTATCAACCAGCGCATTAGTCTTGGTCTGCAGCAACGCGTGAATCAGCAGCAGCGGAATAGCGGCCATAAGACCGAACGCCGTTGTGTTCATCGCCGTTGAAATAGATGCCGATAGCATGTCCGCTTTGTCAGCCGGGTTCGCTTCAGCAACCGCGGTAAATGCCGCGATCAAACCGATAATCGTTCCAAGTAGACCCAGCAGTGTCGCGATGTTCGCCAGCGTCGCAATATAATGCGTGCGCTTTTCGAGTCGCGGCAGTACTTCCATCAGACTTTCTTCCATCGCCTTTTCGATATCGTCGCGACGGGTCGCTGACTTAACACGATACAGACCATAAGTGAGAATCGAGCCGATCGCTGCTTTGGATTTTGCCGTGTGCTGAGCGGCTTCCTGGAAGTTACCGGCCTTCAGGAAAGGCACGATCTTCTTCCACAAAGCGCGATTGCTCGCACCTGTCATCGTCAAGTAGGTCCAGCGTTCAATCGCAATCGCGACGCCGAATCCGAATACCAACAGGATTGGGATCATGAATGCCCCGCCATCCTGAAAAAACCGCACTATGGTGCTCATTTGTCTGCTCCTCTAAAAACAGTCACTTAATAAATCTGCAAAAAAACTTCTGCGTCTACTCTTGTTCACTTTCTCCGTACAAGTCATCGTAATAATCAACTTGTCGAATGAATTCTTCCCGGTCGATTGGCGCCAGAATTTCATCCAGCAGCGTGTTAACCGGCTTGCCCATCAAGTCACCTGGATCAGCCTTCTTCCAGGGCACGATGTACAAGACCTTGGGTAACTCCTGGTTACCCGTAATCTCGGTCCGTCCCAGTGACATCGAATCCATAACGCGGCTACCCGACGTACTGCGAGTGATGTCCGGCGCAGTGGTCGACGTATCAACCGCAGGTCCGATTACATCCACATCCGTCTCAGGAACGTCAGTCGGTGCCTCATCGACATCTACTGTCGAAGTATCAACTGCCGGTCCAAAATCCTCTGGCCCTTCCTGGGCAAATGCGGCAAACGCTGCCAGTAACATGGCGAGCATGATTCCGGTTCCGAATACTTTGTTGCAAATTCTAACAATCGTATTCATGACCATCAGTCCGCCACGTTTGCCGTTCGCTGATTCGCCGCTACGCGACGCGTCAGATCCGATATCCACCTTGCGACCTGCTTATCCTCGCCAACCAGTGACTGATAGGTCTCAAAGTTATGCAGCGCTGCTTCCAGACGCTGCAAGTAGAGTTCATTAAGAACGCCCAGATTGTAGTGTGCCAAGGCGTACTCAGGTGAGACTGTGACGGCCTTCAAATAAGCGGCTTCTGCTTCCAAAAAAAGTCCATTTCTGCGAAGTAGCATGCCTAATTGGTTCAACGCGGCCGGATGATCGGGCTGTAGTGCCAACGCGGAGTCGATTGAGGCCCGGGTGGCCTCATCATTGCGGTTATTGGCATGAATGATCGCCAAATTGACGTGTGCACCTGGGTATTCCGGATATTGCAGCAGGAATTCTTTAAATCTGAGCTCGGCATCGACAAAATCACCGCCTGCCATTGACGCCGTCGCCTGCTCGAACAGCGTCATAACTGCCGGTGGTACATTCTGTATCATCGCAGCAGCTGCACCCGGTTCTTGCGGCATTGCGGCACGCTCATCATTCTGTGGCTCTGCCGGTGACCTCACGGGAGTGGATCCACCACAGCCGGCGAACATCAGCATCGCCGCAATCAGTGTAAGCAGTTTTTGTCTAGTAAAGCGCTGTAACAACATCTTCGCTGCGCTCCTCTTTTGCGAATCGTCCTGGCATTAGACTAGCCAGTCTTTCAAAACTCTTTTGTACCCACTCGTCATAGATCCCATTCGGAGCCCGATCGGCATTTGCCTTATACAAATCGATGGCTTTTTCTTCAAACGGGAAGGCCTGCTCTTCCAACAGAATCTCGTATTGCTCAAGTGCATCAGCTGCAAGTTCGGCGGGTCGATCCGAGTCCATCAATGATGAACTGAATTGTTCGTAAACCTCACCCAGGCGAAATGTTGCTGCCGTCGTCACCTCGGCTACGCCGTAGTCGGTCGCGCCGGTGTAGGCCGCGATTACATCCTCCATCAACTCTTTCTTTAGCTTGAGGCTGTTCGCCAGTGGCTGCGTGAGTTTCACAACTTCAAAGCGGCGGCGGACTGGCTCGGCCAACTCCAATGACGCTTTTGCAGCCAGGAATTTTGTTCGATCGGAACGCTGTCCGCCGGCCGTTGCGTCAACCTGAATCAATTCCTCAAGACGCGCTGTCACTTCCGGGCCATCGCCGCTTTCTCTGGCGATCTCCAGCAAGCGGAAGCGAGCTTCGATCGACTCCGCAAGCGGATCCGGGTATAGAGCCAGGATATTGACAAGAACACGTTGCTCACTGGGTACAGAACCGGTTTCATTGTAGAGCTCCGACGCTTTCCACAGCGCCTCTCGGCGTACGCCCTCGGCCGTGGCTGGCGCTGCTGCAATACGTTCAAATTCTGCCGCCGCTTGCGCGGGCCGTCCGGCCTCAAGATAAGTAACAGCGAGTTTCTGAGTAATGTCGTCGGTGAATTCACTGTCTGGATAGTCACGTCGGAATTTCTCCAGCATGCCCGATGCCCGATCCCATGCAGCCAGATTAATCAATGCGGCTGCAGCGTCGTACTCTGCCGTAGCACGAATCTCTGAGTCCGGGACGGCCTTTCCTAGACGGGTGAAATGATGTACAGCGTTTTCGAGGTCGCCAGCGTCACGCGCTTGCTCACCTTGCTTGTAGATTGACGAAGCAATTCGATCCTTAATTTCCTGCCCGGCCTCGGCATCGCCGACTGGCGTAAAGTTACGCAGGCTGTAGTACGAGCTCTCCGCAACGACGAAATTCTCGAGATCAAACTGTGAGTGAGCAATTACCGTCCAGGCTGTACGCAGTAATGTGGCATCAACCACGGGCTGTTTCGCCACGACGGCTTCTGCCACGGCGATGGCCAGATCAAACTGCCCCTGCTTGAACAGGTCTTCAGCAACCAAAGTCAGTACGGCGCCCGACTCCGGGTGCTCCGGATAGGTGTCAGCAAACTTCAGGCCACTATCGAGATATTCAGCGTGCCACAGCTCCAAGGCCGCACCCTCGAGCTGCTTTTCGTATTCAGCGAAAGCGAGGAGTGTGGCGTAGCCAGCCTCAGCCGACTTTTCATGAGGTGGGTATTCATACGATGTGCGCTCATACTCAGCCATCGCAGCCGCGTAGTCGCCACTTTCGAACAAGATTTCTGCCAACAGGAAGTTGGTATTGGCACTGTCGGCTTCACCCGGGAAATACGCCAGATATTTTCGATACCAGTCCGCTGCTTTCAGGTAGTCATCCTGCTCGCCATTCTCTTGTGCTTCGGCGTGGTAGTACTGCGCCAGATCATTCAAATTGGCTTTTAGATGGTCGGCAACTTCATCGTTATCTTCACGTGGGTTACGTACCCAGAACTCGCCGTCCATTCCGTAGCGTTCAACAAAGTCTTCTTTGCCGTCCAGTACGAGACTTGGAAAACCGCCTTGTTTGTAAGCCTCGATGACTTCGTTTTGCAAAATCGGGGCTTTCGCGTGATAGGGGTCCTGCTCAACGAACGCTTCATACGTCACTGCTGCATCCTGGTAGCGTTCTTGCTCCAGATACAGATCGCCAAGATTGCGATAGATGATATAGCTGTAATGAGGATTGTCGCGGCTCCCGAGAAATGCATCGATGCCCTCTGCGCCTTCCATGTAAGAGAAGCTGATACTCAAGACACGGAAGGTATCTTCGACCAACTCACGTTCAGCGCGCTTGAGACTTTGTAATCGTTGGTCACCTTCCTCAATCTCGACGTCACCGATCTTGCGATCAAGTAATTCGAAGAATGGCGCCAGACTGTCTTCATGCCACGCCAGCTTGAACTGGGACCAACCTAGCTTGTACAACGACTGTTCGTAGTATCTGGAGCTGTCGCCGTAGCGCACAACAACCTGATACGCGGCTTCCGCGTCATTGTATTGCTTACGAAGGAAAAGCATTTCGCCACGCCGAAACTGGACTTCGTCGATCAGCGTCGTATCCGGATACTTGCCGACGAGCTCATCGAGAATCTCAAGTGCCTCTTCTGTGCGGCCGCCAGTTTCGTAAGCCCGCGCCAGTTGGTAGAGGACAGTATCGTTGCGACGATAGTCCGGATAGGCTTCCAGCAATTGCTGATACAAATCTACAGCGTTGTTATAACCGCTGGTGTCCAACGTATCGATATTTTCAGCGAGCTGATCCGCCTCTGTCGCCTCCAATTCCAGATCACCAAGGCGACGCATAGCCTCTGCACGCAACTCAGGATCGTCGGTAACCAGATCCAGGAATGCACGATAATTCTCACGCGCCAAACTGGAACTGCCAAGAATGACTCTGCTCGGTCGAATCTCGACCTCTTTTTCTTCCAAGCTCTTGATCGTGTCTTCTTCTTTCACACGCTCGGCACGCGCGCCGGTAGCAACAAGAATCATAAGCGCGGCGCCTAGCAATGTGACGAAAGTCGGGCGAGTGATCATTCCAGCGCCTCCCCTTCTGTTGCCGCGATATCATAAATTGCCGCAAGAGCGAACCGCGCCTGAATCGTATAGACATCCAAACGTTGCTTCTGCGCCTGAAGTTCGCCGACAGCGATATCGCGCAAGTAACCACGCTGATCTGCCATCTCGTCGTCCACGCGCATCTTAATGCTCTCGATATCGGGCGCTAATCCGTAGACGCGATTACTCAAGGCTTCAAAACGCAGTGGCTCGTTACGCATTGTCTCGTCGATTTGGCGGCGCGAACGCTGGGCTGTGACCAGCGCTTCTCCAGCCTGATCCAGGTTACGCCGAATTCTCCACAAGCGATCCTTAAAATCCCGCTCGAGCTGCCATTGCAGAACCCCTTTGAGGAGCTGGATCTTGTCTCGAACCTCTGCGGCCTCCGGGATATCGGCTCGCAGTGCCGGCGTGCTCTCGAGACTCGTTACCTCGCCCCACATTTCAAACTCGGAACGTGTCGCCAACGCAAGCCAGTCGTGACTTTCTTCAATATTGTTTAAAGTTGAATCGAAATCGAGCTTGCGGCTGACCATGCCATCAAGGTCGGCGCGTGCCAGCGCATCCTCGACTCTTGGCAGGCGCTCGTCATAAGCTTCCTTGCGCGTTTCGAGCATGTTAGCGAACACATCGACGCTGTCTTGCCAGCCATCGAGATTTCGATGCAAATAGTTGAGGTCCCGATAGTTCTTCAGACCTTCCTGGAATTCATGACTCGCCAACAGATGAAACAGGTAACGAGAATCGGGCCCTTCCGGAAGTTCTTCCAACTCCCAATACCAACCAGTGCTGTCCAGCGGGCCGGTTGACAAAAACTCATCAAACAGATCACCCGACTCAATGTGAGCGATAGTCCGATCGAGACGATTCGTCTCTTCGTAAAATGCTTCTATCGCATTGAGGTAGTGATCGGCGGCCTGGCTGATCGAATCCAGCTCCGACATAGCGTAAGGAATCGCAAGCATTGACTCCTGCACCGCAGAGTCGAGAAGATCGCGCCCTCGCAACTCCATCCAGGGCACTAGTGCACGACGAAAATTGCCGAGCTCGGCATCCGCCCAACCTACGCCCAGTAACGCCTTGTTCGAAAACGGACCTTCCAGTCGCACACGCTGCAGCGGCGCTTTGGCCGCCATCGGTTTTTCATCCTGCAACAACGCGTAACCCAGCGCGAGGTTCGCTTTGTCACGCAATGAGCTGAGTTCCTCGTTGAACGGGTTCATGTCGCCTAGTTCATCGAGAAACACTCTTGCTTCGTCTACGCGACCGGAGCGTACTAACGCAACACCGATGTTGAATTTGGCATAACTAGCCCACTCAGTTCTGCCCTTCCAATTCTGCAATAGGGCGATCGCACGGTCGTACTCACCCGTTTCGATCAGGATTTGTGCCTGCATCATCAACGCTTCGCGTTGCAGGTTCTTGGGCAATTCGCCCTCGACTAATTCCAGCGCCTCTTGCGACTTTTCGTGGTAACCGCGCTGGTACCAGATCTTCGCAAGAAAAAACCAGGTCCGATCACGAATCTCGACTGACACATTGTCAGCTAGCATTCGTTCGAATATGGCTGCCGCTTCAAGGTGATGGCCGTAGGACAGATACATACCGCCGAGTAATAACTCGGCATCCTCAACATGCTCATCAAGTTGCCCTTGCTTCTGGGCCGCGAGTAATTTCACAATCGCCGGGAAGTAATCGTCTTGATAGAAGTGAAACAGGACCTCGCCATATTGGGGGTCCATGATCACGATTTCATCGTCGTCCTCGGCCGCATAGCTCGCCGATGCCACAAACACCAGCAAAACCAATAGCGATCTCATGCAGCTAACTGTGGAGCAACGTCGGGGCAAAAATCACTCCCACTCTTTGACGACGAATTCGGGCTGCTGTTTTTTTACGCGATCCGTAATTTCCAACTCGACATACTTGGCGCCGATGCCCTTATTAAAATTCAGTGTCGCACCGCGACGGTAATCACGAATATGCGGGCCTTTGCCCGTGAATATCGCAACTACCTCATGGTCACCCGTCTTCAGGTTCGCCATGTGTATTCGATGTACACCGCCGCGAATCAAAGCGTCCACTTCGCGTTCGGTATAGAGATAATTGGCAACATCTTTGCCGTCGATCTTGATATTGACCGAATCGAGCTCAAAGTATTCACCAACGTCCATGGAGATAAAGAAAGCGACCTGTGAGTTTGCCGGGAACAGTAACTCCTCTTCCAGCAGGAATAGATCCCTGTTGAGATCGAGAACTTCCTTCTTCAGAGACTGCACGTCCTGATCAATGCTACGGAGCTCTTGGCGAGATTCTGTCTCGTCATTGTCCTGTGCAATCGTGGCCATGCTAAATGCAAGCATAGCCGCGACGATCAGGCTGGTTAATGTTTTTGTCACTTTCTTATCTCCTGCCGACAAATGCGTTCGTTACTCGCGGAGCAACGAACGAACCTGATCGAGATACTTTTCTTCGTAGCCCGGTTTGTATCCATGGTGTACATAGCGAACATTGCCTTCGCGATCGACCAATACCGTCACCGGCATCGCGTCGACCTCGTAGAGTTTGCTGACCTCTTTACTCGCGTCGAAAAGCACCGGGAAACTCACGCCCAGCTCTTCGATCATTTGCATCGCCCGGCGTGAATCATCATCGATGTTGACACCCAGCAGGTTAAATCCGACGCGTTCATAGCGAGTGAACAGCTCGTCAAGCAGCGGCATTTCCTGTCGGCAAGGGCCACACCAGGTCGCCCAAAAATTGATCATCACGACATCGCCACGGTATTCCGACAAACGCAGGTTCTCGCCTGTAGAGCTCTTCAGGGCAAAGTCCGGCGCCGTCTGGCCCTCGAGGCCTGAAGATGCAAGCGACGTTGCCGCAAATGCGGTTACCAATAATCCTAAAGTTAAGTTCTTGATTTTCATCAGTCCGTTCCTTGTTTCGCAGTCCGATTCCTTCCGTTGACCCCGAATGGTGACAGCAGCGGCCCTTCCGAGCCGTGATAATCGTCACACAAACCCGGATTTCCTAAACATAATGACGTCAACATTTGAGGACAGAAATCCCACGCAACCAATACAGATTACGTTAAATTGCCGCCATTCCCAATGGTTTTTTTGCCAGCGATGCCTAGCCTATAGTATGCGTATCAGCCTGAATTTAAAGTGAAAATCCGTCGCCTTTCAGCGACATTGTCGATTTTGTGACGGATTACTCAGCCGCAGGCTTGCGAGGTTGTTCGAGGCCACTGGAGAAGTAAACCTGCCCAGTGGCATCGATAACGATGCTTTCGTAGTTCGGCAGTGATGCAATCATCCGCAGACCGCTGTCGACCCCCATAACGAAAACACTGGTCGACAAGGCATCAGTCGTAACTGCGTCTGGCCCGAATACAGTAGCGCTGTGCACGCCACTTGCCGGCGTGCCGGTCGACGGATGAATAATATGGTGGTATCGAACACCATCCTCATCGAAGAATCGCTCGTAATCGCCGGAGGTGGAGACCGCTTCATTGGCCAAGGGGATGGATATCGCAACTTTTCCGTCCTTTCTCGGGTCCCGAATACCGACCATCCAGGGGCGGCCGCGTCGGTCACCTAGCAAGCGAGAGTCGCCTCCTGCCGTCACGATCGCGTTTGATATGCCCATGGACCTTAATACTCGGACGCCCTGCTCCACCACGTAGCCTTTTGCGATGCCGCCAAGGTTGATGAGAACGCCAGGCTGTGTAAATCCAACGGAGTTCGAGTCGTGATCCAGCTGCAGATAGCGATAATCGATATTCAGAAGCTCATCAGCGACAGTGCCCTCGTTCGGCCTTTGTCGCTTATGAAAGTCGAAATGCTGCCCGACGCTCTCGTAGGTAATGTCGAAAGCACCTGCCGTCAGTTCGGAAATCTCGATCGATCGCCGGATCAGCCCATACAGCTCAGCACTGACCACCAACGCTGATTTGGCCGCCTGACGGTTGATATTCGAGATTTCGCTATCATCTTTATACGTACTCATGAGTCGATCAATTCGATCTGCCTCGCGATAAACAGCCTCCAGAGCGGCCTGGCCAGTATCTCTATCGTCGCTCCAGAGATAGACGCTGACCTCGGTGCCCATCATCGGCCGGGCATCACCGACCCATTCAGCGACGGCCACGAATGGCGCTGACAGCAACGTCAACGTCGCTAGTCTTAGTCCAAGCCTGAGGTTATGCTTGGCTTCACAACCTTTTGACAAGGAGCGGGACTGTGATTTCATTTCTGATTTTCCTCGGCGTTCTTGCCGCGATATTTTTCTGGGGCGTAGGCATCTACAACCGCCTGGTAAACGAACGTAATCGCGTTCGCAACGCATTCGCACAAATTGATGTGCAACTAACGCGGCGATATGACCTTATCCCGAACCTGGTTGAAGCCGTTAAGGGCTACATGAAGCACGAGCGCGAGACCCTGGAAGCCGTGATTCAGGCCCGCAATACCGCCGTTTCCAGCCTTGATGCCGCAAAAGCAGACCCGGCCAACGCCGAAGCCATGCAAAAGCTCGGCGCATCCGAAGGCGCACTTGGCGGCGTACTGAGCAGACTGTTCGCGTTGTCAGAAGCTTATCCTGATCTCAAAGCGAATCAAAATATGATTCAGTTTCAAGAAGAGCTGTCGAGCACAGAGAATAAAGTAGCGTTCTCAAGACAGGCGTTTAATGACGCGGTTCTCGGTTTCAATAATACTGTCGAGAATTTCCCGAATAATCTGATCGCGGGTTTCTTCAGCTTCAAACTCGCCAGCTTCCTCGAAATCGAGTCCGAGGAAATGCGCTCGGCACCGGAAGTCTCGTTCTAGAAGCCTCATTCTAGAAGTCTCGTTTTAGACATGCAGACGTGAATTTCTTCGCCGCTCAGGATCAGGCGCGCCGTGCATCGCGGCGTCTGGTCGTGGCTTATATAGTCGCGACCATATCGATCGTATTGGGTGTTACTGCGATAGTCGGAATTGCGCTATTCACCGCATCTCAGACAACCGCCGGCTCTTCCGCCGGCGCGTTCATCCAGGATCAGGCCCCATTACTCGTAGCAACGGCGGTTATCACTACGCTGTTCATACTCGGGTCCAGCTTGTACAAGACCTCGGTACTGTCCGCCGGCGGCGGGCGTGTCGCCAGCGAGATGGGCGGCACTCTGGTTGCTACCGATGTACAAGACCCGCTTCGCCGTAGATTGCGAAACGTGGTTGAAGAAATGGCCATCGCTTCCGGTGTTCCTGTTCCTGAAATATATGTACTCGAAGAAGAACAAGGCATTAACGCCTTTGCGGCCGGGTTCTCCACAAGCGACGCGGCTGTTGCAGTAACGCGCGGAACACTGGAGCTTCTGGACCGCGATGAACTTCAGGGCGTCATAGCACACGAATTCAGCCATATCCTCAACGGCGATATGAAACTCAATGTCCGGCTCATGGGAGTGATGTACGGCATCATGGTGCTCGGGCTGCTCGGCCGAATGATCGTGCGCGGCGGCTACCATGCCAGCATCGTTTCCAGTCGCAGGGATCGTGGTCATCCTGGCATTTTTGTTGTTGGTCTTGGGTTGGTTATCCTCGGCGGCATTGGCGTGTTCTTCTCTCGCGCCATCAAAGCAAGCGTTTCGCGGCAGCGGGAGTATCTTGCTGACGCGTCTGCCGTCCAGTTCACTCGTCAGAGCGAAGGCATAGCGAACGCGCTGAAGAAAATTGGTGGCTATAGTGAAGGCTCAAGGATCACAGCTAGCGACCCGGAAGAAGTGAGCCACATGTTGTTTGGCAGTGGCGCGAAGCTCTCCGGCATGTTTTCGACACACCCACCGCTCGTCGAGCGCATTCAGGCGTTGGACCCGAGCTTCAGGGACGGCGATTTTCCGGACGTGGATCCG
>Ga0209344_10005419_pt1 | contig 11007 bp, 14 predicted proteins | sample Cruoilmetagenom6_FD_187293 | JGI IMG/M metagenome (GOLD analysis project Ga0209344, IMG submission 187293) | Oil polluted marine microbial communities from Coal Oil Point, Santa Barbara, California, USA - Santa Barbara Oil Seep Sample 6 (SPAdes)... | ecosystem: Environmental > Aquatic > Marine...
GATCTCACTAACAATAGTACCTTCCGTGCGGGCTTCTGACTGAACGTTAAAGTCCTTAATGCGGTCTTTAATCAGTTCGCTTATTTCTGATGGATTCAATGTCTTTTGCATTGGTGCTCCTCGTTGCTTTATTTTCTAACGCTTAATCGGTTAAAAAAATTAATTAAATAGTTCTGTCTTTAATCGTTCGACTTTACCGCCTAAGGTGCCATCGATGACTAAGTCACCACAGTAGATTTTGGCGCCACCCAATAATGATTCATCAATTTCAATATTAAGACTGATGTCTTTTCCGGTACGTTTACTTAATGCCTTTATTAGCCGTTGTTGTTGATCTTCGGATAATGGGGCAGCGGAATAGACTTCAACCGTTTGTGCGCCTGAATCTTGTTCGTAATAGTGTTGATACTGTTGTGCCACTTCCGACAATAAAGCCAGGCGGTTATTTTCGATCATTAATTTGATCAAATTTTGGTAGTGATCATCTGGATTATCACCGGCAATCAAAGCCACTAATTGCTCATCTGTGACATTTGGATTACTGAATATATCGGCCACAGCCTCATGCTCAGCTATGCCGGCGGCAATGGCCAAATAATTCTGCCATTCAGCAATTTTATCCACTGACTTAGCAAATTCGTAAGCAGCTTTCGCATAGGGTCTGGCTAATGTTATCAACTCACTCATGATTAAATCTCTGCGATTAATTCATCCAATAACTGGGCGTGTTTTTGCGCGTCAATTTCTTTGCTGATGAGTTTTTCGGCACCAGCCACGGCTAAGGTCGAAACCTGTTGACGTAACTGCTCGCGGGCTCGATTGACTTGTTGTTCAATTTCTGCTTCAGCAGCTGTCATTTGACGTTCTTTTTCAGCCAGTGCTTCGCTTTTGGCCTGGTCTTTGACTTTATTCGCCACCTGATTAGCCTGCTCTTTAATTTGGCCGGCTTGTTCTTTGGCTTCAATAATCAATGTATCGACTTTGGCTTTGGCACGATCTAATTCTTTCTCAGCACGATCACCGGCCGCTAAACCGTCGGCAATCTTCTGCTCACGCTCTTGCATAGCACCCAAAATTACCGGCCAGATGTACTTCATGGTAATCCAAATAACTGCGAAAAAAACCAGCATTTGAATGACTAATGTTACGTTAATACTCATCTTATGTACTCCGAGCTTATCTGTCGCGGGATGCTAATGTTAACCTGTAATAGGTCCCAACAATGGGTTGTTGAACGTAAGGAACAAAGCAATACCAACACCAATCATGGCAACCGCGTCAAGCAGACCCATTAATAAGAAGTACTTACCTTGCAACATAGGGGCCAATTCAGGTTGGCGTGCTGTGGACTCTAATAAGCGACCACCCAAGATACCCAGACCAATACCGGTACCAATGGCACTTAAGCCTAAAATGATTGAAACAGCAATGGCCGTCATAGCTTGGACCTCTGCAATTAATGCTAAATTTTCCATCGTTTTCTCCGATTTACCTTTTTATAAAAATTAAAATAACTAAAAAATTAATGATCTTCATGTGTCTCGTGGGCCATGTTCATATACACCACACTCAACATCATAAAAATATAGGCTTGCAAAGTAATAATCAAAATGTGGAACACCGCCCACACAAATGCAAGAATAAATTGCATTACTGACACCAATATACCACCGGCGGTAAATAGGTCAGTAACCGTATAATTTAAGGTCAAGACCGCAATTAATATAAAGATTAACTCACCGGCGTACATATTACCGAAGAGTCGTAAACTTAATGAAACCGGCTTGGCCAACGTTTCCACTATGTTCAAAAATAAGTTAGGTAAGGCCAATAATATTTTACCAAACCAGCCATTCGCCGCAAAAGGATGCGTTACAAACTCTCTCAAATAGCCTAAAACTGTCGGCTTTTTAACCGTAAAGCTATAGTAGAAGACCAATAACATCACTCCAAAACTCATACCAAAGACAATATTTAGGTCGGTTGAGGGTACAATTTTCATGTATTCAATGCCTACCAGAGTTCCCAGCCAGGGCACCAGATCAATAGGCAACAGGTCCATAAAGTTCATTAACCAAACCCAGATAAAAATACTTAACGCCATCGGCGCCACCAGCTTACTGGATCCGGTAAAGACATCCGTGACTTGTTTATCAATGAAGCCCAAAACCATTTCAATTAAGTTTTGTGTTTTGGACGGAACGCCGGCGGTCGCTTTTTTAGCCACACTGCGGAAAAAAAGTAAATAAACAACTGCCAATAGAATTGTGTAAAACACACTGTCGGCATTGATGGTCCAAAAGCTGTTGCCTTCGACCAATTCATAGGTACCATTTACTAAATGATGACTGATGTATTCACCAGTGCCGCCACCTTCACCACTTGCCATCGTTTATCTCACTTAAAAGAGGTTAACAAAGCCACCCAAAATGCTAACAGGGTGATAATAAATCCAATTAACAATGCCATTAATTGAAACGAAAACTGCGTGATGGCCAAATAAAACAAAGCACCAATCACAATAAATTTAAGGATTTCACCTTTGACCATTTTACCGACCATGGCTTGATCCGGTGAAAACGGCCAGGCCACAATAAAAGCAAACGTCAAGGAGCCCAAAGTACTTATCAGCGCACCTGCAAAAGCAGAAACTGCTGCTGCCTGTCCTTGAAACAGCCAAAAAAATACGGCTGTCAAAACACCAATCAGTAATTGATACAGGGGTATTTTAAAAACCGTCTTTTTGACTTCTTGCCAGGAAAAATCAGTGGTCATTAAGGCCTCACATCCTCATGTCATCAAACCATCTATTAAGATGATAAGAATTGCCGTTGCTAAAAGCCGGTGCATTATAAAGGCTTCACCCACGCAAAGCAACGTTTTTAGTGCAATTTTAATACGGTCTTAAACTTACTAAGAGTCCTTAATTTAGTCTGCACCAGGTAAGCGTTTTGCTGTTTTTCGCGCGCGTGGATGGCTTCTATCATAAACATCAGCTAAATGCTGAAAATTTAAATGGGTATAAATCTGTGTGGTGGACAGATCCACATGGCCTAACATATCCTGCACGGCACGCAAATCTCCCGAAGATTCAAGCATATGGCTGGCAAAGGAATGGCGCAACAAATGCGGATAGACACGCTGCCACAATCCTTGTTGCTGTGCCCAATGCTTGACCCGTGCCTGGATACTGCGTGGCTTCAGTTGGTCTCCCCGATTTGAGACAAACACCCAATCAACACTGCTTTGGTTCATATCACGACACTCAGCCTGCCAATTAGCCAGTGCAGCCAATGCCTTTTGGCCCACCGGAACCACCCGTGTTTTTTGGCCTTTGCCCAGTAACCTAACCAAGCCTTCTGCCTGATTAAGATCAGACCATTGCAAGTGGCTCAATTCTGATAGGCGTAAGCCGGAAGAATAAAACAGTTCCAGTATTGCTTTATCACGGCGCTCAAGCGGTGTGCGTTCAGGAATATCCAATAATTGAAAAACCATGTCCACATCCAGTACTTCTGGTAGTTTTCGGCCAATTTTTGGCGCATTCACCAACGCCACCGGATTATGTTCAAGCGGGCAGTTGGGGGCTTGTTTTAAAAAATCAAAAAAATTAACCAGACTGGAGCGATATCGCGCCACTGTTTTTGCGGCCTTACCCTGTGCTGTTTGTTGGCGTAAAAATTGCCGAATATGATCACTGTCCACACCAGAAAAATCTTCACGTTCTGCTTCTGTTAAGTGGCTAATAAACAACGAAATATCATGTCGGGCGGCCGCGGCTGTATGTGGCGATAACTGGCGAATATCTTGTAAAAAGCTAAGATATGCCTCAAGACATGGCTTGGCTTGAATCATGGCTCGATTTGTTGGCTTGGGACACTTCATCACCATTCTGTTGACCCTGCTTACTGTCTTTCGTGGCAAAAAAATGACTGATGATATGGCCTAACTTTTGTAGAATATCGCTGGCCGCATGGGGCATAAACTTATCTTCATCACAGCTGGCAAAACCCAATAAACCATAATTTGCCTGAGCTCCAAGCGGAATGATGATGGCCGATCGTATGTTTTTATGGGCACCAAACATGGCTTCAATTTGTGATTGAGGCAAGCGCCCGGATAAAGGTTCAGACTGATGCTGAAAAACAGTAAATTGGCTTTTTTGTGCCACGGTTAGTGCTTCACAGTGGATGCTGGGAAGTTGTTGCAAAAACTCTTGACGACAACTGATTTTAAAATAATCACTGGCAAAATGATTTTGTACAAAATCCACAAAACGACTTAAAAAATCAGCACCATCAGAAACCGCCAGCTCAACCAGCAACTCATAAACCCGATTCATCAGAGTTTCATTGATTTTAGCATGATGAATCAGCTGCTTAATTTGATTTTTCAGCTGTTGATTTTGTTGCTGCAAGCTTTTCGCCTGATAGGTGGCCATCTGTTGCAGTTGGCCCTGCTCATCGGCCACCGATAACTCTTGTAACAACGCCGGGTTGTCAGCAAAAAACCTTGGGTGATCTTGCAAATAAGCCACAATATCTTGTTTTGAAATGGATTCACTCATAAATTTGTCCTTGATAAACCGACCGCGCCGGTCCGATGAGACTTATTTTATCACAAGCCTGGCTCAGTGAAACCTGTAAATCACCCCCGGGCATTGAAACAGTCACCTGGGCTCGGCCATCAAAATAATGGTGCAAAACAATCGCTGCCGCTGCTGCACCGCTACCACAAGCCAGCGTTTCACCGGCACCACGCTCGTGAATCCGAATTTGAACGTGTTTACCGTTGATAATTTGCAACACCTCAAGATTAATACCTGACTCAAAGTAAGCGCTGATTTGGGCAGCTAAATCAGTTAATTTTTCGGCCTCGATATCGTCACTGACGATAACACAATGCGGGTTACCGACATCCACCACATAGGCTGTAACAGTCGTTCCCGGCAAGCTTAGCTGTCGCTTTTCATGGCGATAAGGCTGTTGTAGCGTAATGGCCATGTGACCATCGTCACTGTGGTTCAATTGGACTGGTCCGCCGGCACCATGGATGGTGACTGGCATATCCTGCTGTTTGTTCTTTAAATACAGGGCAATGGCGCGCTGGCCGTTGCCGCATTGTTCGGCCGAACTGCCATCGGCATTAAAGAACTGATAGCACTGACGACCATTTTCCCGGAATAAATAAATGAATTGATCAAAACCTACACCAAAGCGCCGATCAGACCAGCGTTTGATGGCCGTGGCCGGCGGCGGCAATGTCAAGCCTTGGGGCTGAGACTCGGCATCAAGCAACATAAAATCATTGCCTAAACCGTGCATTTTCTCAAAGTGGTAGGCGCTTGGAGACATTATTGTTTAACATTGTATTTTGATTAGCTTGGTTATTGCTCACCTCATCCGGGTGGTATAAATCACCTTTATTTCCACAGCCAGTGGCTAATATTAAAAATAACAACAGAATTCCAAGTTGTCTGGTGTTATTTAAACGGGCGTTTTTAATGATTATTTTCATGGCTGTCTGTCTTCTCGATGGTCACAAGCTATAATAGAACGCATCTTTATATATGACAACCCAAAATATGCTCGAATACCTTAAAGCTGATACCGGCAACAACCCAGACTTCGTTATTATTTGGCTCCACGGCTTGGGCGCTGATGGCCACGACTTTGAACCGGTGGTACCCCAGTTTAAGAACCCGACACATACTTTTCGCTTTATTTTCCCCCATGCACCGGTCCAACCGGTGACCATCAATGGTGGTATGGCGATGCGTGCCTGGTATGACATCACCGCCATGGACATTAACCGACATGTGGATGAAGCCGGCATTAACAAATCAGCACAGATGGTCAGTGCCTTAATCGACCAACAAATAAAAGACGGTTTTAAATCCGAGCAAATTGTCTTGGCCGGTTTTTCTCAAGGCGGCGCCATGGCTTTACATATGGCGCTTACCAATCACCATAAACTGGCTGCGGTTATTGCCTTGAGCTGTTATTTACCGGTACCTGGTGTGTTGAATAATCAAAATAAAGGCACCAATAAAGACACCTCCTTTTTTATGGCTCACGGTCAACATGATCCGGTGGTGCCCTTTGCGCTGGGCGAACAAAGCAAAGACCTGTTGATTAAGGCAGGTTTTAAAGTGGCATGGCACCACTACCCGATTCAACACGGTGTCGATATGAATGAATTAAATGACATCAAGTCATTTTTATTGACCTTACCGTGACCAATCAGTGTCGGGATGATTTATTTTCTTATGCACAACAGCTGCAACACAATCATCCCGATATCCGCATTGATATCGTTGCGCAAACCGACTCCACCCAAAGACAGGTTAAACCCAACAGTGTTTTAATTGCCGACAATCAGCAGTCAGGGGTTGGTCGACGTGGCAATCATTGGTTAAGCCCACCGGGCCAGGCCATCAGCCTGTCCTATCGTTTTTGCTTACCGCTCACAGCCGCTGAACTGAGTGGTTTTCAGTTAACTGCGGCTTTAGCAGTGACCGCAACCATGAGACATTTTGGCTACCCACTTCAGCGCCTGCTGAAATGGCCCAATGACCTGTACTTTAAGCAACATAAATTTGGCGGCATTTTAATCTATCTCAGCCCCGGCAAAGAACGCCAAAGCACCGAGGTGACTGTCGGTATTGGCCTAAACTGGTGTCTCAGCGACGAGGCACTGGCCAGCATCGACCAAGCTGTATGTAACATCCCTTTAAAAATTAAACCCGACCGCGGTCTGTTTATCAATCAGTTGTTAGCCAATTTAAACCAAGCCAATCAGCGCTTCTGTGATCATGGATTGACCCCTTTTTTAGAAGAATGGCCCAACCAGGACAGTTTGCTCGGTTACCGCCTGAAATTACAGCAAGGCCAGCAAACAATCACCGGCGATTACGCTGGCTTGAGCCCGCGGGGTGAACTGCAAATCAGGGTCAAAGGGGAAATCCAACGTTTTGACAGTGGCGAAGTCACGCTTCGCCCCTTATAATCTGGAACCTTATTAACCCCACAACTTTATTGGTTTTATGCGCTATTTATTTATTGTTCTTTTATTGCTCAATATCGGCTTTTTCATCTGGCTGGAACGCTTTAGCGCAACGCCCAAAAATACTTTCACAGCTGTTGATTCCGGTACCAAATCTTTGGTTTTACTGACTGAACTTGGTGGCAACAATCCTGCGAACGATACCACCCTTGATGGTCTAAATGTTAACAACAACCAAGTTGATGAAGCCATTAATTTACGCTGCTTTGCAGCCGGCCCCTATACCGACGAAGCAACTATATTAACAGCCGCTGAAACAATCAAACCGCAGGTCTTAAAATCAAATATCCGACGTTTAACCACCACCCAGGAAGCCGGCTATTGGGTCTATATTCCTGCATTGCCCAGTCGCCAGGAAGCCTTGAAAAAAGGCCGCGATTTGGCTGCTGCTTTTGTTAAAGATTATTATGTGGTCACCTCGGGTAATAATGAAAACTCCATTTCATTGGGCTTATACCGTGAACCCTTTAATGCTGATAATCGGGTTAACCAACTCAAGCAAAAAGGCTTCGCGGTGGAAAAAGAAACCCGATTAGAGCAATGGCCTGAATTTTGGTTGGACTTTAGTCTCGGTGAAGACAGTGAATTTGACCCACAAACGCTGCAAAGCGAGGACATCGCGGTCAATGAAATTATCTGCCCCAGCAATAAAGACGCGTGAATATCTTATGGTGTGATAGCAGTCATCCGACAGCCTATGATTTTAACACCTTAAAACAACAAGCCATTGGTGGCACTGAATCCAGCTTATTGCGCCTGGCCGGGTTGTTTGCAAGTAACAACCATCAAGTCACGATTTATCAACAAGCCAGACAACAAAGCCAACACCAAAACGGTGTCAGTTATATCGGCCCTCAGCAAATACATCAGCTTGAAAACATTGATGCCATTGTTGTACTTCGAAAAGACAAACAACTCAAAATTTGGCAACAACGTTTTCCAAAAGCCCATACATATTTATGGCTACACACCTACAAAAAGTGGGAATTCGTTTTTAAACGATTCTTCAGGCACAACCACAAAACCACCATTATAGGCAATTCCAAAACCCATGCCAGTCACCTCAAGCAGCAACTACATGAACATAAATTAGGCCGCTTCCTGTCAGCCATCGGAGTCCCCAATATACACGTCGAATATGCTTATAACCCGGTACCTAAACCAGAACTGCATGTGCCGGTGACACGAAATCCGAACAAACTTATTTTTATTTCCGCTCCAAACAAAGGCCTGGAAGAGGTGCTGAACCACTTTCAAGCAATTAAAGCGGCGATGCCCGACATGCAGCTTTACATCGCCAATCCCGGCTACCGCGATCAAGCTGATATTCAACAAGCCGGGGTTCAAATTTTAGGTGCATTACCACAAGCTGAATTATGGCAACACGTGGCCGAAAGCCTGTGTGTGTTCTATCCGCAAACGTCTTTTGCAGAAACATTCGGATTAATCTATGCCGAAGCCAATGCCTTGGGTACGCCGGTTTTGGCCCATGATATTGGCGCTGCCAGAGAAATTTTACACCCCGACAACCCACTGATTGACAGCCATAATGACAAGCTTGTCATCAAAACCTTACAGCAGTGGCAAGACAAGTTGCCGGCTTTACAATACCGCGATGACTTCGCTGATAAAGCCATTTATCAGCAGTGGTCTCAGTTACTTTCTTCAAAATCCAAAGACACGGAATTAATACAATAACGCTGGCCGGTTTCAGTGGGGCCGTCATTAAAAACATGGCCCAGGTGCCCTTCACACTGGGCACAGACCACTTCGGTGCGGCGCATACCATGAGAATCATCAAACACTTCTTTGACTGTGTCATTGGCGATGGCACGATCAAAGCTGGGCCAGCCGCAATGGGCGTCGAATTTGCTGTCGCTGGTAAATAAAGCGGCACCGCAAGATTTACAGCTGTAGGTACCATCTTCAAAGTGGAGATTGTATTGCCCGCTGTGCGGCCGTTCCGTGCCTTTATTAACAATCACCTGAAAACTGGTTTCATCCAATTCTTGCTTTAATTTGTCTTTGTGTTCTTGTTTCATAACAATCATTTTAACATTGTGGTGAGTGAATAGTCGATTACCAGGACTGATTGAGATACAAATTAAGTCATAACCAAAATGTATTGTTTTACTCCAGACCATTCTTAAAAATCAAATCAAGTGCCACATTATGAAAACAATACAGCCTGGAGTAGTTATTATGACAGGCTGAATTGAAATGTTCTGTAAATCGTGTATTGGCATAATGGCTCACACCAATCAGCCCATTATCATTATTACTGACTGATTGCCAGTTCTGACAATTGTCATTGTGCGCCACACCAAATGCATTGGTTCCTGTCCAAACTCCAATATTTCCAAAATAAAACATGTTTTCTGTCACATTATTGGGGGCATTCAATTGACCGCTGGCCAGTTCGGCTAAACTGTGTGCCACCACCACACCATCTAGGCGAAACCAGGGCCCTGTATACTCAAATCGATCAATGGCATTGACAAAATCATCAGAAATCCAGGCGATAAATTCTTCGGGCATGGCTAAACCCGCATCAAACGCAGCAGACTGACAGATTTCATCAGCGGCATTGATACCCACTTCACCATTGGCGGATGGCCAGGTGCTCAAATCACCCTGGCCTCTTTCGCTGGTAACAAAAGCCAGGCTGCCAAGCGGTGTCTCTGCCACCAGCGGGTCACCAACACCCATCTCAAAACACGCCAGGGGCAAATTGGATCCACAAGAATTTATACCCACACTAAAAACACCGCTGCCACTGGCATCAGAGGAGCCGGCAGACCCATAAGCTGCTGTAGAACTGGTCCAATCTTCACACACCCTATTTTCTGAATAAAGTGCGCCCTTATCATTTGATCCTGTGAAATAGCGTGTGCTGACAGCTTCTCCAAATTCATTAAACCGCAATGTCCGATAAACCTGCAAATCAGGACTCAGCATCTCGGGGAATCCTTCGGCAAAATTTTCACCCATCATATTCACCCATGGCCCGGCATTAAGCGGTAAACTGGCTTGACCACACAAGTCAGCTTTCTTACCTGAATGCCCGGTTAATCTGCAATAGGCATCATCCACAGTGTCGCTGAGTAATGCCACGAAATTGGCCGGGTTAGCCAACCCTGCAACACTTGCCCGAGCCTGACAAATGGCATCACCGGCAGCCAGACCGGTGTTTGATCCGGCATCTTCCCAACTGGATAAATCAGCATTGCCGTTGACAGAGGTCACAAAAGCCACCCGCTGCTGAGCAGATACACTGACAGAAAACAGTACCCATAATAAAACCCAACATTGATTTAAACGCATGATTACCTCCAAATAATTAAGTCATCACATTAATTAGTCATGTTGCCAAGACTTAGGTATTGGCTTGAATTGATGATGTATTACTGTCTAAAAACTCAGCCACAACATGTCATAGCAAGAAAATCAGCCATTACCCTGACTTTTTTACTCAATATATAGGTACACCACTATTCAAATGAGTTCTGAAAAATAATGTCATTCCCAATTCCACTCGCTTCATAGGCACCGCTGTCACAGGCAGCCAGACCATCTCCATCACCATCGATTGGTCTGATTTCACCACGCTGATCGGTATTGATGCAGTGAATGTTTAAACCATTGTCTCTGGCCACACTGTCATACTTCAAAGCATGGGTTTGGGTTGACCCACCATTGTCAGACAAAGGCAAAATGTTGGCTGAAACGTTGAGCTGATCAGTATTGAGCCAAGTGGCTGAACAGACTGAAGTGTCAGCCACTAAGTTACCACCTGTACTCACAATGGAGCCAGAGGGCGTCTGGCAGTCATTGCCTGTAACCGCTGAGTTATCACCCAGCAAAGTGTTGGCCACAGTGAAGGTGCCGCCAGAGGAAACATACAACCCACCCGCCTGGTTGGCTGAATTGGCCGCGATGGTG
>Ga0209344_10005421_pt1 | contig 11005 bp, 8 predicted proteins | sample Cruoilmetagenom6_FD_187293 | JGI IMG/M metagenome (GOLD analysis project Ga0209344, IMG submission 187293) | Oil polluted marine microbial communities from Coal Oil Point, Santa Barbara, California, USA - Santa Barbara Oil Seep Sample 6 (SPAdes)... | ecosystem: Environmental > Aquatic > Marine >...
ACTCAATATGGATCAGCAGAAAGAAATTATTTTGTTTCGTATTTTACAGGAGTTCTTTTCTAATACCATTAAGCATTCTAAAGCGTCGCATCTCGATGTTGTCTTGATGTATGAATCACCTTGCCTTGAAATCACCGCCAAAGATGATGGAGTTGGCTTTGCAAAAGAATCGAAATTTGCGGGTATCGGACTTAAAAACATGGAAAATAGAGCGCAGCTTATTGAGGCGCAACTTCGGATCACTTCCGAAGAAAACGAAGGAACCGCATTGCGACTTACGTATTGTATTCCGCAGAAAAACCAAGAGAGATGAAACACGCCGTAGTAGTAGTTGACGATCATATGTTGCTTTCGCAAGCCATTGGTGGATTGGTCAATGAATTTGAAGATTTCGAAACACGCTTTTTATGTAAGAATGGGCAAGAGTTGCTCGATAAGCTGAAAATCCCGGATAATGTACCTGACGTGGTACTTATGGATATTAATATGCCCATCCTAAATGGTATTGAAACAACGCAAATGCTTACCGAACAATATCCGCAAGTTAAAGTGTTGGCATTATCGATAGAGGAGGACGAGAATACCATTCTAAAAATGCTTCGAGCCGGTGCCAAGGGGTATTTGATGAAAGATACCAAGAAGGAGATTTTACACGAGGCTTTGCAGCAAGTTGTTGAGAAGGGATATTATCATACCAATACCATCGCTCAAATTTTAGTTGGAACCCTTCAGAAGAAACCTTCAGAAATACATTTTAAAGAGCGGGAGCTTGAATTTTTAAGCTATGCTTGTACCGAAATGACCTACAAAGAAATTGCCGATAAGATGTTTTTGAGTCCGAAGACCATTGAAGGCTACCGCAATTCCATCTATGAAAAAATAGAAGTAAAAAACCGTATTGGGCTTGTGCTGTATGCGATTCGCAATGACTTGTTTAAACCTTAAGGCAAATTAATTAATCTTTAAAGAAAGGGATCGACTAATAAAGCTCTGAAACCTCTTTGCGAACATACATCAACGCCTTTTGCGATGGTGTTACTTCTTCCATAAAAGCACGCAAGAGCCATTCTCGCATTTTATCTGCTCCGCCGTCCTTTTCGTGCATTGCTGCTTGTCTGATCACATGAATAGTGGCATTTTTAGCGGCATTCACTAAATTCCAACATTCTTGTGTTAAGTAGATTTGCTGAGCGATATTATGCTCAAATTCTTGTTCGATATTACGTACCAGTAATTTTTCGTAATCTTCCACTTCTTCAGAATAAGGCTTTACGCGAATAAGTAATTTGTGTGGATCCATACGCTCTAATAATAACGTAATACGCTCGTAGGCTTGCAAACGCATGGGTAGCATCTGGTTTTGTGCTTCCTTTTGAATAAGGTAGCGTCTTCGCCCTTCTTCGTTCGCCGTATGTCCTTTAAAGAAATAGTAAGCAACTAACCCTACAACAATGGCAGGTAATAAGTAGGCAGCGTAACTGAGTATTTGGGTAACTTCTTCCATCGACTATAATTTGGTTCACAAACTTACCAATTATTTGGGTTTGAACAAATAAACGCCTAAAGAATGAATGTAGTATATCAAATACCCAATAGATGCATGCTAGCAGGTGATCGTTTCTGTTCTTCTTTTTATCATTTCCAGCGAAGTGTACTTTGAGCATTTGACGCAAAAAAGATTCTGTATGACTTTCTTCGGAAGGACATTTTTAGGGATCCCTATTGAGTTATTGAATCAAAGTGGCATTTCGCTATATCAAACACGTCGTTCGTTATATCACGGGTAGTAATTGGCATTAGGCGATATATCTTCACGTCAACTAATTAACCAAAATTCATTTAAAACATAATGATTATGAAAAATTTACTATTAGGCGCAATGGCGCTATTGGCAACAACCATCATGTTTGGGCAGACTCAAACAGGTAATGGGAATTCATTAACCGCGACTCCGAATGGAATCAACACTTGGCAAACAGACCAGACAGGGAACTATAATGATATCGATATCTTTCAAGTTGGATCTGGAAATGATGGAAAAATCATACAAGGGAATTTGTCACAACCAAGTCATCGAAATAGTAGTAGTTTAACCCAAATGGGTAATGATAATTATTCTTGTATAGAACAAATTGGAAATGAAAACGACGGTGATGTAAATCAAATCGGTAATTATAACACTAATTACGGCTATCAAGATGGAAATGACAATGATTTGGAAGTAGATCAATTTGGAGACTTTAACTTTTCAGAGTCTGAACAAGTTGGGAACCGTAATGAAGCCGATGCAAATCAAATAGGTAATGATAATGTATCTCTTTTTCTACAATTAGGTAATTTTAATGACGTAGATGTTGATCAAATTGGCGATCAAAACGTTTCAGATGTTTTCCAAAATGGCAATAGAAACAGTTCAGATATTTATCAGTTTGGAGATCGGAATGTAGCCCTTAACGAGCAAACAGGAAATAGAAATATTTCAAGTATAGAACAAAGAGGAGATGATAATCTGTCGCTTGCTCAACAAATTGGAAATAGAAACAATAACCTGTCTCTTCAAGAAGGAAATCGTAACTACGATGATATATATCAACAAGGAAACAATAACTCTGTAGATGTAAAGCAGTATGGGAACGACAATAAAAATACAACGCTTCAGACCAAGAATAATGGTACGGCGACCGTACTTCAAGTAGGAAACCAAAACTGCGCAAAGATAATCCAGTCAACCTCAAATGGTCAAGTGGCTTGGATAACACAAACAGGAAATTTTAATTTCGCTTGTATTCAATAAGTAATATTCAGAATTCAATAATGAAATCTGTCTACCTAATGCCTTTCAGAATTTTCCCCACATCTGAAAGGTTTTTTCATCTTTAATAACACTTTATAGATTCAAGTAAACCATTCGTGGTACGGAACCGACCATTCCTTAAATGACTATTTGAGATTCATAGAAGGGCTTATACATTTAGATTATTGACAATAACCAAATTAGTACAATCTAAAATCTCATATTATGAAAGCTTCAATTCAATTTGCTTTTGTGCTCTTATTCGCACTAGCATTAAACGCACAGAATAATACGGCAAATGTTGTGCAAACAGGCATAAACAATATTTCTAACTCCAATCAAATTGGAATTGGCAATGATCTAAAAGTAATTCAAAATGGAAATTTTAACATCAGCCTACTCAATCAAACAGGAACCAACAATTTTTCATGTGTTGAGCAAGTGGGAGATGCGAACTACAGTGAAGTCGATCAAGTAGGTAATGCTAACTCTAACGTAGGATACCAGCAGGGTGATTTAAACAATTCTGATGTAGACCAAGATGGGGATGCGAATATAGCCGACTTCGATCAATTAGGAAATCAAAATTCGAACGTTCAGAGTCAGCAGGGAGATAGTAATTATACCCAAGTGTACTCAGACGGAAACTTGAATAACACAAATAGCGATCAGCAGGGAGATGACAATCTAGCCTACATCTATCAGGTAGGGAATAGAAATGATGGTGATATAGACCAATTTGGTAATTCGAACCAAGCCGAAGTATTGCAATTCGGAAATAGAAACTCTTCAGCGGTTGCGCAGAGTGGTGATAGTAATTTTGCTTTTACGAATCAAGCAAATAACAGAAACGCTTCTACTATAGATCAAACAGGAGATGATAATGCGGCATTTGTTGCGCAAAACGGGCGACAAAATAATTCTGATATAGATCAAATAGGAGATTTCAACTATTCTTCTGTTTCTCAGTCTGGAAGACGCAACGAGAATTTTAATTATCAGCAAGGAGACGGCAACTTTAATGATATCACACAACGAGGAAGACTTAACGACAGTTATGTATTACAATTGGGTGATTACAACAAGAATACTACGTTGCAAGATGGTATTAATAACGATTCCGATGTTTACCAAATAGGCGATGGGAATTGTTCTGACGTGTTTCAAGATGGAAATAGCAATACAGGACTCACCGTTCAAGTTGGAAACAATCATATAGCAAACATTCACCAAACGGGAAATGGTAATGACGCAACAATCATACAATTTGGTCCTGCTCCATTCAATACAACCATTACACAAGCGGGTGGAGGTAATTTAACCAAGATCAATCAAAGCGGAAGTTTTTAAAAAACAATTTAGTTAGTCGTTGTTTATTTTAGTCAAAACCTTTCAGTAGTGCCCATTTCTGAAAGGTTTTTGCTTTCACTGAATTGAAAGTGTTGCTAATGCCTTAACCGTAAAAGTTGAACACCGATTTCCCTGAAGATAAAGAGAAGGTTTACTGAATGCGGTGTTGTAACGTATTTATTATCAAAGATATGTGTTTAAAAGGTGTTCTTTAAAAAGAGTGAGAATACGAGTTAATTCCTATCTTTATTAAAAAGTAGAAATTATTAATCGATCGCGATAAAACAAACTATTGAAGTATCCCCAACCATATATAATACTTTTCCTCTTCCTCGTTGTAGGTCTTTCTTCGAACGCTCAAAACTATACCAATTACACCGAAAAAGATGGGCTGGTGAGTGATTTCGTGTATCGAGGATTACAGGATAAAGAAGGTTTTATATGGTTTATTACAGATAAAGGGATTAGTAAATTCGATGGAAAAACGTTTAAGAACTTTACCGTTAAAGAGGGGTTGCCTGTAAATGAGATCTGGCATATCCGTATTACACCCGATGATCGTGTTTGGTACTTTACAAGAAGTGATCGTTTAGGCTATATTAAAAATGATAGCGTTTATTCGTTTTTCTCATCCAATAGAGATATGATGAATCCCAGCGGAAAAATTTTACAATCGGGGAATAATATTGCTATAGTTAGTGGAGGATTTACCTATCATTTTAAAGACACTATTTGGAAAGCCGAAAAAAATGAAAATGGCACCACAGCACTTTTAAATACACCGATCAAGATAGGCTATAAACAGAATCAAAATGAAACGGTGATCAATAAGGATGGAACAGTAATTCATGAATTTAAGCGCTTTTTGGGAAGCCCAAATGTATATCAATATTCAGATTCGCTATTGGTGTTTTGTAGTGCAAACAATTATGATATTGTCAATTTAAAAAATGAACAAATCAAGTCGGAAACTACTCCTAGCTTGCTCAGAGCGTCCAATACTAGAACAAATGTATGGATGAATTTGGTTAATGATAAATTCCAATTGAGCGCAAATGAGTGGCTATTTACCTTTGACGAATCAATTGATCAAACAGCCTCCTATTTAATTCCCGCCCACTTAGGTTCAACACAATCTTTTAAAGACAGAGATGGCTTTATTTGGGTCTGTACTAGTTTCGATGGATTGTATAAACTTCCTATTCATTATCAAAATTTCACGCATTTTTTTAACGGAAATGTAATTTCAAAGATAAGCGAAGTTGATGGCCAAATTTATTTCGGTGTGGAAGGCGATGCGATTTATAAACTAGTTGATGATCAACCTCAATTTTGGGCGAAGGCAACTACAACTATCTATGATATTTCAAAACTAGAGGATACGGTTGTGGCTGTACTTTGGGAAACAGTGTATTTAGAAACCGATGGTGTACTCCACACGATTCCTACAGATGAATCTTTTAGCTTCGGAAGAAATCTTATAAACTATCATGGTTCTTACTTTACTGAAGGATTTTCAGGAGTAAGTAAAAATGGTTTTGCAGAACGTACAAAAAAAGTATACAACGCTTATTCTTCGTATCAAGGGCTTTTTAAAAAAACCGATTCACTTTTTGTGTTCAATTTTAAAAAGATGCTGTATTACAAAAAGGATATGGATCGGTTTACAGCTTATAAAGATGTTGAGATTGGCAGTAAAGTGATCTTAGCGAAGACACATGGTGATCGCACATATATCGCTACAGAAGGAGACGGGCTCTATCTTTTTAGCTTCGGAAACCTCACTAAATTGATTCCTTCAGATCAAGCGATCGTGGGGAACATTAGCATAGAAAATTCAAATTCGATCTGGGCTGTATCTGAAGGTTCATTACTTCATTACGAAAGAAAAGAAGACGAACCTTTTTCAGTTAAAAAGTATAGTCAGATCAACGGATTTCCCACCAATAATGTGATCGATGTTTTAATTTTTAATAACCATTTGTACATAGGTTCTAGCGAAGGACTCACCATTATTAATACCGATGATATTTCCGAAAGTGAAAATTACGCGCTTTACGTCAAGGAAGTTTCGGTTAATGGAAAGAAGCTCAGCAAAGACAGCGTCAGTTTACGTTATAATTCTGGAGTCAATTTAAAAGTCAATTTTGGTGTTGTTAATTTTTTTGACACTGAAAATGACATTTTGCAATATCGATTAAGTCCCGATCAAGAAAAGTGGACCACAACGGCTTCGGGAGAGGTGAATTTATACGATCTAAAACCTAAAGACTATCAGTTAATTCTGAAAGTAAAGCAATTCAATTCAGAAAAGACAATACAACTTCCTATCATCATCAAACCCCTGTGGTGGCAGCGAAATATCACAAAAGCAGTTTTTATATTACTTGTGCTAGCCATGGTAGGGTTTCTTTTGTTTCAGTATCGAAAACATGAACTCTCAAAGAAACTCATGAAGATTCAAACACAGAAGAAATTGGCAGAATACGAGTTGCATGCGCTGCGCTCGCAAATGAATCCGCATTTTGTTTTTAACTCATTAGCTGCCATTCAATATTATATCAACGAGAATGATTTTGTCAATTCTGAAAAGTATCTGGTCAAATTTTCACAATTGGTGCGTCGTTTCTTTGAATTGACCAAAGAAGAGGAGATCTCGGTAGCGCAAGAAATTAGTTTACTGACCAATTATCTTGAAATTGAAAAACTTCGATTTAAAGATAAACTTAATTTCGAGTTTATAATTGATGAATATATTGATGCTGAAAGCACCATCATTCCTACAATGTTATTGCAGCCTGTGGTTGAAAATGCTGTAAATCACGGAATCTTCAACAAAGAGGAAAACGGAAATATTACCATTGTATTTAAATATTTGAATTGGAATAAATTAGGTGTTGAGATCATTGACGACGGCGTAGGTTTCGCGAACACAAAAAAGCCGAACGATCGAAAAATAAATTCTTCGCTTATTTTAAGCGACCGACTCTTTTTTCTAAATCAATCTGATAAATGGGAGATCACCTATACCACGGAAGAAGCATTTTCGGAAGGAACCGACAGAGGTAATAAGGCTATTTTTACTATAAAAACGTTAAAATGAAAGCGATAACCACCATATTAGTCGACGATGAATTTACGGCATTAAAGGGGCTTCAGCAGAAAGTAGAGAAGTTGTTTCCTGAAATAACCGTTGTAGGTGCATTTCAGAAGCCAAAAGAAGCGCTTAAGGCTATTCAGCAGAAGAATCCCGATATTTTGTTTTTGGATATTCAAATGCCAGGAATGACTGGCTTTGAATTGCTTTCAGCGCTAAACGAGCTTCATTTTCAAGTAATTTTCGTGACGGCATATAACGAATATGCCCTAAAAGCTTTAAAGCAATCGGCCGTAGATTATGTATTGAAACCTGTGGATGATTACGATCTTAAACACGCTGTTTCAAAAGCTTTAGAGGGTATAGCTCAAAAACAACAAAGTGAAAGCAATGAAAAATTGATCCATATTCTTTCCGAAGCCATTACAAACACCAATAAAATAATAGTGCCCACGAGTAAAGGGCTTTCATTTATCCCGCAGCAGGAGGTTTTTCATATTGAAGGATATGAAGGGTATACGAAGTTTCATCTTACAGATAAAAGCGAAATATTAAGTTCTTATAACTTGGGAAAATTTGAGAAGGCGTTAGGCAACATTTTCTTTAAATGCCACAAATCACATATCATTAACTTGGAAAAAGTACGAAGTTTTGAGAACGAAGGATATTTGGTGTTGGAAAATGATTATAGAGTCCCAATTTCAAAAGCAAATAGAAAAATATTCTTGAACTTATTTAAATAGTAATCCTTTAACCGAAGTTTAAGGATCGCGCAACTTTATTTACTTAAACCGTTTCCTGCATTTTCTCTTGGTATGCATAATTTCCACCTAAAAACTGACAAAATCTTAATGTTTGCATATCGTTAAAAGGAACTGGATCTTTTTTATAACGATAGGCTTTGTCCAATTCGGTTGAAATAAAGTGGTCATCTACGTTTACTTCAATATCACTCATCTTAAACTGACAAGGATGCTCATAGCCTGTGGCATGCGTGATTTCAATAAATTCTTTTCGGAAAGTCTTAAAATATTGCGCCAATCGTTCGCTTTTGAGTGGGATATCGATTCCATTTTGAAGCCATTTATTTTGAGTAGCAACACCACTAGGGCATCTATTGGTATGACAGATCTGCGCCTGAATACACCCAATGCTCATCATCGCTTCACGCGCCACATTGATACAGTCTGCTCCCATCGCAAATGCCATGGCTGCTTTGGCTGGAAATCCTAATTTTCCGCTTCCTATAAATACAATACGATCTGTAAGTTGTTTCTTCTGAAATAAGCGGTATAGATCGGCAAAGCCATACATCCAAGGCAGAGAGACATGATCTGCAAAACTTGGAGGAGCAGCACCCGTTCCGCCTTCGCCACCGTCAACCGTAATGAAATCTGGGCCTCTATTGGTTTTGAGCATAATATCGGCAAGTTCTTCCCATTGATCTAGTTTCCCAATGGCGGCTTTGATTCCTACGGGGAGTCCTGTTGCTTCCGCTAGTTTTTCGATAAAGTCGACCATCTCTGGCACATTGGAAAATGCTTTATGGTTTGGTGGAGAAAGTACGCTTTTGCCTATTTCAACACCTCTAATTGCTGCGATTTCTGGTGTTATTTTGGCCCCAGGGAGAACGCCACCCTTGCCAGGTTTCGCACCTTGCGACAATTTAACTTCAATAGCTCTTATAAAGGGGTTTTTCTCCACGAGAGCGATCATTTTTTCCATAGAGAATCCGCCGTCTTCTGCACGAACTCCAAAGTAGCCCGTTCCGAAGTGAAACACCACGTCGCCACCATGGCTGTGATATGGAGATAATCCGCCTTCGCCTGTGTTATGGTATGCATTTGCAATTTTCACTCCTTTGTTTAGTGATTCAACAGCCTTGGCTGAAAGGGAACCAAAACTCATGGCAGATACGTTGATCACGGAAGCAGGTCTGTACGGTTTTCTTCGTTTATTATAGGCACCCATGACCTTCGCGCAGGGTAAAAAGTATTTATCGGAAGCATTTGGGTGATTAGGGCCAATCTCATAGGGCATCATCGCATTATTGATAAAAATATGTTGATGGGCATAAATGTCGCGATCGGTACCGAAACCTTCGTAGTTGTTTTCATTTTTGGAAGAAGCATAAACCCAACCGCGCTCAATTCTATTAAAAGGGAGTTCCTCTCTATTGTTTGCTACAAAATACTGCCGTAGCTCCGGACCAATACTTTCTAGCAGATATCTAAAATGTCCCACAATAGGGAAGTTGTGTTTAATGGTATGTTTTCTTTGGATGATGTCTTTTAAAGCTACAAGAGCTATAAAGAGTAATACCCACGCCCACCAAGGGACACTTTTTAAAAAATCAATGATTGGATCCATGTATGTGTTTTGAATATTTTATTAGCTTGTACTTCGGAATATATTGCTAAGTAGACTATTTTATTTCATGTTTAGATAGTCTAAAGACAATTGAGTAAGGGTTTGCACACCTAACTTCATTCCTGCATCATCAATTTGGAAGTCGGGTGTGTGGTGCGGATACGCATTGGTATTTCCAGGGGTCATTCCACCAAGGAAATAATAGAAACCAGGTACTACTTCCTGAAAGAATGAAAAGTCTTCTCCTCCTGTTGATGCTTTCATAAGCTGAACTTGATCAACACCTGCGATCTTTTGTAAGGTAGGAAGCATTGTTGCTGTTAGGTCTGGATCGTTATAGGTAACAGCTGTATTATTTTGCCACGTTACGGTTGCTTTCCCTCCATAAGCCTTTGCAATATCGGCAGCCATTTCAGTCATTCGTTTTATGATATGAGTACGCATGTCAGGATCAAGGGTTCGTACGGTCCCGATCATTTCTGCACTTTCTGGAATAATGTTAAAACGTACACCACTGGTAATTTTACCTACGGTGATTACGGCTGGCTCATTCGTGATGTTTGATTCTCTACTAATAATACTTTGAAAACCGTCAATAATTTTTGCAGAAATATAAATAGGGTCTACACCGCCCCAAGGTGCTGAACCATGTGTTTGCTTGCCTTCCACATGAACCACAAAACGTTCTACAGCTGCCATGGTGCCGCCAGGCTTATATTTAATTGTTCCAACTGGGGTCGCTGAGTTTATATGCAAACCAAAGATCGCATCAACATCTGGGTTTTTTAACACACCTTCCTTGATCATAAGGGCTGCGCCGCCTTCTTCGCCAGGTGGCGGACCTTCCTCAGCAGGTTGAAAAATAAACTTGATCGTACCGTTTATCTTGTCTTTATGCTTGCTAAGTACTTCGGCAACACCCATCAAAATAGCGGTATGGGTATCGTGCCCGCAAGCGTGCATCACGCCAGTTTCGGTGCCTAGAAAGGTCGCTTTTGCTTCACTTTTAAACGATAAGTTATTACGTTCGGTAACGGGCAGACCGTCAATATCGGCGCGTAAGGCCACCACTTTTCCAGGATTGTCACCTTTTAAGATAGCCACAACACCTGTTTTCGCAACACCTGTGGTTACTTCCAAACCAAGCGACTTGAGATGTTTTGCAATCATTTCTGCCGTTTTAAACTCTCTATTGGAGAGTTCTGGATTTTCATGAAAATGGTGACGCCAATCAATTACTTTAGATTCCACAGCGTCGATATCCTTTGAAATAGCGGTATTGAGCTGTGCATATATGGAAGACGAAAAAAGAGCAAGAAGTAATAATGGAAGTAAATGTTTCATAAGTATCTAATTTATTTGCTTTCGCGAAGTATAGCGAAGTTAAAGATATT
>Ga0209344_10005422_pt1 | contig 11003 bp, 9 predicted proteins | sample Cruoilmetagenom6_FD_187293 | JGI IMG/M metagenome (GOLD analysis project Ga0209344, IMG submission 187293) | Oil polluted marine microbial communities from Coal Oil Point, Santa Barbara, California, USA - Santa Barbara Oil Seep Sample 6 (SPAdes)... | ecosystem: Environmental > Aquatic > Marine >...
CGCTGAGGCTGCAAAGAAAACACGAAAGGAGGCCAAAACATTGACCGCGTCATAAACCACGACGCATAACTGAGGGTGGGTCAAATCTCGGTGAAAATACCGGGTCAGTTCTCAGTGACAATCAACAGCTGAAGCGCTCCACCGAGCCTGATAGCAGCTCCTGCATCAACGGCACGGTCTACGTTCCCTGGATCAATACTATGCCCAGAGAGCCTCTGAGCGCGCCGTAGAGCGTGCTCCTGGCTCATGCGGGTAGATCCGCTATCCAAACCACCCTTGCCCATCAGAGCGGCCTCTACGGCGGCTATCTGGCGGCGCGGGTCGTGCTTCGAGATCCCAACGCTTGCCGCAATTCGATCAGCAGTCTTCCAATCGCTCACCGCAAGCAGCAGATATGGGTTCTGCTTTACGGCCTCGGCGCCCTGCTCCCCCCATGCTCTCGCAATGCGTATGGCCTTGTAGATCGGGATGTCTGCCCTGACGCTCGCCAGCCAAGCCAGAAACTCCGTCTCCGGCAGACGCGTCTCCAAAACCGCCGCAGCGTTTATCGCTGGCGCCTCGCCGATGATGTCGACCACACGATCGTCCAGCGACAAAATGGCCTCGCGCAAATCCGGTCCGAGTGCCTCAAACAACGCATTCGCGCGAGTTGGACCGATGTATTTGAATGCCCGATCCCGAGCCAGATACTCTGCAAAGAGCGAGGGGCGCGCGGGAAGTCCTGTTGCCGTGCTGGTCGGTTGGAATGTCAAAGATCGAGCTCTCCTGGCTTGATACGACCGCCCATGGCAATCAACTCTGCCACCTCGTCGCCCCGCATCAGTTGGCTACGAAGGCTCGCATTCTCTGCCTTCAATTCCGCGTTCTTGCGCTCCGCCACCGAAAGACGCATTTGCGCATCGTGCAAGCGCTCGACAGGAACCATCAACGTAGGATCAGCCGCTTCCCGTGGGGTATCTTCTTCCGGGGCAACGCGACCACGACGAGAATACGGCACCCCATGCTGATCAGCATGCTCCTGAAGCATCCGCTTGATTTCGCTGTTGCCGTCGATTTGGCCGTTGCTCAAGTTGGCCTGGCGCTTGATTTCGGCATGCCAAAGCGCGCCGTTTTTGATGGGCAGAATGCCACCTTTCGCGGCGCACTTGTCAATTAACAGCCGAACACGTTCAGCCGCCTCTTGGGCCGCTAACCTGTTACTCTTTTTGGCTTGGGAATGTTGAGACGTTTGTCCCATGCAGCTGCCCTCTCAGTTTGGAGTTCTCGACGCGGAGCTTGTGTGCATCCTTTGAGATCCGATCGATGTCCGAGCGGTAGCGCTCAATCGCGCTTTCTTGATCCGCCAGCTTCGCATGCAGCTCAACGGTATCAACCCAATGGCGCTTGGCATCTTCCATCTGCTGCTTCAGTGCTTCTCGCAATTCTCGGATTGCTGAGACCGTTGGAGGAAGATCTGCGCTTCGCTTCGGCTTCGACAGGCCTTCCAGACGTTCCTTCACATCAGCATAAGAGTCGCGCCAAATTAGAGCTGCCGAACGCCCGGCCTCCTTCGCCAAATTGGTAGCGTTGATCTTGAGCCTGCCTAATGCAACCTGAGATTTCAGATCTTTTGACTTGGGCTTTCCTGCGATGAGCCGATCTAAGGCAGCATGAAAGTCTGCTCTAACGGCTTCAGGTTTGGCGCTCTTTTTGCGAGTCCGCTTAACCATTGGCGACCTTTCTCCGGACCGATGCGGTGCAATCGGCGGCGATTTTGTCAAGCTCCTCCTCGGTAGCACCGATTTGCTTTAGCCATGCACGCGATTGGTTCGAGGCATTCAGCTGCGCTTGATACATCGACAGGGGATGACTTTGAGCCCTCATGAACGCTACGATTTTTTGGGAGCGCCTATACCTATCTTCCCAAAACGGCCGATGCTTCGGCAGAACAATATAGTTGATGCAGCCGAGACATCTGCTTGGCGTCCGATAGCGCTTATCAGCACCCATACCGTCCAAGATACGGTGACTTGTTTCACCGTCCTTTCGGCATTCCATATCATCAGCGCGGATAGAAACCGCTGCACATAGACCATGAGCGGCATCTGAAACCGCACTGCACCTCGCCGTCCTCAAATTCCTTCTTTCGCCCTCTACAATCCGATATTCCTCATCCACCAAGCGGCGTGTCTCAAGAAGCCACTCTGAAACCACCTGATGCCGGTCCTCCGGACTTGCTTGATCGAAACGCTCCCGCAGTTCTTGCCAATCCCCCCTCTGCTCAATCTCTTCAACACCTTTCCCCGCCAGAGCGGATTCAGAAAGAGCTGCAACGATATGTTCGGCTGCAAGCTGCGCCTCCATTTCGTTCAATTGCTTTATTTGATGGTCATTGTTTGTATAGCGACTCGTCATTGCGATAGACATGTGCCCATACTGGACCCGTATCTCTTCTTTCAGTCCGGGCTCCATCGAATACGCGAAATTGGCGAAAGCCTTGCGTAGCTGATGACTATGCAAAATTCCCCCATCGGAATCTCGCCATTGCCCGAGCCAACCATCCTGCACGAGCTTCGGGGAGTCGTCCGAAAGCGCTGCCAACTCCTTCTTACAGGTGTGAGCCAGAAACTGTCGGATGGCTTCGTTATGGGTTCCGTTTGTAAACCTCACCAGTGATGAACCGTCGGCCGGCACTGCTCCGGAACCCCAGTTGACCAAGAGGGACGTCGAGACCTCTGAATTAGTATTGGGTGTTTTGAGTAGGTTCCCTATTCGGATGAGGACATTCACCGCACGCTGCGCCAAGACATCAGGGGCCTTTCCGAATGGCAGGTTCGGCTTGACCCCTACAATCCACTGATGGGCCTCTGGTATGCCCTCGTTGATCTTGCTCGTCACGGAGTGAATGATCACCAGTGTTTTCGCACCTCCCGATACGAGCTTCTCCTCAATACACGCAGGTTGACCATCTTCTCGAGTATCGGACGGCAATTCGATCAATTCACCTGAACGCATCCCGGAACTTTGTTGAATTGCAATCATTCCCGCGGCTTGAACATAGCGAACCAAACGGCCGAGTTGCCGAAGGCTTTGATCCTGATCCAGATCACTGCCTGGATCGCGGTAGTTATCGAGGGGCTCATGCCACGGAACACCATTGATCTCCGAGAATTGAAACGTGGCCAAATCCTGCTTGGCGAGGTTGACTGCGTAGCCGTGGCCGACCGCACGACCAACATGATGTCGCTTAGCGTTCTCGAAGATACTCAGCGCCTCTATCACATCCTCAGCTATTTGACCCAGCCAACCGCCAGAGGCATTTAGCAGTGGAATGAGGACCTCGTCAGGAATGGGGCGCCACTCCTCCATTTCCTTTTTCCCGATTTCGTTAGCCACCAGTGAACTCTCCCCGGTGTCGAAAGGATATTCGGGTAAACAGGGCCTATCGAACGTCTGGAGAACCGCGAATTCCCTGAAGATCATGGCAAACATGTTCAAGTAGTTCGTGGGTGTGGACACCACGATCTCCTCAGTGTTTCCACCGAGATGCTCAAAGAGTGAACCTGTGAACGTGCGCGGGTTATCGATCCCGCCGTCGGCCCAAACCCTATCCCGTGTCACATAACTAAAATCGGAGATATTCTCGCGGATCATCCATGCGAAGATTGCACGAAGATAGCGGAATATGGCACCAGCCTTAGTTCCTGATGTAAATGCGTTTTTCTTTACTGCCGAACTCCAGATAAGCAGCTTACAGTCCAGCAAAAGCCCTTCATAGCCAGGCTCAGTGAGCGCCGGCTGATTGAGGGGCAATGGAGCGGAGAACCGAACCTTACGCTCGCTCTCCATCGCGGTGCCATCCATGATCCATTCATCGTCCCCAAATACAGAGCGCGAGGAAATCCTCCACTCATTAAGAGGCACGTTTTCTTGCCCGATCGCATCGATCCGCCTCAGAACGTCTCGGCCCAACGGCTCAGATAGCATAGAATCCCACATGTTTATCCCCCCTACTTGACCTGCGCATCTGGCTTCGGCAAATCCAACGCTCTGGCAAGGACATTTTCGGGAACTTGCATGAAAAGCTGTTTATATCCGCTGAGCAATTCATCGAATACCACGGGTGACAAATGGGTCGCATTTGCAGCAGCCTCCGCGTATGCCACGACATACGCAATCAAACTTGGATCATCGCTGCGGAGAATTGCCTTCGGGCATCTGGCGCAGTGACCTTCTGCTTGACAGAGACGCCCTGGAGTTTCTCCGGGAAGCGGGCTTTCGTAGGGGTTGAGGCAGCCGAAGCCCGGTGTTGCTGATTTAAGGTCAGCCTTACTGGAAAGGTGACGGGGGTCGATCCCGCCTTTTGTCTCCGCCCACCTCTTCATTTGAAGTGTCGATTCAGCGAGAGTGATGCGACGACCTTCAGCGGTCCGGATCGAGGTGTAATGCCGGAGTGTGGTGATCGCTTCAGAGTGGTTACCCTCTCTGGCAGCCTCTCCAATTCCTCCACCTTCATTCGTGACGGCATCCAGCAACGTGGAGCGAATGCTCGAAGAAGTGAATTCGTCGAGCGAATGCCTCTTCAGAAACTCCCGAAATGTTCCTAATTTCCTTTGATTGAGAACGCCATCGAGCCCAGCATAAATCACCGAGGATTTATCTGGCTGATAAAGGAACACCCTATCACTTTCCGCCTTGGGAGCAGCCTTCCTAAGGCGTTCGGTCATCGATCCGATCACGTCCAGCATGGACCGTAGAGAAAGAGGATCATTCATGTCTCCTGCGATTTCAGAGCGAGGCTGGAATGCATGGGCCCGCGGTTTGAATGGCGCGAATGCAATGACGTCGCCACGATCGGCGACATTCGGCCACCGTAGGTTGTCCAGGACGCCCTTGTTGTATCGAGTTCTAAATAGCAGAAGAATGAAAAATGGAAGTAGCTGAGGCGCTCCCGCATACAGTGCCCTTTTCGCCATTTGAAACCCTGAGCTCTCGCTGCTATCCCAGCTCTTCAGCGCGGCCTCAATATGCGGATGCGTCTTCCTTATTTCCTTTCGGTTCGGAAGTGTGGTTGGGAACTCTCGTGCAATCACGGCAAGGAGCAAAGAGAGGTTGTCTCCCAACTCAGAGGGTTGCTCCCATGAAGACCCGGCTCTAAGAAGCCTATTTCCTTCACGAATAAGACCCTGCATATGGTGCCACTCCAAAGTCACTTTCCGGACTTCGGATGCCGCCGCATCGTGAATGGCTATCATATGGTCATACGATAGAAATTTCTCGGCGTCCGTGGCTCTACTCTTGATGTCCCCAGTTGTGGACTTAGCGTCTCTCGGAAGGGTTTTGAATGCGGGTGTCTTCGCGAGAGCCTCAATAGCTGAGTAGTCGGGGTCGGTGGCGTCAGATCCTTGTAAGTAAGCCTTTATTGCCTTCTTAAACGCATGCGCCCGACTATCACGCGCCGAATTACTCAACTCGGCAACTCGCAAGTATTTCGCAAACTTAGCGATGTCGTCTGCGGCGAACTGCTCCGCAGCCCACAATTCCCGGTTGGCGTCGGCTCCATCAATCTTTTCCCGAAGAAAGGCGCAGAACCCGACTTTTACATCCCTGATATTCTGCGCGACCGTGGTGATCGCCCCGTTAGCGGCGAGTTGAAGGAGCCCTTTTTCCAGAACGCCTTGAAGGCCCAAGCCTGAGACGAAAGATATCTTGATTTCTTTGTAAGGCTTGGCGCTGCCCTCTGGATTGCGAACAGCGAGCTTCAGTTCCGGCTCCCTGACGATACGTGCCTTTTGCCATGACGGGGCAATGATCTTGTTGTTTTTCTGGCCTTGCCGTTCGCTCTCCTGCTCTTCGAGTAGTTTGGCCAAACCGGCTTCGAATTGATCGTCACTCATTCCAAACACTCCAGATAGTCTGCGTCCGCCATGATGGATTCAGTCGCAGCGCGTTCTCGATCCAACCCGTGGGAGAACGAATTCCACGCCGAGAAACGGCGACTGAGCTCTGCATATCTTTTTTCTGTTGTCGCGATATCGGCATGGCAGAGTTGCGCCTGCACAGAACTCATGGCTTGATCGCGATCGCCTGTAGTCTCGTAAACCGCATAGTAGGTTCGCATTGCACAGGTGTGACGCAAGGCGTGGATCGAATACCGTGCCTTTACCTCATAAACAGGCCTCCCCTGCTCGTCGTTGATCACAGAACCATCGCGATCGCGCTTCAATTTTTGCGCTGAGAGGCCGCCTTCAATGAACAGATCACTCATAGCCAGTTGCATTGCACGCTCGCCAATCGGCCTGCCCGTCGTCCGACCGAGATGAGACACGAAGAGCCCCGACTGGTCTTTCACCTTTCCTCGCTTCACTGCACGGTCTCGCGCTGTTTCAGCGTAAGTTTGCATTTGCCGAAGGAGGGCCACTGGAAATGAGGGATGGATCGCGCGACCACCCTTTCCGATCATTGGTATCGCGATGGTGTCCGTGTCTCGCAGGTGGCTCAGCCTGAGGGCCAGAATTTTAGCGACCGGAAGACCAGATAGGTTCTCGACTCGAAGTCCGACGAACCGACCTACGTTAAAGATAAGCTCATCGCGAATATACTGATCGTGCCGAGGTGAATGCTCCGCTACGGTTCGGAAGCGCGCCCTAAGCGCGCTCTCAACGGCTCGCACATCGCTTTCCGTAAGCGCTTTTGGCAGATTAACAGGCTGTCGCGCCTCCACACTGAGCGCGAACTGTGAGCCCATAGGCCCCATTTTCGACGCACCGGTGGCACTTCGTTTGTGAATGTGAGCAAGAAAACCGGTAGGGCGAGGAAACCGAGATGTGGCTCGAACTTCTGCGCGAGGCCCAAGATCCCCGTAGAACCAACGGTTGTCCGCAAACCACTGCTGCATAGCGCATACGCGCTGAAGTTTGTTGCGAACGGTGTTAGTGGACAGCTGGCAATCCGCTCTTGATCTGGTGTGCCGGCTTAGGAAATCACCGTAGCGTGCAAGCGTTCCTTCGTCGACGCCCATCAGATCAAACTCGTAAGGAGGTTCTTTTCGACCGACCTGCACGAACTCAACAAACCGCACCCACTGCTTGATGTCTGTCGCCCATGATCGCGCTGATTTCTTGCTGAGGCGATCCTTAGAAACTGCGCGGAGGAACATGCTTGGGCCGAGGATGACCCCATTATGATTTTGGACTGCAAAGCCGCCCAACACGAAGTAGCCAGATTTGCTTCTATCGTAGCCCGTTTCGGCCAATGCGAAGCGCGGAAAAGCGGTGCCCGGCGCGTTGCCAATACTAACAATACCGAAATTATTAAACATCCGAAAAATCTCGGTTTTTTTACATTATGTATAGATATTATTGCTTCTACGCCTTTGTGAAAAGCAATAAATTCATGCCTTTATATAAATTTCGCCCAAAATACTGATAACGTTTAATAATTTTCACTTTGGTATGTTTTTGTTAGTTGGTTCGTATAAGGTTTCACTTCCTTTGTGGCCGCCATGACGAAGACCCTAAGGACCGCTTCCACGCCCTTGTGCGCAAGTATTTCCACGGCGATCTCAAGCCGCCCTTCAACGAGGAAAAGCGCGCCGAGGCGGGCATTCCGCCGGACTTCTACTGGCCGCTCACGGCCGACGGCGGGCCCGACGCAAGTTAGCGCTAAATGCCAAGTGCTTGGTATCGGCGAATTTTTGCCAATCCGGCCCCACGTCGGCGGGATCACGGCTGATGCCAACTGTTGCTGAGGGTCAACAGGGTTGCCCCTTAGTGACTCACTGGCTATTGACGTCCGGGACGCGGGTCCGGGCGTGGACGGCCCCCCGCGGCGACGGGACGGGAAAAGGACGACAACGTGCGCACACGGCTTGCCATCAAGACCCATGCTCTGCTTGAGCATTACTTCCCCGAACGACGAGTCTTTCTTAAATCTGACAGTGATACGCGGTTCATCCGCCTGCGCCCGGCGACTCAGTTGATTGGGTTGGCCGGATCGGCCTTTCTGGTGTCTTGGGCGATTGTGGCCACTGCGATCATTCTGATGGACAGTATTGGTTCTGGTAACTTCCGCGAACAGGCCAAGCGCGACCAGCGTACCTACCAAGCCCGATTGAACGAACTCTCCGCCCAACGCGATCTGCGCGCCGAAGAAGCACTTGCTGCGCAAGACCGCTTTAACGCGGCGCTGAAACAGATTTCTGTGATGCAATCTGAACTGCTGTCCTCAGAGACCCGCCGCCGCGAGTTGGAGACCGGGATCGAAGTGATCCAATCCACCCTGCGGGACACGATGAAGGACCGCCAGAAAGCCCGTCTGCAACTGTCTGAACTGCAAGGGTCGATCGAAAACGGCGAAGGCGGCACCCTGCGCGCAGATGCGAACCAAGCCCCTGTTGATTTCCTTGCCCAAGCGCTGGCGCGCACCGCCGCTGAACGCGATAAAGTTGTTGTCGACGCGCAGGACGCGCTGTTGCAGGCGGATGAGATGGCCCAAGAAATCGCCCTGATGCGCGACCAGAACGATGCGATCTTCCGCCAGTTAGAAGAGGCGATGACCGTCTCTGTTGCGCCGCTGGATAAGATGTTCCGCAATGCCGGTATGCCGACCGACCGGATCCTTGCCACCGTGCGCCGTGGCTATTCCGGTCAGGGTGGCCCGATGACCCCGCTGTCCTTTAGTACCCGTGGCGAAGAGTTGAGCGCCGACACCCGCCGCGCGAACAAGCTGCTGGACCAGATGGACCGGTTGAACCTGTACCGGATCGCCGCCGAAAAAGCGCCTTTCGCTAATCCGGTCAAGAATGCGTTCCGCTTTACCAGCCAGTACGGCTATCGACGTGACCCAAAGACGGGTGGCCGCCGAATGCACAAGGGCGTGGACTTTGCCGCCGGCATGGGCACGCCGCTCTATGCTACCGCCGATGGCGTGGTGATTCACTCGGGCTGGTCGTCGGGCTATGGCCGTCTGGTCAAAATCCAGCATGAGTTCGGCATTGAGACGCGCTATGCCCATATGTCCAAGCTTCGCGTAAAAGTTGGTCAAAGAGTCTCGCGCGGGCAGCATATCGGTGATATGGGTGCCTCAGGACGCGTCACTGGTGTTCACCTCCACTATGAGGTCCGCGTAGGTGGCAAAGCTGTCAATCCCATGACCTATATCAAGGCTGCAAACGATGTTTTCTAAAAGCAAAATCAACGACCCCGCCCACGGTGAAGCCGAAGCAAACAAGCCGGCGTCCTCTGGCACAACAGCGGCACCTGCTGCGCCCAAGCAAAACGAATTTAAGGCCAGCGCCCCTAAGGCAAAGCCGCCTGCATCTGTTTTGTCCTCTGATCTGCATGTCACTGGCAACATGAAAACCACCGGCGATATTCAGGTCGAAGGCACGGTCGAAGGCGACATCCGCGCGCATCTGCTGACCATCGGGGAGACCGCCACGATCAAGGGTGAAGTGGTTGCCGATGACGTGGTCATCAATGGCCGTATCGTGGGCCGTGTGCGCGGCCTCAAGGTCCGCCTGACATCGACCGCACGGGTTGAAGGTGACATCATCCACAAGACCATCGCGATCGAATCCGGCGCGCATTTCGAAGGCTCTGTACAGCGCCAGGACGATCCGCTGAACCCCGGCGCGAAATCCGCGCCGGCGCAAAAGCCAAACCCCGCCTCCTAAGGCATCACTACGGGTAGTTGGCAGCCAAGCGTCGCAGGGTTCTGCGGCGCTTTTCTTTTGCCTGTGATTGGCAGGTTTTCCTACGCAGGCGAGCGCTTTAACTGCGTGTAGACTGGGGGCTGAAAAGCAGCAGCACGCCAAATGCAATCATTCCCGCGCCGGAGCCGCGTTGAAACCAGTGCAGCCGGGTGGCAGCAAACGCGGCGGCGAACCGTCCGGCGGACGCATAGATCGCAATGGCCCAGGCTTCGAGCAGAATGAAGATCGCCCCCAAGGTCGCATAGCTCGCCCAATAGGCCGATGTGTCGACGAACTGCGGAAAGAAGGCGGCAAAGATCAGGATGGCTTTCGGATTGCCAAGCGCGACCAGCGCTTCACGTCTTAAGGCTTGTCGGAATGTGGCTTTGTCTAAATCGCTGCCCGCTCCCTTTTGGTCAGGCTTGCTGCGCAGGAGTTTGATGCCCGTCCAGACCAGATAAGCCGCCCCAAGAATCTTGATAGCGCCGAAAAGCACCGCAGAGGCGGACAGCAGCCCGCCCAACCCCAAAGCACTGGCGGCGATCATGGGAATAAAAATCGCCAAACGTGCCATGCCAGCGCCAAGCGCAAAGCCAACCCCGCTTTGTGTGCCATGCGTCAACGCGAGCAGGTTGTTCGGCCCGAATGCCAAGTTCAGGGCGAAGCAGGCCGGGAGAAAAATCAGCAGGTCGTTCATCTGGGGCGTTCTTGTTTTTGCATGCAACTGCGTAGATCACACGGCGGCAAAGACCACAAAGCCTGAATTTTACCTTAAGGTATCCGGGACAGAGTTCCCTAGTCGCCGAGCATCCATTCGCCGTCGGGCCAAAAGGCGTCAAAGGCGAAGGCGAACATGACGTCGTGCGGCACATCATTCCCCGCTTGATCACGCACACGAATTGACCCGACATCGCGCCCCTCGCCAATCTCCCCAGCATCTAACGCCGAGGCTTGCCCCGCGCGCCATGTGATTCTGAGGCCAGCCTCGCTGACAGCACCCCTTTCTGCCAGTCGCGTAAGCCGCCACGCGCGATTGCCCACACGGACCACACGCTCCAGCGGCGCGATGCCGTGGGGCGGTTGTGACCCGTCATAGAGGAAGGGCTTGGCCGAACTGTCATAGCCGCGATACGGGTTGCGCCCATAGGCGCGGTTAAAGTCGGGCTCCTCCATCACCAGCCCCTCGGGGTGGCGAGACTTGAAATCGCCCCAGCTTTCCAGCCAGCTTGGCAGATGCCGCAGTTCGGTCCCAGTTAACGCCCCGACAATGGCGCGGCCTTCGGCCTGTTGCCACCAGCTTTGGGTCTCGCGGTCATACATCACCATGTCG
>Ga0209344_10005423_pt1 | contig 11002 bp, 12 predicted proteins | sample Cruoilmetagenom6_FD_187293 | JGI IMG/M metagenome (GOLD analysis project Ga0209344, IMG submission 187293) | Oil polluted marine microbial communities from Coal Oil Point, Santa Barbara, California, USA - Santa Barbara Oil Seep Sample 6 (SPAdes)... | ecosystem: Environmental > Aquatic > Marine...
CATTCGTTTAACAGCAAAGACGGAAAGCCACTGTCGTCACATTGGATCTTGCCCAAAGGCGAAGAACATTACGAATTTGATATCACCTACCAATTGTATTTGCTTGAGGACACGCGCGTACATGCTATGGCAGCGCATTTGCATCCTTTTGCGACCCAATTCACATTGTTCGACGAAACGGCGAACGAAATCGTCTATACCTTTGACTGCGATAATTACGATGAAAAACGCGGACTCAAAAACGTGCCTGTTTACAGTAGTGCGGAAGGGATTCAGCTGTATGCCGAGCATCGCTACAAACTGATCTTAGAGACCAATAATCCGTCTGATGGCTTTAGCGATATGATGGCCGTGTTGTTTTTATATGTCGCCGATGCAGAGATGGACGCGCATTTGGCGGAAACGGTTTATGGTGAGTAGCGGGTGGTGAGTGGTGAACGGTGATTGGTGAATAGTGATCAGTGAACGGTGACCTGTGACCAGTAGGAATATGGAGTATGGAATATGGATGGTTTTGCACTTCGTACTAGTGACCAGTGACCAGTGACTAGTGACTAGTGACTAGTGAGTGGTGACTCGTGAACGGTGATTGGTGAACGGTGATTGGTGAACGGTGATTGGTGAATAGTGATCAGTGAACGGTGACCTGTGACCAGTAGGAATATGGAGTATGGAATATGGACAGGTTAGCACTTTTAACATTTAACCATTAACTCTTAACTTTTCAACTTTCAACTTTTAGCTTTAAACTTGTAACGCCCCACCTTTGATCATAAATTTCGGCACAATATCAACATACAGTATATCAACAGTGAGTGGTGATTGTTGACCTGTGACCAGTAGGAATATGGACAAATTTGTACTTCTGACCAGTGAGTTGTGAACGGTGACCTGTGACCAGTAAGAATATGGATTATGGAATATGGATCAATATCTACGATTAACGATTAACGTTTAACTCTTAACTTTTCAACTTTCAACTTTCAATCATCAGCTTTCAACTTTTAGCTTTAAACTTGTAACACCCCGCCTTTAGTCATAAGTTTCAGTACAATATCAACATTCAGTATGGTAACAGTGAGTGGTGATTGGTGACTCGTGACCAGTAGGAATATGGAGTATGGATTATGGACGATTTTGTACTTTTTACTAGTGACTCGTGAGTAGTGAAAAGTCAGCAGTTACCAATGGATTTTAAAGTACGAATGTGGAATATGGATCAATATCTACGATTAACCATTAACCATTAACGATTAACATTTAACGATTAACGATTAACTTACAGCTTACAGCTTACAGCTTGAAACCTCCTCCTTCCCTCATTAACTCCTTCCCTTATTCCCTCATTAATTAATTCCCTCATTAACAAAAAAAGGGAAAAACCCTGTTTGTTCGCATGCTGAACTTTTGTAGCTTGGACTTTTATCGTGCTTATCCCGAGAAAACTATGGGTTATGCGCGAGAAATTTTGATGCCATTACGGAAACCCGTAAGTACGACTCAAACTTTTGATAGAAATTGTACGGAAACAACTAATTAAGATAAAACGCGCGGAGGCAATTGACTGATTAGTAAAGCTTTTTCCATAAATTAAGTAAAAACCCTTAGTTTAAACAGTTATAAGGTTTTGTAGCTTAGGCGTTTATTGTTGGTATCCCGTGATGATTAGAGGTATGGATTAGGACTTTAGTTTATAAGGAGTTAGCCATAATTTAAAAAAACAAAGATATGTTTGCAAATGCCTACGAAATAGCGAGTATTTATACTCAACCAGTATTAGTATCCTTCCGACTTTTTGATGGAAAAATTGAAAGTGGTTTAGGAAGTTTTGTAATAATAAATGAAGATGGTTGGATAATTACTGCCGCACACATTTTAGATTCATTAGCAGCAGTTAATCAGAATGCAAAAGAAATCCAAGAATACCAGACTAAAATAGCAGAAATAGATAGTGACGTAAAACTTAATGCAAAGGCCAAAGGAAAAAGGAAAAGAGCATTAAAGTCAAAACCTAATTGGGTTATTAACTCTTCTCATTGGTGGGGACATGATAGTCATAGAATAAATAATTTTCATGTGTTGAAAGAAAATGATATTGCAATTGGGAAGATAGAGAATTATAATCCAAACTTTTGTAAAAGTTATCCTGTTTTTAAAGACCCTAAAAATTTAAAAAACGGAACTAGTCTATGTAAATTAGGTTATCCTTTTTATGATGTAAAAGCAACATTTGATGATACAGCAAACTCTTTTGCTTTTGACCCTTCTATATTTCCAATACCTCGTTTTCCAATAGACGGTATTTTTACTAGAAATATTTTAGCAGGAAAATCGGTAGATAAAAAATATGACATTAAATTCATAGAAACTTCTTCACCTGGTTTGAGAGGTCAAAGTGGAGGACCAATTTTTGACGTTAACGGAAACATATGGGCTATTCAATCACAAACTAGACATTTGCCTTTAGGATTTTCACCTAAAATAAAAAAAGGAAACAAGGAAATTGAGGAAAACCAGTTTTTAAATGTGGGATGGGGAGCACATGTTGAGACAATATTAAACTTTTTGGATGCAAATAAAATATCATATTTGAAAACATAAAAAACTATGGCTAACACCGTATATAACTAATTACTTGTTCTCGCCTACTTTTGAAAATCCGCAGTAATTTTAAACCTGGTGTTACTTGAAAGGTTATTCACTAAATCAAGGAGCTACACATAATCGTGACAATTGCGTAAAATTTGAGAACAAACATATGAAAGAGAAAATATTTTGTAATAATTGTAAAGGCTTAAGAAATCAAAAAGAGGTTCATAAAGTCGAAAAAAGAGGAGGCGATGAAGGAGGAGATTTTCAATGGTATAAAAGTTATTCAATTATACAATGTAATGGTTGCGATTGTATTTCATTTTATCAAGTTTATGGAGATACAGAAATGTACGAGCAAGGTCCATATGGTAATCAAGAATTCTTTTATGATGAATCTGTGTATCCACTATATTTAAAGCGTGGAGAAGTTATCGAACAACTTCATTATTTACCTGAAAAAATTCGAATTATTTATGCAGAAACTATTGCTTCATTCAAATCTAATTCTTCTATACTAACAGCTGGTGGACTAAGGGCAATCATAGAGGCCATTTGTAATAATCTAAAAATTACAGGACATAATCTAGCTGACAGGATTGATGGTTTAAGTGAAAATGGACATTTAACTTTAGCAGAATCTAAAAGACTTCACTCAATAAGATTCTTGGGAAATGATGCTTTACACGAAATTGAAAAGCCGAAAGAGGAACATTTATATTTACTATTAGAAATTATCAATCATTTACTATCAAACCTTTTTGTCAACGACAAAAAGATGAAAGGTAAAGTCGAAACAATGATTGATACCTATGATGATTTTATTAGATTGATTCAGAATAGAATAGACAATGATATGGTTGGAAAAAAGATGACTCTTTCGAGTATCATAGACAAATCAAAAAGATTACTGATAAAGAAAAATATGAACGATTTTGAAAATTTATTTGTAAAAGATATCCGTTCTAAAAAAATAACATTTGTGAAAGTTGAGAAAAAGAAACCAGAAAACATTTACGAAATCATTGAAAAGCCTTTATTATTTCAATTTGGAATTAGATGAAAACTGTGTCTAATATCTTATAAAGCCATCGGCAAGCCGAAGAATTTGGATGAATCTAAATAGTCGCCAAATTTTTAAATTTGGCTTTTGAGAATTAAAAGATAAAAAGAAAATTTAAAAATTCGGCTTGTGTATAATCCGAAAATTATCGCTTTTTTCAGCGCTACTTTTCATATACGGAGCCGTTAGCAACAATTTGAAGAAACATAGAGAATGCCATATACAACAGATACTGAAATAGAAATCGAACTTGAAGAGGAGTTGACTACAACTTATATAATTTCTTCACAACATAGAGCAACTGGAAACCCAAACAAGACAGTTTGGACAATTGATTTTGATGATGAAGTTGAATGTTTTACTCAAACCAAAACTGCCGAATGGATTGAAAGTAATTATGGTTGGGGTTTAAAAGTAATTGATTCAGTTTTACAGTATATTGGTCATAATTTTGAGAATGAAGTTTTAAAAATCGCCAAATTCGTTGACGGAAGTGCAAATGACGTTTGGCACGGATATCCAGCCGATTATTTAAGAAGGTCACAAGATAGACCGCCAACATTTGTATTAAAAAGTTGGGTTGACCAAGGATACTTGACAAAGGCAAAAATGAATAAAATAAGAAGAGGACAATCGTGCAACCTTTAAAGATAAGCATAAAAGGAGATTATTATGACTGCCAAATTTATCGTGGCAGGTTATATCTATGGGACTTTGACGGAAGTCTCAAAGTCTATGATTGGACATCTATAGTTCAAAGCCTAATCAAGAAAGAGACAGATAAAATAGCCTTAACTTTTAGTTTTTTAGATGGCAATTATTTATATAAATCATCATTAATAGAATTATTCAAAGACAAAGATTTCAAACAACTTTTATTGAAAAAATTTAAACGCGTTGAAGATAAGACCTTTGAAATAAGTCAAAAAAAATTAACTAAATTTTTAATTGGAGAGCAAGATACACCTACAGGTATTTTACCGACTGACACAGAAATTTATAGTAATAAACTATATTTTATTCACGAAAAAGGCTTGTTTTCAAGTTCAGCCCATAGAGGAAAATCTGAAAAGTATTTAGTGAGTTCAAGACCGGTAAAACTTTGGGATTGTAATTTACTCTCAATAAAGGCCAACAAATATCCTCAAATAGCATTATCTGGTGGAGACGAAGGGCTATTTGAACTTAATACTTCAAGAGCTCAACCAGAGAATCTAAAGAAAGTAGAAAGTAAAAAACCCATATATCAAGTAAGTAATGAACACTCTTCATTTTCGAATTATTCGTATATGAACATTTATAATTCATCACTTGTAAAAGATTCTTTTTTAGCAACATTTAAATGGGACGCAAAGCTTCAAATTACTGGGCAAATGGATGTTACCAGAAATTTTGAGTCTAAACTTACAGACCGCAACTTATTTAAAACCAAATCTAAACAACATTTTGTAAGTTGGGGAATAGCAGATAAGTTATACAAAGCAAAAAATGGTGGATTTGAAATAATCAAGTATAATAATTATGCAAACGAAGAAAAAGGAGAGCAAAAATTTGAGAAACTGACTTCATTCAATTTACACGCTTGGAAAGGAAAAGTTACAAATGGTGGAAGTGCATATTTTGGGAATATTGTGGAATGTGAAAATGCGCTAATTGTAATTTTAAGCGATAATCAAATTATCACCATTCCAGGACCAATTACACGTTGGAGAGTTTATCCAAGGTCTATGAATTACGAAAATCATTTACACGTAATACTTGATGATTGTATCCAAATTTATTCATTTAATCAAGACTATTTTTTATCACAAGAGGAAAAAACGATAGGAATTCAATTTAAGAATGAAAAATCAAAAAGAACACCAAGAGGCAGTTATTTTGATGATACAAATGAAACTCTATTTAATGATTTGGACTTGCCATTTTGATAACAAACGGGTGCCTAACAACGTATATAAAAAATAGCGGTTTTAGTGCTAAAACGAAAGATAAATTATAAAAACAAAGGTCAGTTATAAACCGAAAAGTTAGTGCTTAAAAACCCGCTACTTTTCATATACAAAACCGTTACCCACAAGCTAAAAAAAAACAGAATTTCTGAATGAAAAACAAGGATGACATTTATAAAAGGCGACTTAAGTCATCTCATAATAAAAAGAAAAGAAGACAAAAAAACCTTTCTAAGCTTAAAAAAGGATTTGAAAAATTTAAATCTGATGTCAGAAAAAATAATCCGGATGCAGAATTTACAAACTTTCCATTACATCATTTTTTACAAAAAAGCAGATTATTAAAGAAACCTGAGTATGGTGAATCTTTAAAATATTTTCTTTCAAAAAAGGATAGTTTTGCGAAGGAATCATCCAACTTTGCTGACAACAATTTTATAATACCTGAAAAATTTTCCATTATAGAAAACTATCTAGAAACAATGGTTTTTTTAAGGAAATTATTTAATTCTTTACACAATCAAATATTTGAGGAAATTTACATAGACTATTCTATGTGTAAACAAATTGATGTTGGTGCATCTATGTGTATGGATATCATTCTCGGAGAATTTATAAACTACTTTAATGAATCAACAAATGGTAGACATACAATTAAAGTAAAAAAAATACGCCCTATAAATTTTGACCATTACGACATTAAAAAGATATTATTTTCTATTGGTGCATATACTAATATTAGGGGTTTCAAAATAAAAGATGAAAACATTATAGAATTCCCTATTAGAATCGGAAGTAAAAAAAATATTAATCTTCCTAGTCAACGTGAAATTGATATTACTCTTACAGTAGATTATATCATTAATTGTTTGAAAGCAATGAACAAAACCTTGACGGGACCAGCCGAAACGAATCTTTATAAAGTCATTGGAGAAGTAATACAAAATGCGGATGAACATTCAGACACAACGAATAGGTATTCAATAGGATATTTTGAAAAACCAAAAAAAGAAAACGAGAAATTTGGAATATTTAATCTTGCTATTTTAAACTTTGGTAATACATTTTACGAAACCTTTAAAAATGACACTTGTGAGAATATAGAAGTTCAAAATCAAATGAAAGAACTAAGCAAAAAGTTTACTAAAAGAAATCTTTTTTTATCACGTGAATTTGAAGAAGAAACCTTGTGGACTTTATATGCACTGCAAGATGGAGTAACAAGTATTTCTGATTGGGATAGAGGTAATGGAGCAATAAGGTTTATTGAAAGTTTCTACAATCTAAAAGGGAAAGACATTGATGATAAGATTTCTAAAATGGTTATAACGACAGGACACACAAGAATAATATTTGATGGAACTTATAAGCCCATTGAAAAAGTTAGAGGTAAGGAAGGTAAAAAATATAAAATGATGACTTTTAATTCCGATGGCAATATAGAAGAAAAACCCGATAGTAGATTTATTAAATATGAAGAAAACTACTTTCCAGGAACTATGATTTCGGTAAAAATTAGGATTGATTATGAAAACACAGAAAATATATAAATTATGAATAAAGCAAGCATTGATTTAGAAAATCACAGAACAAAAGGGTCTAAAGTTTTCACGGGCAGAGAGAGAGGAATTTCCGTACGCAAAAATACTAAAATTGATGTTTTAGTAAAAGAGAACGAACAAGTAGAAATTATCATTCCTACAGATATTATGTCTATTAACCCATCCTTTTTAGAGGAGTTTCTAACCAACGTTGTAAAGTCACTAGGTAAAGAGGATTTTTATAAAAAAGTAAAATTTTCTTCAGACAGCACGAGGTATGATATCGCTTTAGATTTAGAAGAAGCAGTAGATAGAATATTACGCAACGAAAATGCTTTATCTAAAAAATAATATTATGGTTTTACTTTGTATAGAAAAAGGTGATTGGCTTAATCTTGAAACTCTAAGCAATCTATCGAACATAATAATTGCTTTTTTGACCCTCATTTTAGGGTTTTATGTGTTTGTTTATCAAAAAAACAAAGACAATAAATCCGATGAGGAAACAGAAATTAATAGAAGAAAAAATATAAAACTTCAATGGTTTAAAGAAATTATAATACAGCCAAAAATAGATTTAGTTTTCAAATTTTATGACCAAATTAATAAAATAAAAGGCAAGATAAATGGCAATGATTTAAATGATGATGAGAAAATAGAAATCATCAACTTTATAAAAAAAGAACAATCCGAATTACGAAAGTCATTTTTGGATTTGGTTCAACATATAAATAACAACTTACACTCTGAATTATCTCTTAATGTTGATAAACTAACTGACAATCTTACAGACGTAATTTCAAACGATGAATTTAAATTGAAAAATGAAGCTACTTATAACAGAGAGATAAAATCCAAAATTGAATATTCATATAGTGAATTTTTATCAAAGATTTTTAATTATTGTGGATAAAGCCAGTGGGTAACAATGTATAAAAATAATGGCGCTTTTATCGCTAAATCGCAAATAGGTAAATATAATAAAGGTCTGTGTTTAACAGAATGGTTTGTGCTCATTTTCAACCCTACTGTTCTTATACAGAGCCGGAGTCCACGATTTGAAAAAACATCGTGCTAACGTTGAACATTTCTGAAGAATAGAATGATAATAACCAACCGACCAACGAAAAACCTTAAAAACGAAGTTGAAAGATTAGGAAATCAATCTGACCAAATTGATATTGCTACTGCCTTTTTTACAGAATTTGACTTAATTAAACAATGGAGTAAAAAAGAAATTCAAGTAAACCTATTTGTTTCTTTAAGACCGCCGACAGGTTATTATTCACTTAAAAAATTGCAAGAAAAAGTATGTCCTTGTTGAAATTATCAATGATAAGGGTAATAAACTCTCAAAGCACAACCTCGCATATTAAATAAACTGCAAAGTAGTGGTTAAAAGAATATGAATTATATAAATTTTAAGTCATAAATAAATCGAAAAGTAGTATTCTTAATACTTTGACGTGTTAAACCTCTATAAACGGATATCGTAAATACAATTAGAATGGCAAAATTTTTAGAAGGGAATGAACTCAATTTAGAACTTGAAAGGTTATTTAAAAGTGCCGAAAGTCAAATAATACTTATTTCACCATACATAAAACTACACGACAGATATAAATCTTCTTTATTAACAAAATTTGATAATCCAAATCTTGAAATTATTGTTCTATTTGGAAAGAATGAAGATGACCCATCAAAAAGTATGAAGCAGGATGATTTGGATTTTTTCAAACAATTTCCAAACATTCAAATTTTATACGAAAAACGCTTACACGCGAAATATTATGCAAATGAATCTAAGGCATTGCTAACGTCCATGAATTTGTACGGCTATTCCCAAAATAATAATATCGAAGTTGGCGTATTGATTGAGAGCTCTTCTAAAATATCATTTTCGGGACAAAATGAGTTAGATGCAAATTCTTGGGAATATTTTAGAAGGGTACTAGATCAGGCAGAAGTGCTTTATGATAAAAGGCCTGTATTTGAAAAAAAGAATATTTTAAGTGGCTGGAAATATGTAGGCTCAGAAGTAGAAGAAGATAGAGTTTCAGATTTTTTCGGTATTAAATCATATAAAAAAGTATTCAAAAAGGAGAAACCAGCTCGCAAAGAGCGCTTACATGAGAGTATGGGTTATTGCATTCGTACTGGTAAAGAAATACCATTTAACATTGAAAAACCGTTGGATTATGAAGCGTATAAAATGTGGAGTAAGTACAATGATCCAGATTATCCAGAAAAATATTGCCACTTTTCAGGTGAAAATTCAGATGGAAATACAAGTGTTAATAGGCCAATCCTAAACAGGAATTGGAAGAAAGCTAAACAAAAATATAATCTTTAGAATCGTATTACTTGGATTGAGATCAGTTAGTAACATCGTTTTGACTAGTAACGTATTCTTTTTAAACACCTTAACTAGATATTCTATCAACTTAAGCATGACCACCAAAACCATCTATCTCGCACTTCTTTTTTCTTTGCTACAGCCTGTTTTGTTCGCGCAACATAAGGTGTCTAATCAAGCGATTTCGTTTTTACAGCCTGTAGACGCACAGCACATGCCTTCTGAAGAAATCCTGGGTTTGGCAATGATCGCCTTAGAGAAAAATAGTTTAGGTGCGTCGCATATTGTAACCATCACCCGAGGCTTTGCCTACAGTTATGCAAACCTAGCCGCGCAAAATGCCTTGTTACTTAAAATACACACCCAAAACAAAGACCTCGCAGAGACACTTGTTATTTTCCGAAAACAACTGAGGCAGGCGATTTCCGAAGAAACTACCATGCAACAAGCCATCGAAACCGTTTTTACGCATTATGTGTAGAATACAGACGACGGCTAGGCTGTAAAGCTGCGGACAAATTGACGAACACAGTATTGATGAATATCGCTTTAAATTGGCGTGTGCAATCGTAGAAAGGGAGATGAATTATGTCAAAAAGTAAAGCATTCTGTTTTTAACACCGAAAACGAAAACGATATTAATTTAGAAAAAGCCTCCGGCATGACCCTAAGGCTCGTATCTTGTATGCAGATACGTAATTATGAAAATAAACTTATTGTCTTGTGATGCCCAACGGCCCGATAAAAGAGCCATAGCCAAATGTATTGCTGAAATTTCAGCAAACATGAACGAATCCTTGTCGAATGAACTTACCGATATCCTGCTGGAAGGAGATGCTGTAGATATCGAGTTAAAAGATAAAAATACGGGTTCTGCTTTAAGAGCGTTACGAAAATTAAGTATTGACTACGCGATCATAGAATAAATTAATTCGCTCTAACCGTATAGAGCTTTCCCAAACTCACCGTATCTGCAAATGAATATGATCATCGTGCCGCACCGCCTGGCAGCCGTGAAAACGGATCTTTGGACTTGTAAGTCGCAGTCGGTTTTTTAAGTGCGGCTCGATAAAAACTTTGCTAATTTCGGGTTGTGCTACGATCACTTTGATTAGGGTGGCGGTGGCTTCTTCGGAAAGGGAAAGATCATCGTTGATGGTGCCTAATGATAAATACTTCGGAAAATCATATTGCCAATAACCTTTTTCTTTGCAATAACGGGTTTGATCAAATTCTGAAGCTGTCGGGTCAGCATACACACCATAACCACTTACCGACGGTTTTCTATTGCTAACGCCTTCCGAATCTTTATATACAAGTGTGATGTCCAGTTTTTTTCCGTCCTTATGACTTAGATGAGGCAGTAACGGAAAGCCATCCACAAACGGCAGATTTGCATCCAAATAGCGGATCTCAATGTTGGGATATTTGCCTGCAAAACGTTTTGAGATCGCTTGCAACGCCTTATTGAGTTGCGGTGTGACATAATTTCGGTTGGCAAGGG
>Ga0209344_10005424_pt1 | contig 11001 bp, 10 predicted proteins | sample Cruoilmetagenom6_FD_187293 | JGI IMG/M metagenome (GOLD analysis project Ga0209344, IMG submission 187293) | Oil polluted marine microbial communities from Coal Oil Point, Santa Barbara, California, USA - Santa Barbara Oil Seep Sample 6 (SPAdes)... | ecosystem: Environmental > Aquatic > Marine...
TTAGGTTCAGGGTTCAGCGGTTCACGGTTAATCTCTATTTAGCGGGATTTTCTTCATGTTTCCAGAGCGACATAGCGTGTTTTTTGGACTTTGTGTGCCAAACCGTTTGGCATGTCAAAAAATCGGATGAACAGGGTATTTGTCTAAAGAATAGATCTCCTCCTTCATCTCTTTAACCTTGAACTCTGAACCGTGAACCATTGAATCTGAGTAGTTACATATATTATTATACTCTAGTTCGCAAGGTAGTACGTTGTGGTCGTTGATTCCCTAAAAAGAAAGCCATTCGTGAGTTTTATCTCTTTACGCTTCCGGTTTCATCGTGATGGCGAAGTTATCTTCAAGTTTATCCTATCAGGTTCCGTATAATATGCCACTTTGCTTCAACGGGTTATATTATAACTTGCAGGGTTGCTGGCATGAAGATGCAGCGCTAGAGGCTTTTGAGACATTTTATCTCACGGGTCTTAACAGGCTTGAAACAGGCGGTCCCTCAATTTTAATCTATGACTATCACACATGTTTTTTAAATTCAATAATGACTCGAGATTCTCAACCACCTTTAATTTATTAAATAAGCAGGGTGATTATGGAAGGGAAAGATGATAATTTCAAAAAATACTTCCGGTTGACACATTCCATGAGAGATCATGGTTACATAATAGCCCTAAATGTGATGCCCTCAATGCAAGCACAGGGTCTTTTTGTCTTGTTGCTTCCTTGATTTGAAAGCGGGGATTATGTTTCGTTCGCTGCGGAAAATTAGCCATGTAGAAAGCGAAATTGTTACGTGATATATTATATTTTAAAAGTCAAAAAAAATGCATAAATATGTTGACAATACTCCAAAATCCTTTATATTACGACCATTCACCACATGTTATGACTTTTACACTTGTATTTATGGTTTTTTTGACCGCGGGTCCCACGTTCGGTGGGTTGACAACAACCTTCATAAAAAAAGGAGAGATTCATGGCCGCAAAAAAAGCTGCAAAAAAGGCAACCCCAAAGAAAGCACAGGCAAAGAAGGTAACGACGAAAGTTGCTCCGGCCAAAAAAATGACGGCAGTAAAAGAACCCATGACCAAAGCCGTCATGATTTCAGAAATTGCAGATAACACGGGTCTAAACAAAAAACAGGTAACCTCAGTCATTGACGAATTGGCGGTTCTTATTGAACGTCATATCAAAAAACGTTCCCCTGGCAAGTTTATTCTGCCAGGTCTTTTCAAGGTTCAGGTCAAAAAGAAACCGGCCACCAAGGCTCGTAAAGGCATTAACCCATTTACGGGTGAGCCGACGACCTTTAAGGCTAAACCGGCTCGCAGGGTGGTAAAAGTAACCGCTTTAAAGAAAATGAAAGAGATGGCAGGATAGCGTGTAAGGTGCTTGATCGTTCCCGGAACTGATATCGAGGACTCTTTGTGTGATACGAAGGTGTATATGCCGCATGAAGAGTCCTTTTTCATTTTAGACGATACCTGCTGAGCAAACTGCCACGACGGCATAAGGGCACGCAGAGAATTCTTCATATCACCAGTCGTAGAGAATTTCCCAGGTCTTTTCAAAGTTCTCACCGTTTATGCCGTATTCATATGATAAGGTTTTTCCAGCGCCAGGTTTCCCCCCCGAATCTTCATGCCAGAACCGGACCTGAATTGTAGGTATGTTTTCTACCCACACTTCTTTTTCCTCAATGACTTTCCAAACAGTCCCGAAACTTTTATTGCGGACTCGTTCCCCCACATGTGGAAGCCCAAGTTTTTCACGGACTTCCCTGAACCTGTAAACAGAGCGTTCGCCGCGGTCCAGAACCTCATCACCCAAGATCATGATTCCGATTGCGCCAAAAGGGGCTGTCAGCAATATGGATAAAACAGCCACCGCTAGGATGATCTCTCCGGATGCCACGCCCGCAGCCAGAGGTACTGCGCCGATGGCGGCCTGGACAGTGGCCTTGGGAATATAGGCTACAATACAGAAAAGCTTTTCTTTCCAATCATATGGTGTCCCAGCGAGAGACACATATGTCCCGATACTCCTAAAGACGATCCCGACTATGATAACTGAAATTCCCGCAAGCCCAGCTTTCCATGCGATATGGATATTGACCTGGGCTCCGACAAGGATAAACAGCAGCAGTTCAGCGAAGACCCATAGCTTTTTTAACTTTAGAGAGATGATATGCGCAATGGGCTCAGCTTTTTCAAGTATAATAAAACCCAAAGCCATGACCCCCAAAAGGCTTGCAATCGGAACCTGACCTTCACAGATTGATTCGAACCACGTCAACAGCATTCCAATGCCCAGCACAATCATTGTACGTTTGGGGGGGCGCCAGTCATATCTTACGAAAAGGCGGTAAAGAATGTACCCCGGAATCAGCCCGATGAGGATGCCTAAGATGATTGATATGGGAATCCCAGAGAGCTTTACCATTAGATGGGTTCCATTTTCCCCATACATTCCCAAAAATACGGAAAAAAGGACAATAACAAAGACATCATCCAAAGATGAGGCCCCAAGTATCAAGGTGGGGATGCCTTTTTTCGAACCTCGGCCACGATCCATAAAATCAATCATAAGGGGGACGACAACGGCGGGTGAAACCGCGGCCAATATTGAACCCAGGATGGCTGCATCCAGATATGTCAGGCTCAACAGCTTTGGCGCAACCAGCATAACGCCGGCTATTTCAAAAACAGCCGGAACAATGCTCATGATGACTGCGGCGCGTCCGACTCTGACCAATGAGTCTCGACGGAGCTCAAAACCGGCTCTCAAGAGGATGACGATAAGCGCAATTTTTCTGAAATCGCCGGAGACGGCCATCATTTCCGGGGACATGAGGTTCAACACATAAGGGCCAACAAGGATTCCGACGATAAGCATACCAATCAAGCCGGGTAGTTTTATCTGTTTGAAGAGATAATCAGCTCCCAATCCAAGTATGATGATTAGAGCAAGACAAAATGCCAATGTTCAGTCTCCGGGATTCGTATGTCGTTAGGCACCCAATGTGATGAGTTGGATGGCGAAAAACAGCAAACTATATTCGTACACCTTTTTACATAGGAACCGGTTTAAGGGTTGATGGAGGTTGCAGGTTGTCTGCAAAATGCTAACTTGTTACGACAATATTACTTTTTCATCTTTCAGATAAAAGGACAGGGGAGTTTTGGATCAGGATTGAATCAGACGGATTCTGATACGAATACGTTTGATGCCCCGCGTTTCAATCTCAGGTAATGGCGATTGAGGCGTACCCAATTCATGCAGTTTGTCACAGAAAAGTCCATACTGATCAGATGGAATTTCTGCATCCAAGAATTTGGGTTGTCCTGTATTTTGATCATATTCCGCGGATAGTATATTTCCGTTTAAGGTGCCAATAATATGTTTTAGATTTGAAAATGCACCATCAGCGGTAAAGGATTTTTCCAATGGTTTTTCGGCTATCTCAGCGGAATTGGTTTTAAGCTGATATTGATCGAGAATGTTTTGTTTCATGTTATGAGACGTAGATATGGGCACGGTCCTGCCGTCTGAATGTGGGAATGCATTGGGTCTGTCTTTTTCAGTCGAGGTGATGATTCCCCTATCGTGATCCGGCCGCAGTCTGGTATCGTCCGACGGGATATCTGTTTTTAGTTTCAGATAAAGCTCGACGACTTCGACGGCCTTGTCTGCTGAAAGTTTTGCTTCAGCCTTGATTTTATCTTTTTTCTGAAAAGATAACGTTTCGCTTAAATCCGGTACTTCCGAACTACCTTTTACATTAGGCACAGTTCTTTTGATTTTGATCGCATGGGCTGACTCGGCAAATGGGCTCTTAGAATTTTGATCACGCAACTGTTTTGTTTTTGAAATATCAGGGGTGGGGCCAAGTATTTCTATTTTTTGTGATCGTCTGGACATTTCATGTGAATCTGTGATTTCCCCACGCTCACGGACTTCATCCCGTGTATTAAAATCCTTTATTTCTTTTTTCATCTGTGGCGTGTGGATGATAAAAAAAATGAGGACTGCCATTGCCGCAGCTGTGGTGAATGGATACGGGATTTTCACACGCAGGGGTACAAACATTTTTTTCATGAATGTATGGAAATTAGATTCCTTTGTCCTCCGGATATGAACCTGTTCCAGGAAATCATCCGGGGCTTTTACCTGTTTCAGATCGCTCAGTTCCTGGACCAGGACCTGAAGAGATTCAAGCGATTGTCTGCACGATTTACAAGTGGACACATGTTCTTCTACATAGCTCTTTATCTGTGGGTCCAGGAACCCATCCACGTATGCTGACAAATGTGGCCTGACTTCTTCACATTCCATTTTACAATACTCCCGTCAGTTTTTTTCTTAGGTCAGATCTTGCTCTGGCTAGTTTTGACTTCACTGTGCCAAGGTTAAAACCAGTGATTTGTGCAATCTCGGCATAAGATAACCCTTCAATGTCGCGAAGAAGGACCATTGTTTTCTTTGCTTCAGGCAAGGTATTGATGGCCTTTTAGATAATCAGTAATCGCTCCTTTTTTTCAATTTCTACCACGGGTGACCGGGAATCATCTGCAATGTCAATAGAAGCGTTGTCTTTGTTTCCCGATTCATGGTGATCAAAACGCCTTAGCTGTCTTTTGAACCGAGACTCCAGAGATTTGATCCTATTCTTGGATGTGTTTACAGCTATTCTGTAAATCCATGTGGAAAAGGAAGATTCAAACCGGAATTTATTAAGTGAACGATAGACCTTCAGGAATATATCCTGGGCTGAATCATTCGCTTCTTGGTGATCCCCGAAAAATCGGTAACAAAAGTTGAATATTTGGTCCTGATATCTGAGGACAAGTTCATCAAATACCCCTTCATCGCCTGCCTGAAAGGCCTTTATCAGGGCTGCATCTTCCAGTGTGGATCGTAATGAGGGCTTAATCTCTTCTTTCATATCATTAGACAATTTTTAGTCTGAAAGGTTCCCATAGAGAAAGGCATACTTTTTTTGCAAGTTTTTCATCGCAGTACACAGGGAGATCGTCGGAATGATGGCACATCAAGGGCTGAGTCATTTCGACGTCTGTGTTCTGATAACTATTTCGTTTATCATATGTTTTAAGAGGACTCAACCGTGAAGCCGTTGCAAGGCTGAAAATACCGCTACAAGACTACTAAAGGAAACCTGAAACGATTTTACTCCTCCTGTTTCATACCCCATGCTCCATGGGCAAGAGCACAGTTGCCAAGAGGTTGTATTTCAGAGGTTGTGGTCATTCCAGCGTCAACATGTGCACTTTTGTGTAAAAAACAACATACATATGCTTTACCCGTATCTTGGCTGCTTCAACTTAAATAATTAAAAAATCAGGGATATCAATGATATAAGAATATCTGCTGATAGGGGCATGGATTTTGCATCTCGAATCCCTGTATTTGTTTAGAGCATACCGGCTATGGTTGCCGAATCGGTCTGCCATAATCTAATAATCTATAAGAATGGAGGCGCACATGTCACTTACAGAGTTGTTAAACGTTGTGCCCGGATATCCTGTTATATCGGTTCTGATCTGGTTTTTTATCGCTATTGTTATGATGTATCTTGCCCGTCTCCCTGCCCACCGTACAATTAAATCCTTGAGCCACGTAATCCACAATGGCATGAGATTGGCTTCCAGATCAGTTGTTTTGGCTGAAAAAAAGCTGCTCTTTCGTAATAAGGAAGTGTTACTCAGCGCAGGCAGGGAATCCATGGAGCGATTGATTGAACGCGAGTTCCTAAGGGTTGATGCTGTTGTCAGGCGTGACTTGAGTGCATATCCTACACTTCACCATTCTTTGGCGGAGCAGATCACAAATATCGATGAAGATTACAGGGAGAGTGCTGAATTGCCCCCACCCCCACCTGCATGGGTCAATGCTGTTAAGGCGCTGGCAAAGGTTCCCTCTAATGGTGATGCATTAATCGCAAATATATTCAAGGAAATACACAAGACCATAACAAAACAATATAAAAGCACAATGCTGGAGTACAGAAAAAATACAGGGGCCAGACATAATTTACTGAAAAAAATGATGCCCAACTGGCGAAAGTTGACACATACCATTGATGAAGTCGGGAAAAAAATTACCGGTCTGCAGGAACGGGCTGCTGTCATCGATAATAAGATGGAAGAATATGAAGAAATCAGGGCACAGACGGATAATGCGGAACGGATGCTTTCTTCATCCAGTATGACTCAGTTTTTTATCTCCGCGTTGGTGTTGATTGTCGCCATCGGCGGGGCTATCGTCAACTTCAATCTTATTGCATTACCCATGTCCGAGATGGTCGGAGGCGGAAGTTATATCGGCCAGTTCAAGACCTCGGATGTGGCCGCATTAGTCATTATCCTGGTTGAGGTTGCCATGGGACTCTATTTAATGGAATCCTTGCGCATCACCAAATTGTTTCCTGTTATTGGATCCATGGATGATGTAATGCGAAAAAGAATGATCTGGATTACCTTCAGTATCCTTTTGATCCTGGCAAGTGTCGAGGCTTCTCTGGCATTCATGCGCGACCGAATTGCCGCTGATATGCAGGCATTGAGACAGTCTCTTACGGTATCAACGGTCATGCAGCCCGTCAACAGCTGGATTCCTACTGTCGGGCAGATGGTCATGGGCTTTATCCTCCCCTTTGCGCTAACGTTTGTAGCCATCCCTCTAGAATCCTTTGTCGGGTCTTCCCGCACGGTGACAGGGAAAGTAGCTGCTGTATTCCTACGCTGGCTTGCCTTTGTGCTTCGCTTCCTAGGAAATGTAGCCAACTATACAGGCGAGTTGATGGTAAATATATATGATTTGGTGATATTTCCTTCATTGTGGGTGGAAGGGCTGATCAAAGGAATGACACAACAGACGGAGATGGAATCGAAGGAGGAGTTTGTGCCTGCGCAAGCTATGATACATCAGACTGACATCAATCCACAGGAGGAGCCGTCATGAGTAAATATATTAAGATGCTGGTTCTTATTGCAGGTGTTTTCCTGTTAGCGGGTTGCTCTGATACGGGCAGTCATTCAAAGGGCGTTTATATGCTGATGGACACCTCGGGGACCTACGCGAATGAGTTGGAGAAGGCACGTGCAATCGTCTACTATCTTCTAGGCACACTTGAACCGGGAGATTCATTGGGAGTAGCGAGGATCGATACGGGAAGCTTTAGCGAAAAAGACATTATAAAGAAAGTAACCTTTGACGGGCGTCCTTCGGTTTCCAATCAGCAGAAACGCATCTTTCGGGAAGAAATTGATACCTTTATTTCCTGTGTTACAGGGAGTCAATACACGGATATTACCGGTGGTATTTTGCAGGCGGTTGAGTATCTTAATGAGACGGGTTCAGGGAAAAAATATATCCTGATTTTCTCGGATCTAAAAGAAGAACTGGTAGAGGGCTATATTCGCAGCATTCAGATACAGATGACTGGGTTCAGGGTGGTGGCTCTCAATGTTACCAAGCTGCGAAGTGACAATGTGGACCCGAGAGAATATATGCATCGACTCGAATCTTGGAAAAAGAAGACCGAAGACGGTGGAGGCACCTGGAAAGTTATCAATGATCTGGAAAGACTCGATCCGATACTTTCGGGATAGGTTTTTGAGATCAGGTTGTTAAAGAGAAAAAATTGAAATGGTGTCCGTTTGCAAAACATTAAGCGAATATCTGAAATGAAGGTTTTTAGATGATGGGGCCTGGAAAAGGATTATTTAATCTGTATAAATGGTGGGAAAAGAATCATCCCTTGGAAAAGGGTGCATACCATACACTCCTGATTATGTCTTCCACTACGGGGAAAAAGATTATCCAGTTTTCCTATCCGGTTTTTTTGTGCTGGGTTTTATCTGTTATTTCAGTCGGGATGTTATACGGCTTAGGCACAGGGACATGGAGCGTGTATCAAAATTACAAAACCACCATCAGAGCGAATTGTCTGGAAAGGGAAAACCAGCTTACCCAAGTGAAGATGGAAGATCAGAAGCAGGAAATAAAATATCTATGCGGTCAGTTAAAAAAGCTCCAGGACCAGGCTGTTTATATCCAAAACTATTTGGGTCTTAACCCTACCGGTACCGACAAAGCAAAGGGGAAAATAGGGCAGGGGGGCGGCGGTGTTTCCGAACAGTTTTCCCCTCAACCGCTTTCCTCACACATGTGGAAAAAACAGACGATTCCATCTGTTCCGGATGAAGTTCAGCCCATTCAAATATCTCATCAAAACATCAGCCGGCTTGATAAAGATCTGGAGCAGATCATTGTTTCGTTAGAAAAAAGACAGTATGAATTGGAGTATACCCCTTCCATCTGTCCGGTAGCTCCGCATAAATCATGGATATCATGCGGATACGGCATGAGAGACAGTCCATTCACAGGGAAGAGACAGTTTCATGCGGGAATCGATATCGCAGGCTGGAAAGGGACCCCTGTTATGGCGCCCGCCAAAGGGAAAGTCTATTTTGTTAGAAACTGGGGGTCTATGGGTCTAACGATAAAAATAAAACATAATTCAACATATCATACCACATACGGGCATTTGCTTAAGGCCGCCGTAAAAAAGGGCCAAGCGGTAAATCGGGGAGAAATAATAGGTTATATGGGGAATTCAGGTCGGAGTACGGGCTATCATCTTCATTATGAAATAAAGAAAAATAACAAACGGATCGACCCTTTTTCATATATGGTAGACTGGAACAGCAATCGTGCTGTCCTGGCTGCTGGGGATAAATAATAGCCCAAAATGCCGGGCGGTTATATCTGGGACGGTTCTAATTGATTAATTGTTCTGTTTCAGAGCAAAGATTGTCAAAATACCTTTCAAGCTCTGGGTTTGTGCCTCGAATTTCATTTATGACAGCCCGGGACCACCTGATGTATTCGATTTTTCTGTCTGCTGACCAATCCGCAGGGGGACAGGCGGCAATGTCCTGAATATTACAGATTTTATCTGCCAGTGTGATCTGTCTGGCACGCTTGGACCTGTGATTTGCATTTTCAACCTGCAACCGTTTGCGATTATCCTTTGGCAACCCTTTTTCATCTGACACTTCTTCCACCTCCGAACGAATTTCTTGGCCAAATTCCGTCTCAAGTTCTTCCGGTGTGGCGTCCGTATCCTCTATGGTGTCATGAAGTATTCCGGAAATGATGGTTATCATATCTCGTACCCGGCCGATTCTCCATAATGTTTCGGCCACAGCAATGGGGTGGTTGATATAAGGTGATGCGTCTAAATCCTTTCTCCTCTGGTTCTTATGTTTCATAGATGCAAAACGGATTGCTTTTAAGAGGAGGGATAGACTGGTTTCCTCCATGTGCATCATCGCATGATCTGCAGCATTGATTGTTTCTCCAGCTGGTTTTATTCCCACGGCTGGTTTCCTCCAAATTCTTTTGCAAAAACCTTGGAACGTGCCCTTCTTTCCTTGCGCAGTACAGACCTGTCCGGGGCTGTTTCGAAAAGTTTTTTTTCAAACTCGGTTTCCGGAATGACTGCTGGAACAGGATGTGGGTCTCCCTGGGTGTCAAGGGCCACGAAGGTCAGAAATGACGTGGCGCATACAGTCCGATCCCCGGTTAATAAATCTTCGCCGATAACCTTAACAAATACCTCCATGGATGTATTATGGGTCCAGGTAACGAATGATTCAAGGCAGATGGCTTGATCGCTTTTAATCGGATGTAAAAAATCAACCGAGTCTGTAGATGCGGTGACAACCGTCGTTCTGGAATGTCTCATCGCTGATAACGCTGCAATATCATCAATGTAGGACATCACTTTTCCGCCAAACATGGTCCCAAGATTGTTGGTGTCAGGCGGTAGGATGATGGCCGATTTAATGGCCTTAGACTCATTTGCCGGTTTTGCTTTCATTTAATTTCGTCCTTATTTGTCAAAGTCTAGAATGGAATGGACCTTTTTTTGGCGTTTTAGGGCTCGCGCAAAAATAAATTCGCAGAGGTGAGGGCATTAGTTAGCCCTAAGAATGTGAATTAAATTTTGCGCGAATCCTTACTCGTTAGCAGGTTCCGTGTGTTTGATGAATTCCCCATTTTTCCACGCTCCTTCAAGTCTGGAGCCATCAGGAGCGGTATAGGTGCCGTGTCCGTCCATTTTGTTTCCTTTCCATTGTCCTTCATATATGCTGCCGTCACGGAAGGCCAAGGTCCCCAGGCCATGATATTCACCAGCCTTCCATTGTCCTACATAGCTCCTTCCATCTTTGAAGATGTATGTTCCAATGCCATTATATTTGTTCCCTCTCCATTGTCCCTCATATTTTCTGCCATCAGGCCATGTTAGCGTGCCCTGTCCTTCTATGATATCATCCTTCCATTGGCCTTTGTAGATACTTCCATTATGATAGACTAAAATTCCCTGTCCGTCCATTTTGCCATTGTTGAATCGTCCCTTATATTCTCTGCCATCAGGCCATGTTAGCATACCCTGCCCATTCCATGAATCGTTTTCCCATTGTCCTTTGTATTTTCTGCCGTCTGCATATATCTTTGTTCCTCTTCCGACCATGAGGTTATTCTGAAAATCGCCCTCATATCTGGAACCATCAGGGAAGGTGTAGATCCCCAGTCCGGAAAACTGATTATTTTTAAATCCCCCCACGTATTTTTTACCATCCGGGGATTTTAATGCACCCTGACCATGCATATTATGTTCTACCCATTGGCCCACATATTTTCTGCCATCGGGGAAGGTGTCATAAGTTCCCTGCCCATGGAATTTATTGTCCTTCCACTGTCCTTCGTATTTTCTCCCGTCAGGCCATAAAAGAGTCCCCTGTCCGTTTTTCGCACCATTCCTCCATTGACCGGTATATTGCCTCCCGTCAGGGTAGGACATGTTTCCATTTCCATTGATCCTGTCTTGCCTGAAGTTACCTATGTATATGGAACCGTCGGAAAGCTCTAATGTCCCTTTGCCGTGCATTTTGTTATCGTCAAATTCACCGATA
>Ga0209344_10005425_pt1 | contig 11001 bp, 9 predicted proteins | sample Cruoilmetagenom6_FD_187293 | JGI IMG/M metagenome (GOLD analysis project Ga0209344, IMG submission 187293) | Oil polluted marine microbial communities from Coal Oil Point, Santa Barbara, California, USA - Santa Barbara Oil Seep Sample 6 (SPAdes)... | ecosystem: Environmental > Aquatic > Marine >...
GCATCGTGGTGTAAACCATGCCGTCTTGAAAATCCTAATGTTGTAAAGGTGTATAACAAATACCACGATAAAGGCCTAAATATTATAAGTGTTTCCTTAGACAAAGCTGAGCAGAAAGACAGATGGATTCAAGCCATAAAAGATGACAATATGGATTGGTACCATGTTTCCAACCTACAGTTTTGGCAGGATCCAATTGCGCAACAATACAGCGTCCGATCCATACCCGCAACATTTTTGCTGGATGAAAACGGAGTTATTATTGACAAAGATCTTCGCGGTGAAGCTTTGGAAGCAAAACTGGCTACCCTTTTTGAGGAATAGCAATTAAAATTTAAAAAATAAAAAGCCTCGGTTCCGAAAATGGACCGAGGCTTTTTTTATCGAAGTATTACTTTTCTAATTCAGTAAAAAACTAACGTTTACGGTTGTTCTAATTTCTATTTCTCCAAGTGCGATTGTTTGGTCACCACCGTTAGAGGAAGAATCCATCATTGCCATTTTATACATTGGCTGTGGCCCGTAAGAATTATTATACTCACTTATAGAAACGGCTTTTCCAACAGTTTGGCTGAGAACAGAAGCATATTCCTTTGCCTTCATCTGGGCATTCTCGACAGCCTTTTTACGGGCTTCGCTTTTTAAGGCATCTTCTTTTGATGAGAAAAAATTTACTCCGTCAATTCTATTAATTCCCGTATCTAATAAACCCTTCATTACAGGTTCGTATTTTTTTAAATCACGAATTTTTACCGAAAGTGATTGATTGGCAGCAAAGGTATATGTCTTACTATTATGGTCGTAGTTCTTGCTGAGGTTCATATATTCCGTTTTTACATCTTTATCAGCAATGTCCATTTTCTTCAGAAATTTCAATACTTCATTTATTGTGGCATCGTTTTGCTCTTTTAAAGTTTTGGTATTTTCGCCCGTAGTTTCAACACGAATATTTATTGTTACTTCATCGGGCACAACGCGAACAATCCCTTCGCCGGTAACGTCTATGGTGGGTGGTGGTAAAGTGTTTTGAGCCATTGCGGTAGTTGTGGTAATTACTAGGATTAAAAGTGTCTGTAAGGTTCTCATTCGTTTCTATTATTATTTATTAAAATTCTCTTTTCTCTTTTCTCTTTTCTCTGTTCTATTTTCTCTTTTCTTTTCAACTTTATATTTTCCCCAATTTGTGAAGAACAAACAGAAGGATCAACGGAATGGCCAACAATACAACAATCCACAAACTGGTTTGAAATAAATAGGGGGCAAAAATAAGTGTTAGCACATAACCGCCAATTGCCCCACCTATGTGGGCGTCGTGGCCAATGTTCCCCAATCGTTTCTTCATTCCGTAGATAGAGTACAACAAATATGCCATCCCAAAAAGCCAAGCCGGGATTGGGATTGGGATAAAAAAAAGATAAAGTCCCATATCGGGGAAAAACAAAATAGCTGAATATAATATGCCCATTACCGCACCACTCGCTCCTATTGCGCTGTAATGATATTCGTCTTTGTGAAAATAAAATGAAAGTAGGTTACCAATCACCAAACTTGCCACATAAATTATTATAAAATACGTAACACCAACACTCATTATAACCACAGGCGCAAAAAAGTATAGCGTAAGCATATTAAACAGCAGATGTGAAAAATCTGCGTGTAAGAAAGCAGAGCTAAACATCCTTATCTGCTCGCCGCGGCGTATTCCAGCAATATTAAATTTATATTTTTCGAAAAAGGAAAAATCATTGAAGCCTTTCATTGAAATGATTACGTTGGCGGCAATGATTACGATTGTTGCGATGTGTAAGTTTTGCATTTGAAAAATGAAGTTGTATGGTTATTAATTTATAATGAATTTTGATTTCTAATTCTTGTAATAAAATTAGTTAGTTTTGCGGTAATAACAACTATGCAAAGATTGCTTTATATACTGGCTTATCCAATTCTTTGGCTTCTTTCTATTATGCCGATGCGCATTTTGTACATAAAATCTACCGCGCTATATTTTTTAGCTTATTACATTATTGGCTATCGCAAAAAAGTAGTGAAAGACAATTTAGCTTTGGTTTTTCCTGAAAAAACACAAAAAGAAAGGGATCGTATTGCCCAGCAATTCTTCAAACATTTATGTGATATCATTTTTGAAACCATAAAAGCCTTTACCATTTCTGAAAAAGAAATCCGAAAGCGTTTTGTGGTAACTAATGCTGAAATACTAGATTCATATTATCAAAAAGACCGAAGCATCCTACTAATGGCCGGACATTACGGCAATTGGGAATGGAGCGGGATTCTGAATAAGTTGATGCAGCATCAGGCGCACGCGGTATACAAACCATTGGGCAGCAAACAATTTGATGCTTTGGTAAAAAAAACACGGGAACACTTTGGCGGAATCATCGTAAGCAACAAAAAAATTGTGCCCGTTCTTTTCAGAAAGTGGAAAAAAGGAATTAAAACCCTAACCTATATCCTCTCCGACCAAACCCCTAAAAAAGGCGCATTCAAACACCGCGACACTTTTATGGGAATTGACGTGCCTATGTTTACGGGGACTGAGGAATTAGCAAAAAAACTAGATTTTGCAGTACTTTACCTAAAAGTTGAAAAAGTGAAGCGAGGTTACTACACCGCCACTTTTGTGCCTTTGGTTGAAAAACCCAAAAACTATCCAGATTTTCAAATTACCCGAATGTTTTTTGATGCTTTGGAAACCCAGATTCGCGAAAAACCGGAATATTATTTATGGTCGCATAAACGGTGGAAGCTGAGGAATTTTTGAGAATTTTGAAAAAAAAGTATTAATTCTTTAATATATTTACTCATAACAGCAGCATGATTGTTATGATATATCGCATTAGCCACATATTTGATAAACGACCAGAGTTGATTAAATAAATCAAAATATAATGCTCAAATTTTATTAAGAAATGCAACCACTATCTGAATAGAAAAATCTTTTTAACTAAGCTTAAATGTTAATTAAATAAATTATGAAAAATTATATTTTTCTCGTAGCAATCCTTTTAATTGTAGCTTGTAGTAGTAATGATGATAGTGGTAGTGAAAATGATACCACAGCCCCAGTAATTACAGTTTTAGGAGATACAAATGTTACCATTATCCAAAATACAAGTTATACAGATTCTGGGGCAACTGCAATGGATAATGTAGATGGAGATTTAACTTCTAATATTGTAACTTCTGGGACAGTAAATATTAACTCAATAGGTTCTTATACTATAACTTACAGTGTTTCAGATGCAGCCGGTAATTCCGCTTCAGCGACAAGATTTATTACTGTTATTGAGGATGATGGCAATCCGGTTTATTTAGATGATAATGGAGTTACCATTAAAGCAAAAGTATGGGCAAATGTAGGTGATACTGGAGAAATAGATGGTATTACGTATACTGTTGTAGATGAGGCAATACTAAGAGACTTGGTGGCAAATGAAGAAGATGTAACTAAATTAGCAACAACTAAAGTTACGGATATGAGTTATCTGTTTTTTAAAGGGCCAGACATTGATTCTTATTTTAATCAACCTATAGGAAATTGGGATGTGAGCAATGTTACAAATATGAAAGATATGTTTACGTTAAACATCCGTTTTAATCAAGATATCAAGGATTGGGACGTGAGTGCTGTAACCGATATGAATGGGATGTTTTTTGTCGCTAAGGCTTTTAATCAGCCTATTGAGGGATGGGATGTGAGTAATGTGACTGATATGCATGCCATGTTTTGGGCGAACTACGCTTTTAATCAACCAATTGGAGGTTGGGATGTAAGTAATGTCAGAGATATGAGTAATATGTTTGATGAAGCTGTTGTTTTCAATCAACCTATTGGAGATTGGGATGTAAGTAATGTGACTGATATGTCCGGGATGTTCAGTTTTACTGATGTTTTTAATCAACCAATTGAAAGCTGGGATGTGAGTAATGTGACTGATATGTCCCGTATGTTTTCTTCTGCTGAAGTTTTTAATCAACCTATTGGAGGATGGGATGTGAGTAATGTGACTAACATGAATGAGATGTTTCGTGGAGCTTCCGTTTTTAACCAACCCATTGGAAACTGGAATGTGAGTAATGTGACAGATATGGGAGCACTATTTCGAGAAGCTATTGTTTTTAATCAACCTATCGGAAATTGGGATGTGAGTAATGCGACTACTACTGCAGAAATGTTTCGAAATGCTTTTTCTTTCAACCAACCCATAGGAGATTGGGATGTTAGCAACGTAGTTTGGATGTACTATATGTTTTATAGAGCTGAATCATTTAATCAGGCTATTGGAGATTGGAATGTGGATAATGTGTCGGGCATGCACAACATGTTTACTGGAGCTATTGTTTTTAACCAATCTATTGGAAATTGGAATGTAAGCAATGTAACTATTATGAGTGAAATGTTTGCCGCAGCTTGGGCTTTTAATCAACCTATCGGAGATTGGGATGTGAGTAATGTGAATAATATGAGTCATATGTTTGATACAGCTAGTGTTTTTAATCAAGATTTAAGTTCTTGGGAAGTAGATAATGTAATATTCTGTAATGATTTTAGTCTATTAACTCCTGAATGGATATTACCCAAACCTAATTTCACTAATTGTACACCTTAATTTTTTTTAAAATTCTTTTAATATTTAAAATATTGAATTAAAAACGTGTGGTATCATTCTAATATAAAAAACTACAATTACTCTTAATTATTTCGTTTTCAAAAATTACAACCCACCAATTCCCTCAATCTCTCCAATAATCCTATCAGCCAAAGCATCCGCCTCTTCCTGGCTTTTCGCTTCGGTATAAATCCGGATAATCGGTTCCGTATTTGATTTTCTAAGATGCACCCAATTTTCCGCAAAGTCTATTTTTACACCGTCAATGGTGTTTATTTCCTGTGAAGTATATTTTGCCTCCATCGCTTTTAAAATGGCGTCAACATCCAACTGTGGGGTTAATTCAATCTTCTTTTTGCTCATAAAATAAGCTGTGTATTTTTTCCGGAGTTCACTTACAGCAATTTTTTGTTCAGCCAAAAAACTTAAAAACAAAGCAATCCCCACCAAACTATCGCGGCCGTAATGTAATTCCGGATATATAATTCCACCATTGCCCTCGCCTCCTATAACCGCATTGGTTTCTTTCATTTTTTCAACTACATTCACTTCACCCACTGCGCTGGCACTATATGTTCCGCCGTGTTTTTCGGTAACATCGCGCAAAGCTCGGGAAGATGACATATTTGAAACCGTATTTCCGGGCGTGTTTTGTAAAACATAATCGGCAACCGCAACGAGCGTATATTCCTCGCCAAACATTTCACCTTTTTGATCTACAAAAGCAAGCCTATCCACATCGGGATCTACCACGATTCCAAAATCAGCGTGGTTTTTTACGACACTTTCCATCAAATCGCCCAAATGCTCTTTTAAAGGTTCGGGATTGTGCGGAAATTGTCCGTTTGGCGTACAATGCAATTTTACTGGTTCTACGCCCAAAGCTTCCAAAAGCAACGGCACCGCAATTCCTCCAGTAGAATTTACAGCATCTACAACCACTTTAAATTTGCAGCGTTTTATAGCTTCTGCTTTTACCAAAGGAAGGTTCAATATTTCATCAATGTGCAAATCGATATAGGCATCATTTTTATGGATTTCACCAAGATTATCCACTTCAGCAAACTCAATTGTTCCATTTTCTGCTATATCGAGAATTTGCTGCCCGGCTTTGGCATTTAAAAATTCGCCTTTATTATTTAGCAATTTAAGGGCATTCCACTGTTTTGGATTATGGCTTGCCGTTAAAATTATCCCGCCATCGGCGTGTTCCAAAGCAACTGCCACTTCAACGGTTGGCGTTGTGGAAAGGTTTAAATCTATCACCGTAATTCCCATCCCTACCAACGTATTCATCACCAATTGCTGGATCATTTCGCCAGAAATTCTGGCATCGCGACCCACGACAACTTTGTAGTTTTCTTTATTGCGTTGTTGTTTTACCCAACTTCCGTAGGCTGCGGCATATTTTACGGCATCAATTGGAGTTAGGTTTTCGCCCTGCATTCCGCCAATGGTTCCGCGGATTCCTGATATAGACTTGATTAATGTCATTTCCTAAATTTATTTTTCAATTTTAAAAAATATAGCTCGAAATACGTATAAGACAAATGAGCTATAAATAGTGTGCCTGCGAAGGTAAGCAGGTGCAATAAAATTATGGTTAAAGTTTCATTAAGGTTTTGGAGTAATTCCAATTTCAAGAACAAAAATACAACAGCATTTAAAACAATGGCGTGAAACATGTAGATTCCGTAAGAAATACTGCCGAAATGGTGCAGGATTTTATTATTTACTTCTATTCCTCGATTGTTGAAAGCCAATGAGTGAATGAAAAAACCGAAAAGCAGACAAGTGAACAGAGACCGAAGCCACAAGGGTTCAATCATAAAAAAATCGGTTACAAAATAAAGTAATGTAGGAACACAAATTATAAGAGGGATTGCCGCAAAACCTTTCAAAAATTCAAGCTTTTTCTTTTCTTCCAAAATTGCAATCACTCCGCCGGAGAAAAGGTAGAAAAACACAAAAGTATATTGCCGAAGTACATCAAAAATATCAGACCAATAAAGAATGAAATAGCCAAGCAGCAACAGGCTCAAAACCCGCAATACCCATTCAACATTTATGAAGAATAGCAAAGGCGCAATTACCAAATAAAACTGTTCCTCGATTCCAATAGACCACAAAATTTCAAGTATGCCGCCGGGTTCATAGATTTTCGAAAATACATTCGGAAGAAAGAAAACGTTATAAAAAAAAGCTTCTTTCCAAGTGTAATTTATTTCAAAAGGAATATTCAGAAAAGGCAAAAGCACGTTGTAAAAAAATAGTCCAAAGCCCAAAATGAGGTAATAGAGTGGAAAAATCCGCAGAATCCTTCGAATATAAAAATCCTTTATCGAGAAAGCATCCCTGATTTTTGCACGATAAATAAGGCGAATAATCAAAAAACCGCTCAGCACAAAAAACATATAAACCGCTTCCAAACCGCGGTGAAAGATAGGAAGCCTATCAAAATAAGGCAATCCCTGGTTGGCGGAAAGTTGGGGCAAGTGAAAGAGTAACACAAAGGATGCGAGAAAAAACCGCAGTGGGTCCAAATTTGGTAATCGGTTCAATTTTCAGTTTTTACAGTCCAAAAATACATATATTTATTGAATGAATTTTTTGGCCCACATCTACCTTTCCGGCAATGACGAAGACGTTATAATCGGTAATTTTATTGCCGACGGCATCAAAGGAAAACGTTATTTAAAGTTTCCCCCTGCTATTGCAAAAGGCATTTTGCTGCACCGTGCCATTGATACTTTTACCGACGCCCACCCCACAGTACACCAAAGTACAGCGCGGCTTCACAAAAATTACAGCCATTACAGCGGGGTTATTGTGGACATACTTTACGATCACTTTTTGGCAAAAAACTGGGATAAATATTCAAATGAACCCTTGGATGAATATGTGCAAAATTTTTATGGATTGCTTCGGAAAAACTTCACTATTCTTCCCGCGAGAATCCAAAAAATGATGCCTTATATGATTGCCGACAATTGGCTTTTAAGCTACGCCACCGTTGAGGGAATTAGTAAAATTTTGGCACAAATGAACGTTCGTACCAAAGGCGTTTCAAAAATGAATCTCGCCGTGGCAGAACTTGAAGAATATTATGAGGAATTTGAAGCCGAATTCACTTCCTTTTTTGAAGAACTGATTGTTTTTTCCCAAGAAACACTTGACAGCCTATGAAGCCAACCCACCTTTTATGGATTGCCTTTCTGTTTTTCGCCTGCAAGGAAAAACCGAAAGCTCAAGCAAGTATTGAAAAACCAAAAACTGAAAAAGCAGCCGTAATTGCAGACAGCGCCATGGTAGTTTCTGCACGTGCGGAAGCTTCAAAAATTGGAGCCAATATACTTAAAATGGGCGGAAATGCCTTTGATGCAATGATCGCTACACAAATGGCACTCGCCCTAACCTATCCCAATGCGGGTAATCTTGGTGGTGGTGGATTTATGGTTTACAGAAGTCAATATGGTGAAATTGGCTCTCTCGATTTTCGCGAGAAAGCTCCGTTGGCGGCCACGAGAGATATGTATTTGGACAAAGAGGGCAATGTGATTGCAGAAAAAAGTACGGATGGTGCCCTTGCCGTAGGCGTTCCGGGAAGTATTGCGGGGATATTTGCAGTACACGAAAAGTTTGGAACCCTTCCAATGGAAATTTTACTAAAACCAGTTATAGACCTTGCAAATAATGGATATGTAATAACTGCAAAGCAAAAAGCACGTTTTGAGGAATTTAAAGAAGAATTTGAAAAAACAAACGGTGAATCTTCAATATTTACTGAAATTTACGAACAAGGGGATACTTTAAAAAATATAGCACTCGCAAACACACTTTCACGAATTGCGAAAAATGGTCGCTCAGAGTTTTACGCAGGTGATACTGGGGAAAAAATGATCGATTTTCTGAAGAAAAAAGGAGGCATCATTACACAGGAAGATTTAGACGCATATGAGGCAATTTGGCGGGAACCTATAGTTTTTAAGTACAAAGATGTTAAGCTCATTTCCATGGCACCACCCTCTAGCGGAGGCGTTTGTTTGTCACAAATTTTAAAAATGATTGAGCCGTATCCTGTTTCAGAATATGGGCACAATTCCACAAAATATATACAGCTTTTGGTCGAAGCCGAAAAAAGGGCCTATGCAGACAGAAGTGAATACTTGGGCGACCCCAATTTTGTAGATATTCCTGTGGATTCGCTGTTGTCAGAAAATTATCTTTTAAAACGAATGGAAAATTTTTCATTAGAAAGAGCTACTCCTTCGGAAGAAATTAAACCAGGAAAAATAGGTGGTGCCGAAAGTATGGAAACCACCCATTTTTCAATAGTAGATAAATTTGGAAATGCTGTTTCAGTTACTACCACACTTAATGCTTCGTACGGCTCAAAGCTCTATATTTCGGACCTCGGCTTCTTTTTGAATAACGAAATGGACGATTTTAGCGCCAAGCCGGGTGTTCCAAATATGTTTGGGCTTATAGGCGGAGATGCTAATGCCATCGCTCCACAAAAAAGAATGTTAAGCTCAATGACCCCAACCATCGTAGAAAAAGACGGAAAATTATTAATGGTTTTAGGTACTCCGGGCGGTTCTACAATTATTACTTCGGTGCTACAAACATTTCTAAATGTATATGAATTTAATATGAATATGCAGCAAGCAGTGGATGCTCCCCGCTTTCACCACCAGTGGTTGCCGGACATGATTTTATTTGAAGAAGAGGGATTTTCTAATGAAACAATACATAATCTGGAAGCAAAAGGATATTCTTCTTCTACAGAGATACTGCCACAAATAGGCTACATAGATGCAATATTGGTCTTGCCCAATGGAAAACTTGAAGGTGGATCAGACAGAAGGGGTGACGATACGGCTATCGGCTACTAAATATTTTATTTACACCTTTAAACGAAATCTTGTGCATTATATCGAATGGTGTATATTTGGGCAGTAAAAAAGGTTAGATTTGAGGGAATTAACATGGATTTTTTAGAAATTTAGACTGATTTTTTTTGATTAAGCTATTCTATTTACGCTACTGCGAGGCTTATATTTTCATTTAAAAAAACATCACCGTAAAGAATTAAATTCTTTTTACAGATAAATTTCGTATTAAAAAAATCCACTTAAATGTTTTAGCCTCATTTGTGGCTTTTTTATGTATGATTAATAAATCTTTGCTTAAGGATTGGTACTCCACTATTGCGTTTGTGATAAGTGGTATAATCTGCATAGTATTAATTTTTCTGCTCTACAACAAATATCAAGACACAAGGGGTTTTGAAGAAACTTTAAAAAGAACATCCACTATATTCATTGGCATCAGTGGGTTTTTATCGGCAATTTTAATGGTTTTTTTAGCTGCTTCTGCAATGAGGCAAAAGTTATATAAAACCAAGATAATCCATAAAATAAGCAAGACAACCCAAAAAATGCACAACTTCCGCAATATTGCTGAAATTTTGTTTCATTCAAATATTTGGCTTCCGGGACTGAAGGATTATATGGAAAAAGATTATGCTGATCTTACCTATTTTGAGGTTAAGGAGTTTTACAAGGGAAAATCAAAACTGGCTATTGAATTTTTGCAGGAAACGCATCATTTCGGTGAAACCGAAAACCTTTATTTGGAGTTGAAATCGCTGTTAATGACCAATCCAAAAGAAAAACACATTCCTGACACCCTTAATTACCCTATCTTTTATGACAATAGCATCATCGAAAAATGGTTAGAACATAAATGCGGTTCAGGGCTGTGGTATGTTTTCGGATATAAATTCGGAAATTATAAGGAGTCTTTAAATTTGGAAGCCGTTTTTGAACGTCATAGGGAAAAAATTTTAACGCTTGCCAATACCATAAATCCGGATATGTTTGAAGATTCTTCCTTTAACGAAGTTTTCTTTTCGAAACTGTGGGAACATTTAACGAAAGATGTACTGCCAAAGCTCTCCCAATTCCAAAGCTACATAGATAGAAAAACTCCGCAGCTTATCTATTATTTATATATTGTCTTTTTGCTACTCACAATCTTTGGCGTGTTGCTTCCAATTACCTATCTAATGCTCAGTTTTTCAGTAGTTACACTCATAATTGGCTTTTCGATTGTAATAAGCACTATATTTTATGTTGCAGTTACATTTCATATTTTTCTTTCTAAGGAAGTAAACCGTTAATACAACGTCCCTATTTTCATATCAAAAATTAACACCTCGGTGATACCATGCATTCTTTATTTTTCCAATCTATTGAGTACCTTTGCAAGCTATGTCGAAAAATGAGGATTTTATTGAAGTTTTGGGCGCCCGCGTCCACAATTTAAAGAACATTGACGTTCGAATTCCAAGAGAAAAGTTAGTTGT
>Ga0209344_10005426_pt1 | contig 10999 bp, 12 predicted proteins | sample Cruoilmetagenom6_FD_187293 | JGI IMG/M metagenome (GOLD analysis project Ga0209344, IMG submission 187293) | Oil polluted marine microbial communities from Coal Oil Point, Santa Barbara, California, USA - Santa Barbara Oil Seep Sample 6 (SPAdes)... | ecosystem: Environmental > Aquatic > Marine...
CGGGTGCAAATATAAATACATTTTTTATATAATTGTTTTGAATAGTATAAAATTTACATTTATATTTGCACCCGCCTGAAACGACTTAGTCCGTCAGGTCTGCTGAAAGGCTACTGGTACCTTAGCTCAGTTGGTAGAGCAAAGGACTGAAAATCCTTGTGTCCCTGGTTCGATTCCTGGAGGTACCACTTAAAGCACAAAACCCGTTCATCAGAACGGGTTTTTTTATTTAAAAAAGCTTGAAAGCTCGCTTTCAAAAGCTTAAGAAAATAAAATAAACAGCTACCGCTAGGTAGCGAGGTTTGTATTTTCAGGCGAGAAACCAAAGGAACAGCGATTACCGAGAAACAAAATATATTTTGTTTCGAAGGTACCTTGCGTAGCAAGTGAGCTAATCTTAGAGGTACCACTTAAAGCACAATACCCGTTCTGATGAACGGGTATTTTAGTCAGTAAAAATCACTCTTTATTTACTTTTACTTATTTTTGTTTTCTAACCATAATTATTTTCAAAAACCAAACGTTATTATGAAACAAATAATTATTGTGCTTTTAATTATTATAGCAGCGTTGATAGGTTATGGTAAATACAGTCAATACAAACGATATAACTCTCCAGAATTAGATTATAAATCAACTAAAAATATCGATTTAAACTATCATAACCAAGAAGTTGTCATGAACTATTATACTGCTATTGAGTCTTTAAATAGTTATATAACCATGCAATGGAGCGCAAATGAAATTGATGTTAGAACTCCTGAGGATGATGATAGTGAAACGAAAATAGCAGTTGAGGGTTATTCAAAAATACTGGCAAAAGTAAAATATTATGAAGCTCTGTTAGAAAAATCTGCAACTCATAAAGAAAAGGGACTTACTAACTTAGAGATTAGAAATATTGAAAATAGTGAAATAGATATTGAAACTCTTGAAAATGAGACAAAAATTGAATTGATTAAAAGTATGTTTGACCCTTCAACTGCGATAAAAACTAGAGACGAAAGTGCTTTTATTTATGAGGTTCAAAAAAAATTGGTGAAAAACGGGTTTGATATCAGAGTTGATGGAATTTATTGGCAAGAAACCTCAGACGCTATCAAAGCTTTTGAAGAGAAACATCAGCTTTTTGCTGACGGAAAATTAGATGCAATAACAATTGATTTATTGATAAAGTAAATTCGTATTTGATTGTAAGAATTAAAAACCCGAACAATTTGTTCGGGTTTTTTCTTTATAACATTTTTAAATTATTAATTTCCTGTTGGGTTAAGTGCCTCCAATTACCACGAGGCAAATTTTTCTTGGTTAATCCTGAAAAAAGAACTCTGTCAAGCTTTACAACTTTATAACCAAAATGTGCAAATATTTTACGAACAATTCTGTTTCTACCCGAGTGAATTTCGATACCTATTTCTGACTTTGGCTGCTTATCAATATAAGAAATAGCATCAACATACACCATTTTGCCTTCCAACATAAAATTCTCACCAATTTTTAGCAAATCTTTTTGGGCCAATTTCTTATCTAATGACGCATGGTAGAGCTTTCTGACATTATGTTTTGGATGGGTTAACTTCTTTGCCATTTCACCATCATTTGTAAATAAAAGCAAGCCTGTAGTTTGCCTATCTAATCTTCCTACCGGATAAATACGTTCTTTGGTAGCATTTGCAACCAAAGACATTACTGTATCTCTACCACGTTCATCATCCATGGTAGTTATAAAATTTTTCGGTTTATTTAATAGTACATATCTTTTTGCCTCAGGACTAATTAACGAACCATCAAAACGAACCTCATCATTTAATTTTACTTTGTAGCCCATTTCTGTAATAACCTTGCCATTGACAGTTGCACTACCAGATTGAATATAGGTATCGGCTTCTCTACGAGAACAGATTCCTGAATTTGCAATGTATTTATTCAATCTAATTTCTGTTGGTTCTTCAATACGTTGTTTAGGAGTGTCTTTACGGATATGTTTTCCGTACGGATTTGGTTTGCCCCTGCCAGAAAATTTTTTGCTTTTATCGAAAGACTTTTTTTGATCTGTAGGTTTGTTTGAGCGAGAAGTTGACCTTTTAGCGTGTCGTCCTCCCGACGAGTTTTTTTTTGCTGTCATTTTTTAAATTTTGGCAAAAATACTCCTTTTTAATGATGTTTATCAATCTTTTACATCAAGAATTTGTTGACGCTCTCTATTCACAACTAATTTGGTAACATCTGGTCTGGAATAATGTCCAACAGCATCAAAATTTTGACGTTCTTCATATATGCGATTGAAATCAATCGTTTTTATAATAAGCCCTTCTTTTTGCAATAAAGGTTCAACAATCCACTCACCATCGGGTCCTGCAATACATGAACCTCCATTTGCTAATATATCCGGGGCATTTTCTAAAATAGTATTTAGGTGCGGTGTGTTTTTGGGAAAATCATTTCGTGTCATCAAGCTAGAAACAGAGATGACATAAGAGCGTGATTCTCTGGCAATAAAGCGAGTTATATCTTTAGTGTTATGATCACTACCAGGCCAAACCGCAATATGTAAGTTTTCACCTAAACCATATAATGCAGTTCTTGGCAAAGGCATCCAGTTTTCCCAACAATTTAAGCCTCCAACGGTAAATTCTTTAAGTGAATGAACTTGCAAGCCATTACCATCACCGGGAGCCCAGGTTAAACGTTCATCATAAGTAGGTTGTAATTTTCTATGTACCGATTTTATTTCACCTTTTTCATTTATATATACCAATGAGCAATACAAACTGTGACCACCTCGATTTTTAGCTCGTTCTATAATACCTAAATAAATAGCAATATTATTTTCGGAAGCAAGTTTGCAAATTCCATTTAATTCATCCGCTTCAATTTGAATCGAATTTCTGGAATAATGTGCATGTAATTCTTTATTTACCTTTTTATCCCATTCGGCACCTCCAGTTAATGCTAACCAGAATGGGTATCCTGGTAACAATGCTTCGCCAAATACAATTAATTCACAATTATTTTTAGATGCATCTATAATTGATGCTTCAATTTTAGTAAGTGTTTTTTCTTTATCTAACCATATAGGTGAGATCTGTGCTAAAGCGACTTTAAGTAAGTTTGAACTCATAATTACAACAATCTTTTGATGATTACAGATGTGTCAATCAAAGCTAAACTAAAAACTCCTAAAAAGAGTACTAACTTTATGATATTATGTAGTAGTAAATATTTTCCATTTGTATTCAATAACCATAATATTCCCATAAAAATGATCAAAACCATACTTGTTACATAAAAGTAATATTTCATCAAACCAACTTCGGGGTATTTATACAAAAAAAACATTGGCACAAATGTCAATAAAATGATAAGGCTTATTGCTTTTTTTGTAAAAGGGATACCATAAGCAATAGGCGTTGTTTTATAATTTAATAAAATGTCACCTTCAAAATTCGCTAATGCCTTGATAAGTTCTTTAATAAGAAGAATTAAAAAAACAAATAAAGCATGGACAAAGATAATTTTCGAAAAGTTTCGATAGTAAACAAAAATGACAAAAAAAGGTAGTATTGAAAGAATTGAAGCAGACAACAATCCCGTAATTGGGTATTTCTTTAATTTATGGGAATAAAACCAGATTAGAAATATATAGACCGCGAAAAATAATGCGGCTTTCCAAGAAATGAGAAGTCCGAAAAGTGATCCTAAAAAGTTTAAAAAAAAATAGATTTTTAGTTTAGTTTTTTGATGAACAACACTATCTATTTTTGCCTTTACCGGTCTGTTGATTTTATCTTTTTCGGCATCATAAAAATTATTAATAATATAACCCGCTGCAATAACACAAATAGTAGCGAGAATAATAAAAAAAAGATCTGGATTTAAGAGTACTTCTTTGAGTGATTTATTAGGAGAAAAAATAAAAATTGATGCTAAATACTGAGCAATGACAATTAATAAAATATTATAACCTCTAACAACCGAAAGAAGGCTGAAAAATTTATATATAATGGAGCGCTTTTCTATTGGAGTATTAGTATGTTGAACTTCCATAGAGAATGGAATTAAAATCTATAAACCAATTCTAATTTGTAGTCTTTCAATATTTTTTTTGCTTCTTGATAATCTTCTGTAAAGCCCAAAATATAACCACCACCACCAGAACCACACAGTTTTAAATAATATGCATTTGTATCAAGACCTTGCTGCCAAAGCTTATGAAATGCTTTTGGTATCATTGGCTTAAAGTTAGCTAATACAACCTTCGATAATTGCTTAACATTACCAAATAAAGATTTGATGTTACCATGTAAAAAGTCGTCGATACAGGAATCTGTATACTTTGCAAAATCTTCATTTAGCATCCTTCTAAAACCTTCATTCTTCATTTTATTCATAAAGATAGAAACCATAGGTTCAGTTTCACCAATTTGCTGAGAATCTAACAAAAATACAGCACCTTTTCCTTCTTTTTGAGAAGGTATTCCTGTCGCTTCTAAATGATCTTTTGAATTAATTAATATTGGCAGGCTTAAGTAGCTGTTTAAAGGATCTAAACCAGAACTTTTTCCATGAAAGAATGATTCCATTTTAGAAAAAATCTCTTTTAACTTCAATAATTTATCTCTGGTTAAATTTTCTAAAACGGTAATTTTATCATTGGCATATTTATCATAAATAGCGGCAACTAGTGCTCCAGAACTACCAACACCGTAACCTTGAGGAATACTTGAGTCAAAATACATACCCTTATCTAAATCTCGTTTCAAGTCGTCTAATCTGAAATGCACTAAATTTTGGGTGTTTAAATCACATAAATACGTATAAAACACAAGTAATTTTTTTGTAGATTTTTTTGCTTCTTTAGAAGGATTGTCGGAAACTTTTAAAGCTCCCTGGTATGAATTGTAAGGAATAGCCAAGCCTTTCGAATCTTTAATGATTCCATACTCACCGAAAAGTAAAATTTTAGCGTAAAATAATGGTCCCTTCATTATAGTTTTTTTAGCTTAAACACTATATCAACGCAAAGATAGTAGATTCTATTGTAAATCAAGCTCGTTGATTTATTAATTTTTTTCCTATAATCTAGAGTTTAATCTACACCATCGTAAAAATACATTTTCCAAATACCGGTTTTTTTATCATCTGTATAGTTTCCCTCACCTTTAAGCTTACCACTTTTATGAAATTCTTTCCATGGTCCGTTTCGCTTGTCACTTAGATACTTACCAGATTCAGATAATTTTGAATTTTCATGATATCCAACCCAATCCCCCTCTTTAAGGTCATTGGTATATGAATATTGACTTTTTAATGTGCCACTTTCATGATAATCTTTTCTTTCACCAATTTTAACATTGTTTTTCCAGTTTACAGTTTGCATTACGTTCCCATTTTCGTAATACCATGTAACTAAGCCATCAAAGAATTCTTCATTTTCACGTAATGATAACCCTTTCATTTGTATAGCTCCTGACATATAGTAGTCATTCAACCAATAACCTTTATCTTTTTTTGCTGGTTCTGGTCTAAAATATGAAGCTTGATTTTTGGTACTTACATTCCAATTAGCATCGTACCATATTGTATCTTTTTCAGCTTGTGCTAATGCAGTTGACGTTGAAAATATCAAACATCCAATAAGAAGTGTAAAAAAATAGTTTTTCATGGTTCAAAGATTAGATCAAACTTGAACAAAACTTTCCTTACAGCTTTTTAAGCTGATAAAAAGTATGTCGAATTAATATTATCTAATCTTCAATACTTAATGCTAGGGTAGCACACTAAATAGGTGGTGTAGGTGTTCGAACTACATTTGCTTTGCTCCAGAACCAACACTATCACAAATATACTCATTTTTTTGGCAAAACTGAATTAATTCCTCTGCTAGAAAGGCATTAACAGTCTCTTTTTCCTTTTCAGGGAAGAGAACATGTACGTTTGCACCCGCATCTAAAGTGAAGCAAATGTTAGAATTAGTATGCACTCTAAAATTCCAAATTTTATTGATGATCTCTAAGGTATTTGGTTTCATCAATATAAAATATGGATTGCTTGTCATCATCATAGCGTGCAATGTCAAGGCTTCGCTTTCTACTATGTTTACAAACGCTTTTAAATCTCCAGTCTGCAATATTTCGGTAAGTTTCGATAGGTTTTCATTGGCTTGTTCAAATCGTTTTTGAGCAAAAGGATGATTGTGCATTAAATTATGACCAACAGTACTGGAAACTACTTTTTCACCTTTATCTACCAATAAAATTATGTCTTGGTAATTTTTAAAGTTATGATGAACTTTGTATGGAAATTCAACTCCAAACAAATCTGAACTTTCTCCTATCTCAGAATGCTCTCCCCAAACAACCAATTCACCTTTAATACTTCTTGCAGCACTCCCAGAACCTAAACGTGCTAAAAAAGAAGCTTTCTTATAAAATAATTCATTAGACATTGATGGATTTAATGCCTTTTCCATACTCATAATACATAGTGCTAATGCAGCCATACCACTTGCCGAAGAAGCGATACCACTACTATGAGGAAAGGAATTGTGAGTTTTAATAATGAAGTCGTAGTCATAAATAAAGGTAGCCAGCGGTGAAATTCTTACTATAAATTCACCTATTTTTTTATTAAATTCTGGTTTTCTTTCACCATCCAAAAAAAAATCAAAATGAGATTTTCTTTGAGTAGAAGTAATATTATTATCAGATTTGGAAACCTTGGCAGGTTCTTGACTCTTTTTAAATTCTAAGGTAGTTTCCGTAAAGCAATTGGACAAGGTAAAGCTTATTGAAGGGTTTTCAGGTTCCTGAAGCTCACGTTTCCCCCAATATTTTACAAGAGCTATATTACTTGGTGCTTTCCAAGTAAAACTGCCATCTTCTAATATTTTCGCATTTTCTGCTTTATAAATGAATTCGTTTACTTCCAAAATTGTGATTTTATGCAAATATAGAATTAATTACATTTGCCTAAAATTTTTAAGTAAAGATCAATTTGAACAGAAAAATCAAGCTCATCTGGGATTTTAGAGGTCAGGAATCTTTAAAAACAGCCGAACATCATTGCATACATTTAAAAGAATTTACGGTTCTTGAGAAGTTGAATTTTCACGAAATTGATTCACAAGAATTTTCTGAATTTTATAGTATTGCTTATATTATTGTTGATGAAGTAGATATGCTTACCTATCGTGATGCTCTCAAACCGCATAGAGGAGAGGTTGCGCCTTAATATGCTTAAATCACTGCCGAACAATAGTTCTAAAAGTAAGATTGATTCTTGGTTTAGAGACCTTCTTTGTTGGAGGCAATCGATGTAACCAGTTTGTTTGTGTATTGTCTTTCATTACCAATAAACTACCATGTTCTAAAACTCGAGAGATAGTTTGCTTTGTTTCTTTATGTTTGAAAGCAAATTTTCGCTCTGCACCAAAACTTAGAGAAGCAATGGCGCCATTTTTTTTCAAATCCTTTTCACCATCACTGTGCCATGCCATACCCTCATTACCATTATGATATAAATTCAATAAACAAGAATTAAATGTCTCACCCGTTTGCTGTTCTACCAATTCTTTTAACTCTACCAATTCTTTAGTCCAGAGTAAAGCCAATTTTGTATTATTAGAATAGGTATATTGAAATTCTTTTTCACCATACCAAGCTACTTTACGTTTGGTTTCAATACGTTTCCCAAAAATAATAGCTACATCATTTCTCCATTCAATATTGTTGAGTAAGTCATTATAATAATGTGTCGCTTTTTGATATAACATTAATTTTCCATAATAATTAACAGTACCGCCATAGGGTAGTAAATTGGTAGTTTCGTCTGTTATATTTCCGAAAAGATCCATTATTACAATTTAAAAAATAAAGTAAAAATAGTATTTTTTTATAGCTGTTACTTTTTACATCCTTAATCGTCGAACAAGAAATGAATATTCCTCTTAAGCGTTAAAAAAAGAATAAATCTGTCTTAAGGAAACCTTAAAGACATTGTCGTGAGGAGAAGAATCCTTTAATTCGCCGTCTATAAAAAAACCATATGCATAAAATTACATTTAAATTAGTATTATTTTTCACTCTATCATATATACTCAATTCTCAAGCTCAGGTAATTAATTCCAAAATTGTAGATTCTATTTCAATGGAGCCTGTACCTTTTGCTACGATTATTTTCAAAAAAAGTGGAATGATAAGTAATGAAGAAGGGCGATTTAGTTTTTTGTTTAAAAAAGATGCCAAATCAACCGACACTTTAACGATTTCTTGTATAGGCTTCAAGACAATTGCAAAACCGTTAAATGAATTTAAGGATAGTGTTATTTATTTGGCTCCAAAAGCAATTGAATTAAAGGAAGTTTTGTTAACTACTGAAAAATATACACCAGAAGAGATCATTGAAAAAGTTAAAACTAATATTAAAAGAAACTATAATTTTGATTTAACCAAAAAACGATTGTTTTTTAGAGAGTCAAATCATCAAAATTTTGCTAAGACTGATTATACTTTAAAAAAGTCGACTATCGTTGCTTTGAATAAGTCTTTTTTAGATAGTGTGATGCGAAGTGTCCCAAAAAACAACTCATATTATACCGAAGTGCTTTGCGACCTTTATGGGAGTTTTGATAAAGATAAACAAAAAATAAATTTGATCAAGGCTTCAGAATTGTATGATAAAAATAATGAACTTGGTTTCACGGCTTTAGAAGAAAAATTCGAACGAATTATCAATGAAAATGTAAAAAAAGATTCTTACTTCAAAGTGAAATCCGGAATATTTGGACAAAAATTAGATATGGAAGAATTTAAAGATGAAGAAATTGATTCAACAGATGCTGTAGCTTGGAAAAAGAAATTGGAGGATGAGAAAAAAAGAGAATCTGAGCGTAAAACGAATTTTTCCAAATATAGAAAAAGTAGCCTTGCAAATATGATAGAAAGCCTGTTTTTTCAAGAAAAAACCAAGCTTAACTTTATAAATAAATCAGGGAAGTATGAGTTTAAAATGCAAAATCTTACTTATATGGGGGATGCGGCAGTTTATGTAATCACTTTTGAACCAAAAGGCTCTGCAGATTATAGTGGCACTTTGTATATCAACACCAAAGATTTTGCAATTATCCGAGCAGATTATGAAAATGTAAAAGCAGTTAAGAATTTTAAATTATTAGGACTTTCGTATAACATTTATCTTTCAAAAGGGAAAATAATCTTTTCTAAAGGAGAAGATGAACGCTATGGTTTACAGTACTTTGAAAAGGAAAATTCCAGTCGTTTTGGGATTAAAAGACCATTAAAGATTATTGAAAAAAACAAGAACGTAAAAGGTAGACGTAAGCAAAATGAATTGTATGTTAAGTTAGATATGGCTATGACATATTCTAATATGAACCAAGTAGTTGTTTTTGATACAGAAAATATTACAGCTACAACTTTTGAAAGTTTTAAAGAAAAGAATTCTATGTTGCCAACCTATATGCCAGCTTATAATCCTGAGTTTTGGAAAGGATACAATATCATTGAACCTAACCAGGCTATTAAGGACTTTACTGTTATTGAATAATGAAGTCTAAAAATGTACTCTCTTTTTTCTATTTCTCCATGCCGTCCATGCACCAGTAGACCATAAAGCCCATGCAATAAGTACAGGTTGAAAGAAAAGACGTATTAATCTGGCTCTATCTGAATTTAAAGCACCAAAAGCATCGGTACCATTTAAATATTGTGAAATATTCCCTGGGAATATCAATACATAAAACAAGGCTAAAGCAAGACCAACTTTTACGCGTTGCTTTGCCCAAAAAACCATGCCAAGACCCAATAAAATTTCTACAATACCAGACAAAATAACTACTAAATCTTTACCTAAAGGAACCCAATCTGGTACTTGCGCTTGAAATTCAATTCTATTAAAAGTGAGGTGACTATATCCGGCATAAATCATAAAAATGCCAAGTAATATTCTAAAGATGTTTTGAATGATTGAAGTTTTTACCCGTGACTTCATTTTATTAAGTTTAGGTTGGAATCGTGATGTAAATTTGTTTAAAGGTATAAAATTCAAATAGACTTAAAAAAAGGAATTATTTTATCATCATTTTTGCAAGAATTTCTTTCATCATTTTAGCGGCTAAAAAGGCTGTCATGTTTTGAAAATCTCTTTTTGGGTTATACTCAACAATATCTGCTCCTATCACTTCGGTATCGATACTTTGAATCAGATTAATGACTTCTCTAGATGTTAACCCGCCCGGTTCATGATGAGAAACACCTGGTGCAAAAGCAGGATCAAAAGCATCCATATCTAAGGAAATGTATAAAGGATTTCTAAATTTAGAAATCTTCGATAAATCTAAATTACTCATTTCATGAACTTCAACATTAAACTTTTTTACTTGTTCCGATTGATGTGTATTCAATGTTCTAATACCTACCTGAACGAGTCTTGTAACAAAACTATTTTCTAAGATTCGAGCAAAAGGACAAGCATGTGAATATTTATCATTATCAAATTCATTATAGATATCTGCATGGGCGTCAATATGTAAAATGTCTAATGTAGGATAATAGGATTGATGCGCTTTAATAATAGGATACGTGATAGAATGATCACCACCTAATGTAAAGACTTTTGTATTATGAGTTAAATTCTTTTCGGTAATTTTTTCAATATCAAAATAGTTGGTAATGGTAAAGTCTCCTTGATCAACTATGAATTCATTTTCAATGGTGATACCACTTTCAGCAAAGAGATTCATAGAACCAGAATACAAAGCTTTTCGTATTGCTGTTGGTGCTAAGCTTGGGCCCTGTTGGTAGGATGATTTTTGATCATAATTGATGCCTTGGATATTTATTCTTTTCATTCTTCTTGAAATATACTTTGTAAATTATATACAATCAAATATATACTTTTCAAAATTTAAATTTGGATATTAAAATATTAATCGTATATTTGCGATGAACTATGAATAAAACAGTACAACAGATAGATT
>Ga0209344_10005427_pt1 | contig 10998 bp, 10 predicted proteins | sample Cruoilmetagenom6_FD_187293 | JGI IMG/M metagenome (GOLD analysis project Ga0209344, IMG submission 187293) | Oil polluted marine microbial communities from Coal Oil Point, Santa Barbara, California, USA - Santa Barbara Oil Seep Sample 6 (SPAdes)... | ecosystem: Environmental > Aquatic > Marine...
AATTAATTGCACATCATATGGTGGAATCGGTACAGACATCAGCACATGTGCAATCCTTCATTGAAATTGATGTAACCAATATTGTAAAGTGGAGAGATAAAATTAAAGATGATTACTTTAAAAGAGAGGGTGAGAAGATAACTTTTACACCAATCTTTATGCAAGCAGTTGCAAAAACAATTAAACAGTTTCCTTTAATTAATATATCTGTTGATGATGACAGAATTATAAAGAAAAAGAATATAAATCTTGGAATGGCTGCGGCTCTTGCTGATGGCAATTTAATTGTACCTGTTATTAAAAATGCCGATGAATTGAGTTTGGTTGGTATGACTAAGCATGTTAATGATTTAGCAAATAGAGCGAGAACCAATCAGTTAAAACCAGATGATATTCAAGAAGGTACTTATACCGTAACTAATGTTGGTGGTTTTGGTAGTGTAATGGGCACACCTATTATCAATCAACCACAAGTGGCAATTTTAGCACTAGGAGCTATTCGTAAAGTGCCCGCTGTTATAGAAACTTCTGAAGGCGATTTTATAGGTATACGCCATAAAATGTTTGTATCACATTCTTATGATCATAGAGTTGTGAATGGCGCTCTGGGCGGAATGTTTATTAAAACACTTAAAGAAACGTTAGAAGCCTGGGATATGAATACTGATTTTTAAATTCAGTTTACTTTATTATTCTCACAATACTCTTTTACACTATTTAAATCATCGTTCAATGCTTTTTGCAGCATACCTTTGATAAAATGGTTCATGATTTTTGCGAAAATATGATGAGCCCTAGCCTCCATTTCTAAGGTCAATTTCACATGATTTTCTTCCTGCTTTATACTGAAAAGAGAGTCCCATGTTGTTCCTCCGGCTACTGAAATTATTCGAATACTTTCATTACGTACAAACTCTGTTACTTCAAGAGTTGTAATTGACTTTCTTTTATTCATTAGCCTTGTCTCTCGAAACTTAGTACCAATACCTTCATGAATTTCGGAAAGAAATTCAATTTCAAGAATATGAGGAATCGCATTTGAAAATTCTTTTGCCTTAGATATCGTTTTAAAAACTTCCTCTAAAGGGCTTCAATATTAATAGTAGCTATATAAATACTCATATCAGATTTTTTAATGAATCTTAAATGTTAAGATGTTGTTTCTCATAAATACTGAAATAGTCCCAATAATTTTGGGAATACACAAATGAACTTTATTTGTTCATACTCGTTTGTTTGTATGTACGGGAGCAACGAAGTTCGCTGAAATTTAACTAAAAAACAAACTTAACTATTGATGATGTTCTGCTAAAGCTTTAAAATAAGTCATCAAATTTTGTTCAAAAAGACGTTAACAAGTCGCGGAAATCTAAAAGTTAAATATTCTTGATAAATCAGTACAAATTGTATATTTGGTTCTTAAAATTTAGTGAATGGAACTAAAGCTCATCAGACCAATGGTATTTTTTGATTTAGAAACCACTGGGGTTAATATTGCTAAAGATAGAATTGTTGAAATTTCTATCTTAAAAGTACACCCAAATGGTAATAAAGAGAGTAAAACATGGCTGGTAAATCCTGAAATTGAAATTCCACCTGAAGTTGTTGCCATACACGGTATTTCTAATGAAAAAGTAGTAACAGAGCCTACTTTTAAAGAGTTAGCCGAAGAAGTGAGTAAATTGATTGCGGGTTGTGACCTGGCAGGTTTTAATTCTAATCGTTTTGATATTCCGCTGTTGGCGGAAGAAATGCTTCGTGCCGAAGTTGATTTTGATATGAAAAATAGAATTGCAATTGACGTACAAGTTATTTATCATAAAAAGGAACAACGAACTTTGAGTGCGGCCTATAAATTTTATTGCGATAAAGATCTGGAGAATGCACATTCAGCCGAAGCGGATACCAATGCTACTTATGAAATTCTAAAATCGCAATTAGATAGATATGACGATCTGGATAATAATATGAAATCCTTAAGTGAATTTTCATCTCATAAAAAAAGAGCAGATTTCGCTGGTTTTATTGTTTTTGATGATAATAATGATGAGATTTTCACTTTTGGTAAATATAGAGGTAAAAAAGTAGAAGAAGTTTTAGAAAGCGACAAGGGCTATTATTCTTGGATTCAGAAAGCTGACTTTCCGTTGTATACAAAAAAGGTTTTGACAGCTATTAAATTGCGTAATTTTAATAATAAATTAAGTTAGTATGTTGGTCGATTTTAATTCATTACCTGAAAGCTCTAGAGTTTGGGTTTATCAGGCAGACAGAGAATTTTCATCAACTGAAGTTGATCAAATAACGCAGCTATTGAACACTTTTGTGAACGATTGGAAACGTCATGGGGAAGATTTAAAAGCATCATTTCATATAAAATATAATCAATTTATTATCCTGGCTGTTGATGAAGATTATAATGATGTTTCTGGATGTTCCATTGACGCTTCTGTACATATTATCAAGCAACTGCAGCAACAATTTGAAGTTGACTTGCTCAATAAAATGAATGTAACTTTTAAGGACGGTGATAATATCAACACGGTTTCCTTAAAGGAGTTTAAGGAATATGTAAAACAAGATAAGATAAAACCAAGCACTGTTGTTTTTAATAATATGATTACTTCTAAAGCGGATTTATTGAGTGCTTGGGAAGTTGAAGCTAACAAAAGCTGGCATGCAAAATTTTTAAATTAATAAAGCGTCATTTAAAGGAGATAATGACGGAGCAATCTCTATATGAAACATAAAATTACTCTTTTAAGCCTGCTTGTTTTAGCAAATTTTGTTAATTCTCAAAATATTGATCCACTGATAAAAAAGGATAGTCGTGGTCAGGAAATTTGGGTTGATAGTATTTTAAAATCCATGACTGTTGATCAAAAAATTGGTCAGCTTTTTATGATACCGGCTTATTCTAACAGAGATGAAAAGCATACTGCTGATGTTGAAGCTATTATAAAGAAATATGAAGTTGGCGGAATCATATTTTTTCAAGGTACTCCGGATAAGCAATTGATAATGACGAATTATTTTCAAGATGTTTCTAAAGTACCTTTATTAATAGGTTTTGATGGCGAATGGGGTTTGGATATGCGTTTAAAAAATACATATCGTTTTCCATGGAATATGACCTTAGGCGCAGTTCAGGACCTAAGCTTAATTGAAAAGTTTGGTATTGCTTTAGGTAAACATTCAAAAAGAATAGGGATACATTTTAATTTTGCTCCTGTGGTTGATGTAAATATCAATCCTAGAAATCCAATTATTGGTAATCGCTCTTTTGGTGAAAGTGCCCAAAATGTTGCCGATAAAGCTATTGCATTTACTAAAGGAATGCAAAGTCAAAATATTTTGGCAAGTGCAAAACACTTTCCGGGTCATGGTGATACTGATGCTGATTCACACCATACCTTACCTACAATTCCTTTTACAGAAGAACGTTTAGACTCTGTCGAATTATTTCCTTATAAAAAACTGTTTGATACAGGTTTAGCTAGTGTAATGGTCGGGCATCTTAGTGTTCCAACATATGAGCCGAATACTAGTTTACCGTCATCACTATCAAAAAATATTATTACAGGCCTTTTAAAGGAAAAGTTAGGGTTTAAAGGACTAATTCTTACTGATGCTTTAAATATGAAAGGGGCTGCAGATTTTTCAAGTTCAGCTGAAATTAATCTGGAAGTTGTAAAGGCAGGTAATGATATTTTATTAATGCCTAATGATGTACCAGAATCATTTGCCAGAATAAAAAAGGCTTATGAAGATGGCGATATTACAATAGAGCGCCTTGATCATTCGGTAATAAAAATTTTAAAAGCTAAATATTGGGTAGGTTTAAATAAATTTATTCCTATTGCTGAAGAAAATTTAGCATCTGATTTGAATTCAATAAAAGATGAGGTCTTACATCATAAATTGGTTGAGAATTCTATAACCTTACTAGAAAATAAAAAAGATATTTTTCCTATAAAAGATTTGGTAAAGAATAATATTGCTTATGTAAAGCTTGGTGATGCTGAGAATAGCACTTTCGTGGAAAGACTTAACGATTATACAAATATTGATATAGTTTTTGCTAACAGTTTAGATGTTCTCATTGATAAGTTAAAGCCATATAATTTAGTGATTATTGGTTTTCATAAATCGAATAAAAATCCTTGGAAAGATTTTAAGTTTAAAAATCAAGAACTCGTCTGGCTACAAGAAATTGCCAGAAAAAAAAGAGTTATTTTAGATGTTTTTGCAAGTCCGTATAGTTTATTAGATGTTAAAACATTTACCAATATTGAAGGCGTTTTAGTATCTTATCAAAACAGTAAAATAGCTCAGGATATTTCTGCTCAGATTATTTTTGGGGCTAAACAAGCAAAGGGAGTTTTACCGGTATCTATTAATGATAATTTTAAAGCAGGTCATTGTTTGATTTCCACAAATTTAAATAGACTATCATATGGTTTACCAGAAGCCGTAGGCATGGATAGTCATAAATTAAAACGTTTAGATTCAATTGCCAAGGTAATAGTAAATAAAAAAATGGCTCCCGGTATGCAACTGTTGGTTGCGAGAAAAGGAGAAGTCATATATCGTAAAAGTTTCGGTTATCATACGGCCTGGAGAACTCATAAAGTTAAAAATAATGATCTCTATGATTTGGCTTCTCTAACCAAAATTTTAGGCGGTCTTCCTGCTATAATGAAAGCCAATGAGGACGGTAAGTTTGATCTTGAATCTAGAATTGGTGATTTAATGCCTGTATTAAAAGAATCTGATAAAGATAGTATTACCGTAAAAGAAGCATTATCACATTATGGGCGTTTTAAGGCTTGGATACCTTATTATTTAACTACAATTGATAGTATTACCAAAGAACCTTTAAAAGAATTATATAAAGTTAGAAAGTCCAGAAGGTATAATACTAATGTTGCCAGAAATTTATTTTTAAAGACGAGTTTTAAAGATTCTATTTATAAGATGATCGCAGATTCTCCTTTGCGAGAAAAGAAAGGATATAAGTACAGTGGTTTAATTTTTTATTTATTTAAAGAATATATTGAGACCCAATATAATAAACCGATGAATCTTTTTAATGATATCCATTTTTACAATCCATTAGGAGCTACTACCTTAACATATAAACCTTTAGAGAAATTTTCAGATAAAAGAATTGTTCCAACAGAAATTGATAAATTTTATAGGAGACAGTTACTTCATGGTTATGTGCATGATCAGGGCGCTGCAATGCTCGGTGGAGTAAATGGAAACGCGGGTTTATTTTCTAATTCAAATGATATTGCTAAAATGATGCAAATGTATTTGCAAGAAGGTTATTATGGCGGTAAACGTTATTTTCAAAAAGAAACAATAAACAATTATAATAAAAGATATTATGAAGAAGAAGGCGTTCGAAGAGGTCTAGGTTTTGACAAACCACAACTGGATTCAAGAATTAAAGCAACCTGTGGCTGTGTTTCAAATGAAAGTTTTGGTCACAGTGGTTATACCGGTACTTATACATGGGCAGATCCAGAAACAGAATTAGTATATGTATTTTTATCTAATAGAGTATACCCCACTTCCGCTAATACAAAATTGGTAAATCAAAATATTAGAACTGAGGTTCAGCGCTTAATACAGGAAGCAATAGTTGAATAATAATTTAGTTATAAGTTTTTGTTTTCGCTAGAAGAAGTATTAAAATGATACTTAATGCCAAATATAAAAGGGCTATATCAATTCCGAAAAAATAGTTTATAGCTAGTGTTTGTAGTATATAGAATATTGGAAAAGCTGTAATGCCAATGGCAAATTTTGTAGTGGCAACGAATTCAATTTCTTGAATTTTTGGCTCAATTACTTTATAAATTAATAAGGGTATAATGCTATTAAGGCTCACAATAATTTTTAATACTTTCCATAAGAACAAGGGTTCTATATTTTTATACGATTTCTTGATTTTATTATTTGTAATTTGAGATTTATTGGTATAGATTTCATGTATTAGATTATTTACTTCTTTAGGCTGTAAAAAATCAATATCGCCTAACTTGTGCATAATTGTGTCATAATTTTCCTGATCTTCAATATGTGTCGTCAACTCTTTCATTTTGTCACTTACTATTTTTTTTAGAGCTGTAGTTGAGTTATTCATATCATCTTTATTCCAGTATGGATTTACATGTATTGTTTCTCCATAAAAAATGGAAACACTTTCTGCAAATTCATCTGCTTTTGTATAATTTAAACCAACAGGTACAATTTTGAGTTCCAAATTTAGATTGTGTTCTAAAGCACCAAAAGTTATTCTTGTAAAACCTTTACTTAATGGTCTAACCCATCGTTTAATATCATGCGTGCCTTCGGGGAAAATTAGAAGTGATCGTTTTTTGCCTAAAACGGAGTAACATTTATTAAATATTTCATTGTTTTTTGCCAAAGTTTCTTTTCCATCTCTCAATCTGTATATTGGAAGCATATTCACCGTAGAAAGTAGCCATTTTACCAGCTTCAATTTAAAAGCACTTGCTCGAGTTAAAAAGTGAATATTCCTAGTGGTTGTTGTAGCTATTAAAAGTGGATCAATCAAGGCGTTTTTATGATTAGATACGAAGAGTACTGCACCTTTTTTAGGGATATTATCAGTACCGTAAACATTGATTTTTTTAAAGTAAAAAAACAAGCCCGTACTAATATAAATTTTTATGATATGATACCAAATTAATTTCAAGATTGTGCTATTATTTTAACTGGTTTTTTTGACCAATAATAGGCTAGGGCTAAGCCAGAAAAAATATCCCAAATACCCCAAAAAGCAACACATAATGCCATTCCGCCAAGGCCATCAAAGAAAGCGAAAACAAGTAAAAGGCCTAATCCGGAATTTTGAATCCCTGTTTCAAGAGCCAGAGTTCTTTGATCCTTACCTGATAACTTCATTGTTTTTGCAAAAAAGAAACCGGCAATATACCCTGAGAAATTATGGAGTATTACGATGAAGAATACATAATGTATATATTCATAAAAAATATCAAGATTCTGAGAAAATGCAACAGCTATAAATATTAAAAAAATAATAATCGAAAGAGGTTTTAATAGCTTAGAAAGTTTAAGTGCTAATTTTGGTTTCTTAGCTCTAACAAGCATCCCAATAATTAGTGGAATCCCTAATATTAAGGTTACTAATTTTACCAATTTGAAAGGATCTAATGCTACTGTTTTCAATATTTCTGAAGTTGGTTCATACATATTTCCCCAAAAAGCCAGATTAAGAGGTGTCATGGCAACGGCTACTAATGTGGCAAACGCTGTTAAACTAACTGACAAAGCCGCATTACCACCACCTAATTGAGTCATGAAATTTGATATATTGCCACCGGGACAAGCTGCCACCATAATCATTCCAAGTGCTACACTTGGGTATGGATCTATCAAATTAACCAATAAAAATGTAACTGCCGGAAATAAAATAAATTGTGAAGTAATTCCTACCAATACAATTTTTGGGTTCTTAAAGAGGCGTTTAAAATCTTCTATTGTAATACCCAGAGCAACTCCAAACATAATAATTGCTAAAGTTATGTTTAGTGCCCAAAGACCGTTTGAATCAAAGTTTATCTTTAATGCATCGAGTATTTCGTTTGCATTAATTTTTAAAAGCATACTCAATTATATTTGCACCCATTTTTAAAGCTTTTTCCCTAACTTCTTTTGAGTCGTTGTGCACTTCTTCATCTTCCCATCCATCATTTAAGTCGCTCTCATAATCATAAAAACAAACTAATCTACCTTTGTAAAAAATACCATACCCTTGAGCCTGTTTGGCATCATGTTCATGTATTTTTGGAAGCCTTTCAAAGTTATATGTTTGATGATAAATCGGATGATTATAAGGGATTTCTTGAAAATCTAATTCAGGAAAAACCTTTTTCATTTCTTTTCGGATGTAAGTGTCCATTCCGTAATTGTCGGAGATATGCAAGAAACCACCAGAACTTAGATAATTTTTTAAATTTTCAATATCGTCATCATTAAAAAAAACATTTCCGTGTCCGGTCATAAAAACGATTGGATAATTAAAAATTTCAAGACTATTGGTTTCAACTGTTTCCGGTTTCGATATTATTTTAGTTCTGATATTCGTATTACAATATTGGATAAGATTTTTTAAAGCTGTAGGATTTGAATACCAATCACCGCCACCTTTATATTTTAGTACGGCTACTTGCTGTGCATTTAGAGTAACCGAAAAAAGCAAAAAGAAGATAAATCTATACACAATTTTATTTTGAGCTAATCAATCTTCAAATATAAATTTTTATAGCTAGGATGACAAGGTTTGTATTTTATAATTTATAATTAACATAAATTTAATAGTAAGAACTTTAAAGTCTTTCGTAAATTTGTATGTACTAAAAAACTCTAAATTATTATTAATGAAAAATCAATTTGTAAAAATTGCTGCAGTTTTATTTTTAGGATTAGCAGTAGTATCGTGTAAAAAAGCAAAAAATGAAACTGAAGCTAATGATGCTGAAGAAGTTTCAACAATTGCAGAACAAGCGGTAAGGTATGTAGCTAACGTAGAAGCAAGTACTCTATCTTGGAAAGGTATTGCACCAACAAAAGCACATAACGGAACAATTAACGTATCAGAAGGTTATTTAGCTTTTGAAGATGGAGGTTTAGCAGGAGGTAATTTTGTTATAGATATGAATTCAATAGTGAATTTAGATCTAGAAGATAAAACCTACAATGATAAATTAGTTGGGCATCTTAAAAGTGCAGATTTTTTTGATGTTGAAAAGAATCCTTACAGTGTTTTTGCCATAACAAGCGTAGAAGAGAAAGATGGAAAAGCAATGGTTAAAGGTAATTTAACAGTCAAAGGAATAAAAAAGAATATAGAATTTCCTGCTACTGTTACCCTTAACGGAAATGAAGTGTCTTTAAAAAGTGATGTTTTTAGTATTGATAGAACAGAATGGGATGTTAAATACAATTCTGGAAAATTCTTTGAAGATCTAAAAGATAAATTGATCAATGATAATATTGAATTATCATTTGAAGTAAAGGCTACGAAATCGGCTATTTAAAAGAGCTGTTAACTACTAAAAAGCGCTACCTTATGGTGGCGTTTTTTATTTTCAATTATTTACTAAAGAAATCGTATGAGTAGCAATAATGCCTGCAGTTTCTGTTCTTAATCTGCTTTCTCCAAGTGTTATCGCCAGATAATCTTTTGCTGTAGCTTTATTAATTTCATTAGGAGTAAAATCCCCTTCAGGTCCTATCAATATTGTTATTTTGCCTTCTGTTCTACATTGTGATTGCAGAGATTCTTTCTCTAACTCTTCACAGTGTGCGATGAATAATTTGCCGGAAGAATGAGCTTTAATAAAATCATCAAATTTTGAGGGTTCATTTAATTTTGGAAAATGATATTTTAAAGATTGTTTAGCTGCAGATTCAATAATTTTCTGCATTCTTTCTAACTTTAAAAATTTTCGTTCTGATCGATCACAAATAATAGGTGTAATTTCATCAATTCCGACTTCTGTTGCTTTTTCTAAAAACCACTCAAATCGATCATTGTTTTTCGTTGGGGCAATAGCAATATGTAGATTATAGTGCCAAGGTTTAGTTTTTTTTACGCTATCAATAATATTAACTATACATTTTTTATCATTTGCGATACTAATTTTAGCAGAAAACAAAAATCCATTACCATTAGTTATATTTAGTATATCACCTTCACTTTTGCGTAATACCCGAACGATATGTTTACTCTCAATTTTATTAAAAGTAAATTGTTCATCAGATTCAGTTATTTGCGAATTATAAAAAAGTTGCATTACAGATTTTTTCTATATGTTCTTCTTCTTTTACAAATTTTAGGGTCAAAATTTTTCCAAATTTGCTGAATAGCAATGTTATCTGCTAATTCTGGGGTTCGAATACAATATTGAATCCCCATTTTCTTAAATGCTTCATAGTACGAATTAAATATGATGGCGTGAACTCCTTTATTTTGATAATTGGGATGTACTCCAATAAGGTAAAAAATAACGTCTTTACTATTTTTTTTTGCTTTTAGTAAATGATAAGCACCAAAAGGGAATAAATTGCCTTTTGCTTTTTGTAGCGCCTTTGAAAATGAAGGCAAAACAACTGCAAAACCAACTAAATTATCATTTTTGTCGGCTACGTAGGTAATATATTCAGGATTAATAAAACTGATGTATTTTTTTTTAAAATATTCTTTTTGTTTATCAGAAATGGGGACAAATGACGACAAGGAAGCATAGCTTTCATTAAAAAGATCAAACATACTATCAACATAAGGCATAATTTGCCTCGTAGACGTAAAATTAATTGATTTTAATTGATACCTTTTTTTTATTATAATCTGCGCTTTTGCGAAAAATTCTGGCTTAACATTTTCAAAGGGAAACCGCCATTCTAAATATTCTTTTTCTTTTACAAAACCTAAAGCTTCAAAATGATCTTTATAGTAAGAGTGATTATACCAGGTAATCATTGTACCTAAATTATCAAACCCTTCAGTTAAAACACCAACTTTATCTAAGTTGGAAAAACCTACCGGACCTTCCATATATTCAAGCTTATTTTGTAAACCTATCTCTTGTACTTTCTCAAGTAGAGCTTTAGAAACAATAGTATTGTCAATGAAATCAAACCAACCGAACCGCATTTTTTTAACATTTTGCTGATTTATTTCAGTGAGATTGATAATAGCTACAACTCTTCCAACTATTTTATTATCAATATAAGCTAAGAAAAATCGCGCCTCAGCACTATCAAAAGCGGGATTTTTGGTTTTATCAAACCCAGCTAATTCATCATTAATAATTGGTGGTACCCAATTTGGGTTGTTTTTATAAAGACTAAATGGAAATTTTACAAATTGTTTTAATTCTTTTTTAGAGAAAATTTCTTGAACGGTTATCATTTATAAAATTAGTTTGGAGGAGGTTC
>Ga0209344_10005428_pt1 | contig 10997 bp, 7 predicted proteins | sample Cruoilmetagenom6_FD_187293 | JGI IMG/M metagenome (GOLD analysis project Ga0209344, IMG submission 187293) | Oil polluted marine microbial communities from Coal Oil Point, Santa Barbara, California, USA - Santa Barbara Oil Seep Sample 6 (SPAdes)... | ecosystem: Environmental > Aquatic > Marine >...
CAGACTTAGAAAAACTAATCAACTCATCATTTAAGATTATCTAAATTATCATTATCTGTTTGCTTCTCTTATATCTACTATTTTTTTATTTTTTCATGAAGAAGTATAATTGCTTCTTCTCTGGCTTTTAAAATAATTTTGATAGATGTTCCGGCTAATTCAGGTAAAAGAAGTATTTTTTCATCTAATGCTCGTCTATAAAGTAGATATTCATCTTTTCGACTTATAAATGGCTCAACTTGTTCTTCAAGAACTTTATCATCCTGAAAGGATTGATTTTCCTTTAAAGAGGGTTGGTAAAAAAGGTTCTAGTAAATTTGAGGCGGTCTCATTTGATGAAGTGTTAAAAGATATTGCCACCAAAATTGATAATTTAAGGAAAGATGGAAAGGCAAATAAAATAGCTGCAATCAGTGCTTCCCATACAATTCTTTCAAACATGCTCCTTGATCGATTCCTTATGTCATTGGGAAGCTTGAATTCTTATGTTGAACCGTCCATTGATACATTGACCAATGCGGCTGTTAATCTTACCCAGGGAATAAATGGATCAATTAGTTATGATTTTGAAAACAGTGATTTTATTTTAAGCTTTGGGGCAAGGCTGCTTGAGGGGTGGGGCGAAACATCCACAATTCATAGAGCATTTGCTAATTGGAAAAGGAGAGGTGTTAAGCTTTTTCAAATTGATTCACTTTGTACCAGAACAGCCTCTATTGCAGATAAATGGATTCCCATTAAGCCGGGGACTGAATCAATCTTTGCCCTGGGAATAGCTTATCATCTCATAAAAATGGGAAAACGTTCAAAAGGGGTCAATTTTGGTGACTGGTCGCAGGTTATTATAAATCAATACACACCTGAGAGGGTATCAACAATTACAGGGGTTGCGTCTGAAGTTATCAGCAATATTGCAAAAGAATTTGCTTCTGCAAAGAAGCCATTGGCTGTTTCAGGGAAAGGGGCAATGGGAGTTTCATCTTCTGTTGCAGAGATTGTAGCAGTACAGTCATTAAACAGCCTTATGAATAATCTTGGAAAGAAGGGGGGGGTTTTTGTAAAGACTTGTCCTGGATTGGGAAAACCAAAACTAGATTCAATTGCATCTGCAGCAATCCAAAATGTTAAACCTGCAAAGGGTGTAGATGATTTTATTAAAAATTTTGAAAATATTGAAATATTATTTATAAATGGGGCTAATCCTGTTCATAGAAGTGTTTATGGTAAACTTCTTGCTAAAAAGATGAAAAAGATACCAATGGTTGTATCAATTATGCCTTTAATAAATGATACAGCAAATTATTCTGACTATATTCTGCCATCACTTACCTGTCTGGAGATGACAACAGTAATTGGTGATGAAGCAGTTTCAACAAGGAATAAGTCCATGCATCCTGGTGATATCATTTTAAAGATTGCTAAGGGGATTGAAGGTGTAAGCAATTCTTTCCCATGGAGTAGCTATAAGGATGTAATAAAGCTTGCAAGCAATGTAGAGATTAAACCAGTAATAGATTTTTCCTTCACGACTAAACTCTTCAAATCTCATTTAACAGAAGTTTCTAAAAGAATTAATACCACTTCTTCAAAATATCCTTTAATTTTGTTGCCATATGAGTTGTCAACAGTTGGAGATGGTAATGGACTTGCATTCCCTTATGTCTTAAAGGGAATTGATGCAAAGATATTGACAGGGGATACTCTGTGGGTAGATATGAATCCAGTGACTGCAAAAAAGCATGGAGTTTCTGAGGGATCCTGCATTGATATTATTTCTGAGAAAGGTAAGATTGGATGCGTGAAGATTCATCTCACTAAAACAGTTGCTACTGATGTAATTGCAGTCCCTCTTGGATTTGGACATACTTCCTATACAAAATATGGAAGTTGTAAAGGTATTAATCCAAAAGAAATAATGTCAGACAGTATTGACCCGATATCAGGGATTGCAGATTGGTGGTTTACTAGGATTAAAATTAGTTAAGAGGTGAGAAGATGATAACAAGAAGATGGGGAATGGTCATTGATTTGGATAAATGTACTGGGTGTGGCACATGTGAGGTTTCTTGCATGCAAGAAAATAATATGCCAATATTCCAGGATGATTCTGATGATCCCAAAAGGGTTAAATTATTAAATTTGATGAAGATTACAAATGACCGTGAAAAAAGTCTACAATATGGTGATGTAAAGGTAGCCTATATACCTAAAATGTGTCAGCAGTGTGATAATCCATCCTGTGTTGCTGTTTGTCCAGCCAATGCAACAGATATTGGCGATGATGGTGTTGTAAGTCAGATCTGGTCAAGATGTTTTGGTTGTAGATACTGCATTGGGTCCTGTCCTTATGAAGCGCGAGTATTTAATTGGTGGAAGCCGAGATATGAGGGCACATTCAAAGAATCACTCAATCCGGATGTTTCAATTTCATCAAGGGGAACGGTTGTTAAGTGTACATTCTGTAGTCATATATGGAAAAGGGAAAGGGATAAAGCGGTTGCTAAGGGGATTACTGATATTAATGCAGTAAGTTATACCCCAGCTTGTGCTGCCTCTTGTCCAACAAATGCGATTATCTTTGGTGATCTTTCAGATCCTTTATCTGATGTTTCCAGACTTTCGAAGGATAAAAGAGCGTTCCGATTGGTTCATACAGTGGACAATTGGGGAGTATCCAAGAAGAAAAATTTAATAAAAAAATATCCAGAACCTAAGGTATTTTATTTATCAAGTGAAGAATGGATCAGAGATATGATGAGGTTTAAATAACCCAAGAGTTTGAAAAGGAGAAGATCAGTGAGTAAACTTAAAGATCAAATAAATGCTATTACACCCTTGATGAAAGTATGTTTTGATTTTGTTAAGAATGAGTACAATAGCCTTTCCAGTAGTATGAAAAAGACACTTCTTTTTCTGTTTATTATGAGTGCTGGCTTTGCTCTATTCGCTTTACAAATATTCATTTTCGGTTTAGGTTATACCGGTCTAAGTAATTATGTTGCATGGGGAGTCTGGATAGGTGGTGATCTCAGCCTGATTGTTTTGGGTGGTGGGGCCTTTTTTACATCCTTTATGTTATATATTTTAAGAAGGGATGAATTCCAACCAATTATAAACTCCGCTATTTTAATTGGTCTACTCTGCTATGCTTTTACATTTATATTTCTCGGTTTAGATGTTGGACAACCATTGCGTTTTTGGTTCGCTTATTTATATCCAAACTGGGGAGAGCATCTCATGCCACAATCAATGCTTACAGAGGTTGTTTTCTGTATTACCTTTTATTTTATGGTATTGGTTGGGGAATTTACTCCTATAATACTTGGGCAGAAATTGTTGGATCGATTTCCTGTTATCCACCAGATCGGGCATTATATACATAAATTGATGTGGATAGGTGCTGCTGTGGGAACGTTTTTATCATTTTTTCACCAGGGTTCTCTTGGTGGTACATATGGTGTATTATTTGCAAAACCAGGCTGGTTTCGGCCGCATCTCTTTTTCTTATTTATTGTATCTGCACTTGCAGCAGGAACTTCATTTACCATTTTAATTACCTGGTTAGCAGGGAAGGTGAAGAAGAAGGACGTTGTACCCTTTAAAACATATGTTAGTCTTGCTCGTGTATCTGGTTTTATGTTCCTGATCTATTTTATTTTTAGAATTTATGATATTTATTTAATGATAACAAAATATGTACCAGCATTCGACAGAAATTTTTGGGATCTCTGGGGTGGAACCTATGGGTTGTGGATGTTGGTTCTTGAGTTAATCGCCTGTTTTATACCAGTAATATTACTAAATATAAAAGCTTTCAGAGAAAAGGAAAAGACTTTAATTATTGGTGTTGGTTCAGCTGTTTTTGGCATGATGATGAATCGATTTGCTGCAACCCTTCATGGCTTTACAGTACCAAACTTTCCATGGAAGGCTTTTACTCCCTATGGCCCTACAATTCAAGAGATAGTAACAACCCTGGGAATATTCTCCAGTATGGCCCTGATTTATATCTTCTGTGCAAAGTATTTACCAATTTTCCCACACTTAGATAAGCAGGAGCATTGAATTTGAGGAATTACTAAAATATAAGTTTATAAAATTATTTATTAGAAATATGTGCATATTAAAAAAAGGTCATCTATAATGGTGACCTTTTTTATTTATTGTTTGCACAGTGATTTGTAGATTGAATATTACTTTCATGCTTTGTTTGAGCATACCTTAAATTTTGAATAGCTATGTTAACAGGATCTTCATTTTCATCTAGGTTATCAGTAGATGCAATGCCAAAAAATATTTTTATTTCATAGATATGTTTTTTGGAAATTTTATATCTTTTCCCAGATAGAGATTCTAATATTTTACTGCAAATATCTGTAGACTCTGAGAAATTAACGTTGGGAGAGAGAATAGCAAGATATTCATCAAAACGGCAGATAATATTATCCTCCTTTATAAGCTCAATAATTTTTGGAGAAATTGCTTTTATCAGTAAATTCTGCTCAGTAATCTCAATCTTTGAATCTTTTTCAAATATTGATAACAATATAATAGAAAGACTCTTTCCATCCATTCCCAGGAGTTTCCGCTGTTCATCATATTTCAGATTGAAGTAGGATTTACTAAATAGGCCTGTTTCTTTATCAACCACAACATCAGTAAGAAGGAGATATTCGCTTAGGTGTTTAGCAATATCTTTTGATTTGGAATTGATATCATTAATTTCTTTCCCTAAAAATTTTTTGTCTCTTATAAGACATAATGCCCCAAGTAAGGAGTTTTTATAAATAATTGGTAGTATAATTTTTTTGCTTTTTTCAAGTATTAGCATTGAGGATCTTTTCAGTTCCTCTCCAATATCATTATGAAGATCAATTATATTAAAATTATCTGAATCTATTGTTAAAAACACCTTTCCCTTGAATTCGAATATTTTTTTTAGGCTACAAGCATCATTGCTGATGATGTACAATGATATTATATCTGGATTATATATTGATGAAATATTATTATAGAATTCATAAATGTAATTATTTAAAGAATCAACCGCAACATTTTCAACAGTAGTTATAATTTTTTCATTCTTTTTTTTGTTGCCCCTATTGATTTTTAGAAGATTTATAATCTTAACAGAATTATTCTCAATTTTTTCGGTTTTTTGGCTGAATAAATATATAGAGGTTGCAAGTGCTATGGAAATGATTATAATTAGGAATATTTCCATAGAAAGCATAAAAAATAAATTTTTAGTCATCTTTGAAGGAAAAACCATTAAGATGACACCTTCTCGAATCTCATTAAGGAAGAAATAATATTTTATTTGATTATAATATCTGATTAAAAATTTTCTATTCTTGTTGATTTTATATTCTTCACCTGTAAAACTATCTATAATTCGATTAAATAATTTATTAGTTTGAATATATTTTTCATTTTTTGCCGTGATTATAATTCTATTCCCTTTATCAGCAATGATAACTAAGGCAAGTGGAGAATATTTTTTTTTGACTATATTTAAAAATTTTGAAAGGTTTTTCTTTTCAAGTATTTCCCCTTCCTCAAATCTTTTTAATGAATAGCTAATACTATCACTATATGAAATAATAGAATTTATATATTCTTTCTCTATATTACCGGATCTGAGGGGTATAAATACCAATAAAACGACCAGGGTAGCAATAAAGCTAGAAGAAATGATTTTTTGTTTAGTTGACATTGATGTCATCCTGAGTAAATAGACATAATAAGATAGGTGCCTTCAGAAAAAAATGAAATCAGAAATTCATAATTTTTCACATGTTTGGTTCTGATAAATACTCAAAATTTGATTTACACTATAATAAAGATTAGGTTAGCAGTTACCCTTAGGTTGTTTGAAAATATTTTTGATATAAAATGCCTGTTTTCTCTCAAATTAATTATTTTACAGACAAAGCTGAGTAGATTCAAATTATATTAACCTTCTGAAAATTGTAATAATTAAAAAATTTATTCAATTTTAATCGTTTTAATATTTCCAAGGGCTTTAATCGAATTAAATAATTGTCTCATACTAAAATCATTGTTCATTCTACAATTAATTATTATCTCTGTTGTTTCAATGGCTATATCTTCAAAAATTGATAAATTTTTTATATCAAGATCAAAGCCTTTTATGGTCTGAATTACTAAATTAGCATCTAACTTATCTGAATAAAATAATACTGAAAGTATTCGCATATGTCTATAATTGAAGAGGATCGATTCCATTTTATCAAAAACTTGAAGTATAATAATCAATAATATAGTTGAAATCGAACCAAGTAGATAGAAGCCTGCTCCAAAGGTAAGTCCAATTCCTGATGTAGTCCAAATTGATGCAGCAGTTGTTAGCCCCTTAACATTAAATCCATACCTAAAAATTGCCCCAGCTCCAAGAAAACCTATACCACTTATAACCTGTGCTGCAAGTCTTCCAGGATCTGCATTTGGAAATTCTTTTATAACTACACTTGGGATATAGAGAGAAAGAATCATTATCAAACAAGAGCCAAGGGATAGAACCATATGGGTCCTTAATCCAGCTGGCTGATATTGTCTTTCTCTCTCAAAACCTATTAGAAAGCCCGATAAAATAGAAAACAAGAGTCGGATTAATACAGGTAAAGGGGAGAATAAATTTTGTCCTGTTAGAATATCAATCAATATTTTCTCTATTTAGCCTTTTATTTATCAATTCAATTTGTTTTTTTATCTCACTGGTTGAAGTTCCACCTGTAGACTTTTTTCTCTCAGTAGATGTTTCTGGTTTTATAACCTCTATGGCATCCTTGTCAAAGTATGTTGAGAAGGTCTTTAATGTTTCAAAGGGAATTTTAAAAAAATCAACACAATTTTCCTCGCAATATTTTACAATATTCCCAACAATTTCATGAGATTTTCTGAATGGGATTCCCTTTTGAGAAAGATAGTCCGCAAGATCAGTAGCAGTAGAGAAGTTTTTTGAAATGGCGCTCATCATTATATCAGAATTAATTCTCATTGTTGAAATCATTTCATACATTCCTTCTAAAGATAATTTTACTGTATCAACTGAATCAAAGAGTGGTTCCTTGTCCTCCTGAAGATCTCTGTTGTATGTTAATGGTAATCCTTTTAAGGTAGTTAATAAGGATAGGAGATTTCCATATAATCTCCCACTCTTTCCTCTTATTAATTCTGCAATATCGGGATTTTTTTTCTGTGGCATGATTGATGATCCTGTGGTAACTTTATCAGAAAGTTTTATAAAGTTAAATTCTGATGTTGACCATAAAACAATCTCTTCACAAAATCTGGAAAGATGCATTCCAAGAACAGCAGCAAAATAGAGAAAATCTAGAACAAAGTCTCTATCACTTACAGTATCCATAGAATTATTAGAAATTGTTTTAAATTCAAGTTGCTCCTGTAGATATTCCCTATCGTTATTATAATTTACACCAGCAAGAGCTCCTACACCAAGGGGAAGCTCATTACAGGCATCAATAACATTATTCAATCTTGTAATATCTCTCAATAGTGACCAGTTATAGGCCAGTAAATGATGACTCAGTCTTACAGGTTGGGCAACCTGTAAATGAGTATATCCTGGCATTATAGTGTCGATGTTTTTTTCGGCTAGTTTTACCAGCAGGGAAATGAATTTCATAAGTTGAAATTTAATTTCTATTGACTCATCTTTTATATAAAGTCTAAGATCTAAAGCAATCTGGTCATTTCTAGACCTGGCAGTATGAATCTTCCTTCCTGCATCTCCAATCCGTTCGGTGATTTTAGATTCAATGTTCATATGAATATCTTCAAGTGAATCATTAAATTCAAAAGTATCCTCATCAATTTCTTTTTTGATTTTTAGGAGTTCATTAATAATATTATCTTTTTCTTCATCAGACAATATACCAATTTTATTAATCATTTTTGCATGTGCAATAGATCCTCTAATATCCTGTTTATAAAGTCGAGAATCAAAATGTATTGATTTAGATATCCTTTCAGTTATTTCGGAGACTTTATTTTTAAATCTACCACCCCATAATTTTTTTTGGGGGTCACTAATATTATTTCCATAGTCGTCCATGTCTATTTTAATCTCCCAGGGGAACATTGATTTATTTAAGAAAAGAAATGATAAGGGTAAAGATAAAGAACTATAATAAATGGTAGAAGGTACATTAGGATTTAATAGTTCAGTCAGTAATGAAATATGAAGAATTATCTGTAATATAAATGTATAAAATTTTTCATTTAAATGAAAAATGAACCTCAACGCTAAAAAATCAATGATTGGATTCAATGAGGGAAGGGTTTATTCATCAAAACTTATCGAATTTTTTAATACTTTATCAATTAAGGTATCAATATATTGAGTAATATTTTCTAAAACAGGTTTCATTTCATATTCAAGAATATCAGAAAGACTTATAATATCATTATTTTCCATTACACTTACAATATCATTGAGAAAATTATGTATCTCTAAATTTTTTTTCTCTAAAGAAATATTATTTACAACTATCTTTGAAAGATCGATTGTAAAAACAGGGGCAATTTGATAACAGTTCCTAATATATGTATAAATAAAATCAACAAATAATTGTAATTTTTCTGATCCAATATCGTCTTTCCCGGTTTGAAAAGCTATAGCGCTCTCTTCAATATTTATTAATAGCTTTGGAATATTTTCTTTGATTTCTTTCAGAGAATTTATTAGTATATCAGGAGTATCAATGCTATCTCTAATAAGTGATTTTAAATTTTCACTTGAAATTAGCATTTTTAAAATATCTAATATGGAAGTTAAAGAAATTTTTTTTTCATTATACAGCTTAACTAGATCTTCAATTTTCTCAATATTTTTGATGGCATCCTTGAAATCAAAGAATCTATCAACAGCATCTATCACTTTGATATCTTTAAATTTAACTTCGTTGATATCAAGACTTAGCAGCTTCAAAATTGTAGATAATACTTCAATTAACCATTCGATGCCATTACTTAAGGCATTCATTTGAGATTTATCAAAATTTTTTTCATTGGTAGTTATAGTAATGTAATTTGTAATCTTATTACAATAATCTACTGCCTCGTTCAGTGAAGATATTACAACCTCAGCCTTTGATTGAATAATACAGTTTATATATTTTATTTCTTCACGAGGTATTTCTGGGATGTGGTCGATCGAATAGCTTCCATCATTTATCTGGGCTTCAATAAATATATAATTTCTTTTTTTTGACCAATCATATATCGAAGACATGAGATCAGCGGTTGTATTTTCGTTTTCTAACTTAAAGTCCAGGGAATAACTATTTATTTGAACCTTCATAATATAACCTCAAAATGTAATTGATAATCCTAGGTTTGCAAAGGCAGAACTAAAAAGGATCTTTTGACAGGCTTAGCATGATTAAAAATTTAAAAATAGTCAAATATGTGAGAATTTGAATAATGGCGGGGTATCCAAATTTTTCCTTCAGCAGAATATTATAATATATGTTGATACAGCAAAGGACAATTTTTAAATCAATTGGATAAAAAACTAAATTTTTAATGTGCCTTTTATCAATTATCCTGTTTCTGCATTCCTTTAAGGTTCGATTTCATCCAGTTTTTTTGAACATTCGCCCCGGAAATTGATTTTTCCATTGCTGCAAACTTTCTTCGTAGTTTATCTTCGTATTTTTTTAGATGATCTTGAAGTCGCCCTATTCTGTCGTCAGTCATTTTTATGGAATTTTCTTCCAAAGCAATTTTTGACGTGATGATGCTATTGCCGGTCAATATATAGGGGGTTAAGATATTGTTTATCCTGAAGGCAAGACCATTATCTTCACGATTATCTCCATCTGTATCACAACCAAAGAACTGTTTTATTCCTTCAGGATTGTTCATGATTGATTTTCGTAGTTTTTCTTCATCGATAATAAGTTTTCCTTCTTTTATTGTATTCCAGCTTGAATTCAATGCCCCAGTTGAAATTCCAACCTGGGATAATATTCTTACAGGGTCTTTAGCCATACTTGGGTATGCTTCACCAATAGCAGTTTTCAAGGTATTTTCAAGCCTCAATATAGTCATATCGCCTAAAAATAAACCGCTTTTATTCTTAATTTTTTTGTAATCACCCAATTTACTTGTAATTCCAGCCTTTGTGATTTCCATAGTATAATCTAAATAGCCATTGTAAGCTATCACGAATTTTTTTATTTTATCAATTGCTTTTTCTATATCAGGCTCAATTTTTATCGAAATAGGGATTTTTGATTTTTTTTTGATATTTAATGAGATTCCTTTTACTATATCATCCAGATTATCATTCCTGTCCCGTTTTATTTCAATTTTATCGATTTTTATTTTTGCATCCCTAGCTTTTGTTATCTCATTTTTTGGTTCAAAAAAAATACCACTACCCTTTATTGGGGTTATTATAGTTGCCTTTGAAAATTTAGCGATACCCTCATTACAATAAAAAATTATTTTAGAGATTTTTTTATTTTCTAAATCTCTTCCAATGGGAATCACCTGCTCCCCAGTAGAATTTTTATCGAGTTCATATATTTTCTCAATCCTTTTATCCTTCGCAACAGAGACAACACCAATCCCGGCTACATCGATAACCCCTTCTTGTTTATGTTTTTTTTCTATCGTTCGAGTCCTTGAAATATTATAACCCTTTAATTCAATTCCCTTTATGATTGTCCTTTCCTCTGGACCAATTGTCAGATTATAGGGAAGAGCCACCTCTTCTTTGATTTTATCTTTTTTGTATAAAAAAGAAAATTTTAGAAGGGTTTTTTCTTTTACTAGAAATTCTATGGGTAATATATATTCTTGCCAGAGTATACTTTTAATCTTTATTGAATTTCCATTTTTTTCAACATCTATACTCCCATTGGGTTCTTTAATTTTTTTTTCCCCAATGTAGGAAGTAATAAATTTTTTATCAAAAAGAAGGGATACCTTCTCCTTTCTTTCTC
>Ga0209344_10005429_pt1 | contig 10995 bp, 9 predicted proteins | sample Cruoilmetagenom6_FD_187293 | JGI IMG/M metagenome (GOLD analysis project Ga0209344, IMG submission 187293) | Oil polluted marine microbial communities from Coal Oil Point, Santa Barbara, California, USA - Santa Barbara Oil Seep Sample 6 (SPAdes)... | ecosystem: Environmental > Aquatic > Marine >...
CTTTCTTGGCCTGGGCGACAAGTTGCTTGCGGCGGTCGGTGGTCAGTGATGGGATGTTGATCCGGATTTGTTTATCTTCGACCATCGGGTTGACGCCGAGGTTGGCTTCTTCGATCGCGGTGCGGATCGCTCCAACTGAGGAGGCGTCGAATGGTTTGATGAGGAGTTGGGTGGCTTCGGGGACAGAGACAACAGCGAGGCTCTTGAGATCTGTTTGCGAGCCGTAGTAGTCGACCTTGATGAACTCGACCATTGCTGGGGAGGCGCGTCCGGCGCGGATGCCTTTGAGTTCTGCGGCAAGGTAATCTGCAGCTTTGGTCATGTGCTCTTCGGCTTCGAGGAGGATTGTGTCTGGGTCGGTGCTCATGGTGGTGTCTCCGTCTATCTGATTCTGATTGATCTGGGAGGGATTGTATGCGGGAAGTGGCGGGGGTGGGTGATTTATTTGGTGGTCAGGAGGGTGCCGATGGGCTCGCCTTCCATGACCTTCCGGATGTTTCCTGGAATTTTGAAGTCAAAGACGAGGAGGGGGATGTTGCGTTCCTGGCACATGGTCAGGGCAGTCATGTCCATGACACCGAGGCGTTTTTCGAGGGCCTCCTCGAAGGTGAGGGAGTCGTAGCGGGTGGCGGTGGGGTCTTTGTGGGGGTCTGCGGTGTAGACGCCATCGACTTTGGTGGCTTTGAGGAGGATCTCGCAGTCGAGTTCAGTGGCCCTGAGTGAGGCACAGGTGTCGGTGGTGAAGAAGGGGTTGCCTGTACCAGCGGCGAGGATGACGACGCGGCCTTTTTCGAGGTGGCGGATGGCGCGGCCACGGATGAAGGGTTCTGCTACTGCTCTGATGTCGAGTGCGGACATGACTCTTGAATCAGTCCCTATGGAGTCGAGCTTCTCTTTGAGTGCTACGGCGTTCATGACGGTGCCGAGCATTCCCATGTAGTCTGCGGTGGCTTGCTGGATGTCGCCCGATTTGGCGAGTTCAGCGCCTCGGATGATGTTGCCCCCGCCTACGACGACGGCGATCTGAGCGCCTGTCTTGGTGGCGGATTTGACTTCATTGGCGATGGAGTTGAGTTCTTCGGTGGAGATCCCGAAGCCTCCGGGGGAGCAGAAGGCCTCGCCTGAGAGTTTGAGGAGGACGCGGCTGGGTTTGGGTCGCTTGGATTTGGACATGTTTGCTCCGGGCGTTGTTCTGAATCGGTGGATTGAACACCTTGGAAAGGTGATCGTCAACCGATTGGGGATGTATTTGATCGGATTGAACAAGAACCGGTGGGGCTGGCGTACGAATGGTTGAGAAAGGTGCGGGATTGGCTGTGGGTATTGGTGCAGGGGGGGGCATTATTGGGTATTGTGGACAGCAGATTGACGATCAATTTTGACGGGCTGAATGGAATCGGCTCAGGACGGGACATTGGATTTGGCACATTTTCAGCAACAACCTCAGGGGCCTCAGGCTGACGAACTCTGTGATGAGGGCTTGGGCAAGTCGAGGCGGCGCCGGTTTATTGAGCAAGCGACGATTGCTGGGCTCGGGATCTCTGTGCTGGTGCATCTGGTGCTGCTTGGGATTGCGTTGCTTGTGCGGATTGATTACAAGTTTGCGGATGCCGGTGGTGGTGGGGCCGAGCCGGTTGAGTTTGCGATTATTTCAGAATCGGATCTCAATGAGGAGATGGCGGTTGATGATGAAGTGGTTGAGTTTGTAGAGATAGTGACTGAGTCGACGGTGGATCTGAATCTGCTTTCAGAGGTCGGGTCTCAGCAGTCGGTCAATGACCTGGCAGACGCGATCGCTCCAGAGTTGAGTGTCGGCGGGGCGTCTATTTCAAGTGTTGATATGCAGTCTGGGTCGAGCGGGGCGGGGACTGGGGAAGGGGCGAGTTTCTTTGGGCTCGAGGCAACGGGGAAACGGTTCGCGTACATCGTGGATCGGTCTGGATCGATGGATACCTATTTGCAATCGGGGGAGATGACCCGTTGGGAGTTGACTCAGATTGAGTTGATCCGATCGGTTCATGGGCTGGCGGTGAATGCTGAGTACTTTGTGGTTTTATATTCTTCTGGGGCGACGCCGTTGTTTGGTGGGGATGAGTGGATCAAGGGGACTGGCCGGAATAAGGCGTCTACCAGTGTTGCGGTGATGACTCAGTTTCCAAATGGCGGGACTTTTCCCGGGGAGGCGTTTGAGATGGTCTTTGCGCTTGAGCCTCAGCCTGATGCGGTCTACTTTATGACCGATGGAGAGTTTAAGGAACGGGTCCCGGCACAGATTGCTCAGCTGAATCGGAAACATCGCGTTCCGATTCACTGCATTCTGTTTGGGGAGTCGCAGAACTTGCAGAACTTCAATAAGGTTGAGGGGATGCTCAAGAATATTGCTAAAACCTCCAATGGGCGGTATCAGCATGTGCGTGGCGTAGGGGGGAGGCCATGATCTCTTGGGCATCGGTTATTGCTGTGGCGTGTGCGGCTTCGATTGCGCTCGGGGCTGATGATATGTCGGTGGGGACGGTCGATGGGGTGGTGAAGGGCGAGGTTGTGAATGTGTCGGTCGATGGGGTAACAGTACGGATCGTGCGTGAGGGGGCAGCGAGCCGTATGAAGGTTGTGCCTTGGTTTGAGGTGCGGGCTGTTGATAATGGTTGGGAAGTTCCCGTTGAGTTCGGAGAGATGGCTCAGGTTGCAGCCATCGGGTACGCGAGGAGAGAACGGGGGGATTTGAGTGGGTGCGCGGACTTGTATGCTGGTCTTGCGGCTGGTTTGATTGGGTCAGAATCAGATATGGCGATTGAAGTCTTTGGGGGCTTGCTTGATGAAGCGGTCGTTCGTGGGGATTTCTATGATGCGGCGGTGGCGATGGTGGCGTTGGAATCGCTTCCAGCTATGGTGCTCAAGTCGGGGCTTGATGGCTTCGATGGGCGGTACCAGGTTCATGTTGGTGTCCCGCTTCTTGCAGGTAGTGTTGGGACGCACCGGTTGGAGGCTGCGGGAGATGTGATTCAAGAGAGTGGGCTGAGCGGAGGCGTGCTTGTCCGGGCATTTGGGTTTTTGAATGGGGCTGGGGATGGCAGTGAAGATGTCCGGGGGTTGATTGAAGATTTAGCTACACAGCAGGGCGTTGACGTGCAGTTTCGGCAAGGGCTTGAGCTGTACTTGAATATGTTGATTGTCCAGGTGCATCCGGATGTGGATGCCCGGGATAATGCCCGGCGATGGCTGGAGTCCCGGAGTTCGCAAAAATCAGGGACTTGGATCGATGCCTGGTGCCGTCTTGCGTTGGGGATTTCGTATGTACAGGAAGCGAGTCAGGCTGGAAGCGACGAGATGCTCTCGCGGGGGGTGGTGGAACTGGTTCACGTGATGGTCCGGTTCGGGGAGAGTCATCGGGAGCTGGCGGGGGTAGCTCAGGAGTTGGCAGTAGAAAGTTTGATTACAGATGGACGGATAGATGAGGCAGCGGAGTTGGTGCAGAGTTTCGATGCGATGATGGGATTGACAGAAAAATGAGAGGATTCAAAAAATGAATACTGTGTTGAGTTTGATGGGGCCAGGATTGGTGCTTGGCCAGAGCGAAGACTCTGGGCGGTCATTGCTCGAATACATTATGCAGGGCGGTGCGATCGGGATGATTATCCTGTTGATCTCGCTCGGTGCTGTGGGGATGATCGGCGCGCAGATGATGCGGATCCGGCGGGTTCGGCTTGCTCCCGAAGAACTGATCGAGGAGCTCAGGCCTGTGCTTGCAGCGCGGAATGTTCAGGCGGCGATTGATCTGTGTACGGATCAAGAAACGAGCAGCTTCGTATCTCGGGTGCTTGGGTTGTCGCTGACGCGTGCTGCGCGGTCGCCGTTCGGGATGCTGGAGTTGCGGTCAACAGTTGAAGAGATCGGGCAGGTTGAGACTGATCGGTTGTACCGATTGACCGACGGGATCGGATTGATCGCATCGATCGCTCCGATGCTCGGATTGCTTGGGACTGTTGTTGGGATGGTGGGGGCCTTTGATGCGATTACGATGGCCGAGGGACCCGCGCGGCCTGATGAGCTTGCTGGGAGTATCTCTCAGGCGTTGATTACGACGGTGCTTGGTTTGATTGTTGCGATCCCTTGTACCTCCGCGTACACCTATCTGCGGAACCGGATTGATCATCTGACGACCGAGATCGGAGAGGTGATCGATGAGCTGATTGCACCGATCGAATCTGCAAGTGCACAGAAGTCTTCAACTCGGATGGATAGCTGATCGATGATTTCGTCGAGGAAACAATCTGGGCATCACAAAGCGGTTGATCTGACGCCGATGATCGATGTTGTTTTTCAGTTGATTATTTTCTTTATGCTGACGTCGCATCTTGGTCAGCTCCGTCGTACCGAGGTGGATCTGCCTGTCCAGCCGGGGCAGGAACAGCGTGATGGTGAGGACGCGGCGATGATTATTGATATCGGGCCGGGCGGGGTGTACTTGGTTGAATCGGTCGAAGTGAATCTTAATGAGATCCATCGGCTGGCCAGTGCTGGGATTGGGAAAGAGGTTGAGCCTGGAAACTTTGATGTGCTGATCCGGCCTGATCGGAATGCGCCTGCGGTGTTCCTTGATCGGCTGCTCAATAAACTCGCGGGTGTCGGGGTGACTCGTTGGAAGCTCGGGACGATGGCTCCTGATGGAAGCGGGGGTGGGTGATGGCGCGGAAACGGTTTAAGCGGTCTTCGCATCTCGGTGCGTTGCCGTTGACGAGCATGATTGATGTGGTTTTCTTGTTGTTGGTGTATTTTTTGGTGACCGCGAACTTTGCTCAGCAAGAACGGGATTTGTCTTCGGCGGTTCAGGCCGAGGGTGGGGGCGTTCGGGTGAGTGAGTTGCAGCCTCAGATTGTCGAGATTGTTATGAATAATGGTGGTGTGGAGTTCCGGATTGCATCTCGTTCTGTGCGATCGCAGGAAACATTAGCCGGGCTTTTGAGGTCGCTACCCAAGGAACCAGGTGTGGCGATCCGGGCTCGACGAGATGTGCCGATCAGTGCGGTGGCTGCGGCTATGCAGGCGTCTCAGGATGCCGGGTTCACACGAAGGAGTTATGTGCCTGCTGATGAGTAAGTCGCGATTCAACTTGGTGGCTGCTGGGTGCGTGCTTGCAATGATTAGCGGTGTGGGTGTTGCTGTGGCAGCGTCCCCAGAGGATGATCAGGTGAGCGAGTATTTTGCTGATCGGCAGCTCAATGACTTGCTTGAGGTGCAGCTCTTTGATCGACTTACCGATGAGAAAGAAGCTGTGGCACGATCGATGATTGCTCGGCGGCTTGGCGGGTTGTATCTCGCTGAGATGATGGATGAAACATTGGCGGTCGATGCTCGGAGGGAAGTACTGCTCAAGGGGCGGGTGCTTGTTGGGATGATGCCGAGTGATGAGTTGATTGGGTTGAGGCTTGAGCTGCTGGTGGGGCTCTATAAGGAACACGAGCAGGATGCGGATCTTGATCGGATCGGGCTGCTGAGTGACGATGGCAAGGTATTGGGTGTTGAGGCGATGAAGGTTATTGTGCCCGAGTTGGCGCGGATCGCAAAGGTTTCGGATGCTCAGATTGAGCAGTTGGTTCGGAATGTGTCCAGGGCAGCGGATCAGCGGGTTGAAGATCACGAGTTGATGCTCGCAGAGGCCCGTGGGAACAGGTCGCGCGCGAATTTTTTCTATGGCTGGGCGGGGTATTCTGAAGCGGCTTTGAGTGGTAGGGAAGTTGGTCTGGGTGTATTTAAGGCGTTCGGGTGGGTGCTTGGATTTGAGGGGAAGCTTCCGGTTCTTGACAGGCTTGATATGGATTTGCTGGAGTATGACCATGTTGCGCGTGCGATGCTGGGGGTTGCATTATCAAAGCTGCACAACGGGAACACTGGCGAGGCACGGGTTTGGTTGCAGGCCGTGGAGGGTTCTGCGGATGCGCCGGAGTTTGCGGTTCATTTCGCTAAACAGCGTTTGCTTGAGGTGGCTTTGGTCGAGCGTGATTGGATCGCGAGCGAGCGGCTTGCATTGCGGTTGAGAGATTTGCCTCCGGACTCGCTGCTTGGAGTTTCTCAGGCGAGGCTTTTGGTGATGCAGACGATGGGGAATCTTGGCAGCCGTAACAAGGGGAAGGGTGGGCGCGAGGGGGCGACCGAGCTTGCTCGGATTGGGCTAGGCCAGCTTGTTGAACTTGGTGAGATTGGGCACATTCTGGATTTGCATACTCGGTATGGTTCTCTGCCTTTGCTCGAATCAGGATTTGTGAGTTTGTATACGCGGGGTTTATCTGAGCTCGAAGACGGTGATGCTGGGAACGGTTCTATTTCATATTCGCAGGCTTCGGTGAAGTTTGGTCAGGCATTGTCTTCGGATGATGCCGAGAGGTACCCCGAGCATGCGGGGGACGCTGCATTGAAGTTGGCATATTGCGAGATTCGTGTCGGTCGACCGGGCGAGGCTGCGGGGGTGCTCGAAACTTATAGCCATCTGATGCTCAATGAAATTCAGCAGCAAGAAGCCGCGTGGATGCAGGTTCTTGCGCACGATGCAGCGGTTCAGGGCGGGCAGGATCAGATGAGCGAGAAGCTGACATCGCTGGTTGGTCAATACATCCGGGCATACCCGTCTACAGAGCGGGCTAATACGCTCATTGTACGGTATGCGATGACGGCACATCTGGATGCTGGAGATGCGTTTGGCTCGCTTGTTATTGATGACCCTTCGGACCCGCTCGCCATTCCCGCAAGACGGAAGCTTATTCAGATGCTGTATAAGTCACCTGAACTCATCGACGGGGGGGAAGAGGCATTGCATCATGAGGTTGTTGGGCATGCGGAGTGGTTGTGGCGGAATGAGCCTCGGGAGATGAACGATGCGCGTGATGGGCAAGGTCGCTTGACGGTTTGCCGGATTGTTCTTGGGACTGGGTTGGAGCTTGATTCGATTGATCATGGTTTTTTAATGGGGGTTATTGATCGTGGCGAGCGTATTCTGGCGGATGATCCTTCCCTTGACGGGGCTCGGTCTGAGCTGGAGTTCCGTCGGGTGCAGGTCCTGTTGTTGCAGGGGGATGTAGAGCGGGCTGGAGAGATCGCGTTGGGTTCGGGTGGGCTTGATGAGGCTGTGCGGTCTACCTCTTTGTTGATGGTGTATGAACAGGCGAATCAGAGGTTTAGCAGTCAACAGAGTGTTGCCTTTGCTCAGGCGGTAGTCCGGTACGGGCGCGGGGTGATTGATGAGTTGGCTCATGACCGCAGCGAGGGGCTGGACAGACGGCTTTCGCTCGTGGTTGAGGGGATGGCGGCGGCGGCGGAGTATCTTTCAGTTGAAATCGGTACGGTCGGGATGCGTGAATATGCATCAGCGCTGAGCTTGCGGGTCTTTCATGAGGGCGCGCCGAGTTCTAAGGGGCTTGTTCGGACGGCTGTGCTTGGGGAAGAGTACGGGCATACCGATATTGCGCTGGAATGCTGGCTGAGGCTTGTGGGGCAGCTTCGAGGGAGTGAAGATGTGTGGCATCGAGCTCGGTTTGAGTCGCTCCGATTGCTGATGTCGATTGAACCTGAGCGTGGGATAGCGGTGTACCGTCAATATGTGACGCTGTATCCTGAGGGATCACCAGAGCCTTGGGGGGCACAGATCGGCGAGCTCTTTGGAGATGAGGATGCTGAGAGGGGTGAGCCGTGACTCGTGAGGATTCTCAATCAGACGGTGTTGTCGCTGAGTTTCTTGGGAGCGAAGCGGCGATCGGTGGGCCGTTTGCGGTCCTTGGGTTGAAATATGCGCCGATTGATCAGGCGATGATTCTTCGTGCGTGTCAGCTGCGGCTTGGGCGAATCAATGAACACCGGCGGTCGCAGACGCCTGCGGCTGATGAGGTTCGTCTGGCAGTGCATGCTGCGGCGTCCCAGTTACTCGATCCTGAACTCCGTGAAGAGCTTGCCAAGCATTGGCCTGAGGGGATTGGTGGGGATGTTGGCTTGGTTGGTGAGTCTCCTAAAGCATGGAGGGTTGAGCCGACGAGCAGGCTCGATGAACGGGTCAAACAACAAGCGATGACGCTGCTCGGAGCGTGCGGGGGTTGGAATGATCGGTCGCGGAAGCGGCTCGGTCAGTTTGCGAGGATGCATCAGGTATCGGCGGCCCAGCTCGTATCTGGGATTATTGGCGAACAGAGTATTGGGAATGAACAAGTGGGGTCGGGAGGGGGAGTATCGGATCGGGCGGTGCGAGGACCTTCGCTTATTGATCCGGCGGCGGGGGCGTTGCCTTGGGCGATGATTCCTGTCGTGTATGCAGTCATGGGGTTGCTGTTGATTTCGGTGGGATACATGAAGTCATTCGAGGTTGATCGAAGGACAGATGACGGGGTTGCAACAATCAAGGATTTGGATAATGGCTCTGAGATTGAAACAAGTCTGCCAAGCTCTGAAAAAAGAGACAGCAAGAGGCTCGGGGTTTCCGAGCGGAGGCACTACTCGGCGACTTTGTTTGAACTGGAGAAGACCAATAGTGTTGGAGTCTTTGATGTCGAAACGGGGCGGGCGTTCTCGGAGGTTGGTGAGCGACTGGGTGATCAGTGGACCGAGTTTACTGCCGAGGAACTGGATCGTGCTGTGATTGCAGTTGACGGCGTGCTTGGTGGTATTCTCAATCCTGAGGTGTTTGAGTCGGCGGGTTCATTCTTGAGTTTGGATGATCCAGACCGTCCTGAGTCGGTCTTTCGTTTGGCGGTTCGATCTTTGCTGTTTGGATCGCGGATTGATGGGGGCGGGGTCGTTGAGTATTCAGTGATGTCCCGGCGTGCGAGGGAGCGATCGGTTGAGGGGGCGTTTGATCAGCATCTGCTTACAGAGTTTGTTCGGCTTACCAAACTGAGCAGTGATGACCCGGAATGGTGGGCGTGGTGGATTGGGCAACTCAAGCCGATGAGAGATCGGGTTGAAGGGTTCGGTGAGTCAAGGATATTTGAGGCGGCTTACTGGCGATTAACCAATGGACAGATTGGGGACGGATGGACAGAGTGCGCCAAGCAAATAGTTCAAGAGCTCGAATGGCGGGAGGGTTCTGCGGCCAGGTCTTGGATAATGGGGCTGGTAGTCGATCCCAAGGTTCGGAGTGATCGCCTTGCGGTCCTAACGCAAGCGATGGTGGTCCACTCCTCGGCCAAGGGGCTCGAGGTTGGATTGGTGGTTGGCAAAGATGATTCAATGGCGGAGCGGGAGGCGTATCTTGGGCAGCTTCGTCAGCGGTGGGCAACAGATAGCGGGGCATCTGGTGGGGTTCGGGCACAGTTGGTTGAGCGGATTGAACTGCTCAAGAGGATGACCCAGAGTCCAATGAGACCCAGCCAAGCATTGAGCCGGGGGGTTGAGCTGGCGCGGGTTAATAGTGCGTGCTTAGCGTACTTAAAGAATGATGAAGCTGCGGTGATTGGATTGATCGATCTCTTTGATTCTCCAATGAATTCGGGTCAGGTTTCGGGGAAGGCCTTGGATTTATCGAGTTCTGCGGGTGATGAGTTGTGGGCGACTAGGGCGCGGAATCTCGATGATGCAGATGAGTTGTTTGCGCACCTGAGGGCCTTGGACCAGTTTGATGTGGTCGGGCCCAAGAGTGCCCACGCATTGGTGTATCTTGCGATGCAGGCCCCGAACCTGCAGGTTCGCACCGGGGCGGAGCGGTCGATGATGGTTCGGCGGGATCAGGTAGCGATTTTAATTGCGCTCGACCGGATCGCGGGGGCCAAGAGGACGACCCGTCGGATGACAGAACTGATTCATGGGTATATTGAGTACGATGGTGATCTTGGTGATGCGGTGTCTTCTCGGCGTGCACTACTTGAGCATCTTTTGTCAGCGGGTGTGCTTGATGGCAATGCTTCAACTGATGTCGTTGATGGGTATTGGCGGGCCATGACAGAGAGCTATCGTCCGAGGAATCGAAGTGGGAGTGATGAGGGGGCTAAAGGCTACTTCGATGAACTGGTGATGGGGCTGATGACTGATGGTGACGATGTGCCAAGGCAGACACGGGCGGGTTTATTGATTCGATTGCGTCAGGCGAGAGGTCCTATTCAGGAGTTTGTTGCCTACCAAACAGCGGCTCTTGAACTGCTTGCTGCGGATGTATTATCTCGACATCCTGGGCTTGGCACTCGTATTGACCGGGTGATGAATGAGAACTTGGACAAGATGAATCAGACTGTGGATGCTGTGGTGCAGATTTTGCTCAATGAAAGGGCGATGGCAGAGTTGTGGCTCATTGTTCTTGAATCGGAGGGGGTGTCATGAAACGGGCATGGATCGGGATCGTTTGGTTGATGGGCGTCACTGTATTTGCTTCTGCTGTTCAAGAGCAGGGGGCGGATTCTGTGATGACAGATCTGCGTCCTGAGATCCCGGAGTTGTATTTGGAGCTTGGAGAGCTTGAGTTGCTTGAAAATGTTCTGAGCCGTGACAGGGGGCTTGGGATCGAGTTGCTTGTTCGTGCGGTATATTGGGCTCAGCAGAATGGTAACAACTCAGTCGCATCGTCGGGGTGTATCGCGCTTACTGAGCTTGTTGAGAGTGATTTGGCGAGGCTGTGGCTCTGGGATTTGGCATTGCTGCTGGATCCGTCACGCGAGAGCGAGTGGGAGCGGATGCTTGCTCAAAGAAAGAATGTCACCCAGGAGCTGGATCTGGAAGCAGCGCAGTGTTTGTACGCGATCAGGTACCATCAGCAGCCATTGGGCGGAGAGCTCTTTGCTCGGCCAGAAATTCGGGCACGGGTCCTCGAAGCGGCGGTTCTTGGGGGGATTGACCGGGACGACTTGATCCGGGTATTGGAACTCGAGATCGAGCGTGGCAACGAGGATACTTGCAGGGGGCGGCTGTATGTTGCGGATCGGGCTTCCCCAGGTCGCCGGTTGGCATGTCCGGACCATCTGCGTGGGCTGGGGATGAGCGGGAATAATGATGAGCTGAGGATTTTACTTCGTACAGATATGGTGCTCA
>Ga0209344_10005430_pt1 | contig 10994 bp, 11 predicted proteins | sample Cruoilmetagenom6_FD_187293 | JGI IMG/M metagenome (GOLD analysis project Ga0209344, IMG submission 187293) | Oil polluted marine microbial communities from Coal Oil Point, Santa Barbara, California, USA - Santa Barbara Oil Seep Sample 6 (SPAdes)... | ecosystem: Environmental > Aquatic > Marine...
ACTTCTTCGAGCACTACAAAGACCTCGAGCCCGGCAAGTGGGTCAAGATCGACGGTTGGGGCGACGCTGCTGAAGCAGAAGCCATCGTTCAGGCAGGCTTCGAGAAGCTCAAGGCCGAAGGCCACTAAAACACTGATTTAACACGAATGGCGGATGCTCTCGGGCATCCGCCATTCGTCGTAAGAGCGCTCTTGTGATCGATGACGCAGTCCTGTCGAAGCGCGACTACCCCTGTTTAGCGAGCACCGGCGCGCAAGAGCTCACGGTACGCACGGAAGAAACCGTCTTCGTCGATTCGATCAATGATCGTTGCATTGGGAGCATTGCGCTCCGCGCGGTCATCGAAGAGCGAATAGCCGCGCGTGAGTTCACTCGTCGTCTCGATGGCGACGAACTTCTCACTCGTCTCGAGAATCAACGACGGCTCAACCATCATCATCGCGGTGACCGAGTCCGGATGGGTGCTTCCCATAATCCCGACACTCTCGTTGTGCTCGACATTGGGTTTGTCGAGCGTTGTGAAGAATCGCGCCAGATCGTTGTCGATCTCCGCGATCTGAGCCAACTGTTGTCGGCTCCATGTCGCTTGAGCCAGAGTGAGTGTCCACGTCGAAATTGTGGTCTTAAAGCCAGCACGCATCACGATATCGGCGGCGTCAGGATCGACAAAGAAGTTGTACTCCGCCGCTGCCGTCACGTTGCCGACAGAGTTATCACAGCCGCCCATGATCCACAGTTCGCGCACCTTGCTGGCGAAACTGCGATCGAGCAGCACTGCGGTAGCGATGTTCGTTAGCGGACCAATCGCGAGAATATCGATCTCGCCCGGATTCTCATTGACGAGTCGCACGAGAGCCTCTGCTGCACCCTCGTCACTGGGCACTTGAGTGGGCTTCGGAAAGTCGTGGTTGCCCTTTCCATCGCCATGAGCTGTCGACTTGTACCAGGGCCGCATCATCGGCACTCGAGCCCCGAGGTGCACCGGAACCTCATCGGCGCGACCAGCCGCCTCAATCGTCAACAGAGCATTCTCGATCTGCTGCTCAAAGGCGACATTGCCCGCGACAATCGTGACGGCCTCTAGTTGCGCCTTCGGATGCAATAGCCCAACAAGAAGAGCAAAGCTGTCGTCAGCCGCGGTGTCAGTGTCGATGATCATTCGACGAACGTCAGTGGGTGTCATCATCGTCTCCTTCGGTTAGGGAAGCGCGCCGGGCTGGCCGACCGCATCCTGAATAGTGAGCTTGCGAGGTTCTTTTACCCGCAACGCGACGAGCAGCCCGACGATAGCCATCACAGCAGCACCGAGGAACACCGGCGTGTAGCCAAAACCGCCAGCGACAGCGCCACCAATCAGCGGACCGAAAATGAAGAACGGTGCGAGCAACGTCGAGGTCGTGCCCAGGTAGAGGCTCGTCTGGGAAGTGGGAGCCAGTTCGATCGACATGTTCGGATCGCCGATCACGGTCACCGCGTTCGCACCGCCGAGCGCCACAAAAATCGCAATGTACGACGCGAGCGATTCTGCGGCCACAGCTCCCAGCATGCCAGCCGCGATCAGCGCACCTCCGATCACTACGACGAGCTTCCAGCCGAAGTAGTTGCCGATCAAACCGAACAGGAAGCCGAGTACCGCCTGCGACAGGATGAAGACCGCTGCGAGGAGCGCAGCATCCGATGGTCGCAGTCCACCGTCGATACCGTCAACAACGACGAAGCCGATACCAAGGGTCGAGAAGGCAAGGAATGCCCTCGCTGTGATGAAACGGCCATAAACGCGGTCACCAGTAAGGATCCCCGGAATCTCGCGCACCGTCTTCCACAGCTTCGGGCGCGGTTCAACGTGCGGATACGGCACCTCTTTGAGGTTCGCGATGAAGAAGATCGACAGGAACGAAAGCGCAAAGCTCAACCAGAAACACAACTGGATGCCCAGCGGGAATCCATTGTTCCTAATGAGGTTCTCGGCGAACAGCGCTGCGCTGAAGCCGAGCACCCCTCCCATCAACTGAACGCTGCCATAAAACCAGCCGCGGCCCTTCGTGAGTGCCTTCGCCACGAAGTCGCCATAGACAGGACCGATAAGTCCCGTCGTAATGGCGTAACCACAAAACGCGATAAAGAAGAGCGTCAGCACGAGAGGCGTCGAAAGCACCCCGATGAGTTGAGCAGTGCCAGCAATCGCCAAAATGCCGACACGTTCAGCAATCACGATAGCGAGCAATAGTGGCTGGCGTCGGCTGCGACCCCGCACCATATGCGCACCTATTAGTTGCGGCAAGTAGCGTCCAATAGCGAAAGTCGCCGCGACAAGACCGACCAGTACAGCGCTACCACTGAGCTGTTGAATGAAAGCCGGGATGATCGTTGTCTCTGACAGGAGCGAGATCGCAAAGGCAAAAGTGGCTCCATCGACCATGAGGAAGATGAAGTTGCGGCGCTGAAACTTAGCCATCGCCTGGGCATACTCAGGAGCTGCCGCCGCGAGGCGGGCAACGTCGGCGCTTACGGCCATTGGCTTTCGCTCCTGTCAGCGTCAATCAGCACCCGCAGCGACTCAACAGCAGCATTGAGAAGGTCGCCTCGGTTCACTTCACCTTCGCCCGAGTGCATCTGCATGACTCCGCCGGCACGCACGCGGTGAATGCTGGCGATAATGAAAATCGTCGAGGCTTCCATCTCAGAGCAGATCGCCCCGCCGCCCATCCATGCAGCCCAACGATCTTTCAAGTGCTCGGCCATCGGCATGCGCTCGGGTTCCACTTCGCCGTAGAACGAGTCTTTCGACTGAGAGACTCCCACCTGGTGAGTGAGCCCGAGTCGTCGCGAAGCTTCCGCCAGCGCATCGACCACTTGAGGATCGGCAATGGCGGGGAACTCAATCGGTAAGTAGTGACTTGAGGTGCCTTCATCGCGAATCGCCGCGGACACGACGGCGAGGGATCCATCCGGCGTGTTGGGCTGGATCGCTCCCGATGTGCCCACGCGAATGAACGTGTCTGCACCGAGCTTGATCAGCTCTTCAACCGCGATTGCCGACGAAGGGCAACCAATACCGGTTGACACGACGCTGACTTTTTCGCCGTTGAGCGTTCCCGTCCACGTCGTATATTCCCGAAACGACATGACATGCGCTGCGTCGTCGAAGAGTGCCGCAATGGGCTCGCACCGACCGGGATCGCCGGGCAGCAGCACGTACCGACCGACATCCCCCTTCCGCAACTGCAAATGGTGTTGGAGTTCCTCATTCAGGCTCATGCTGCTGCCTTCCGATCGGCTTCGATCAGCGTACGAAGTCCGGCAACGGCGGAGGGCAGCAGATTGTCGAGCGACCCCGCTGCTTGTTCCTCGGGCGTCATCGGCGACATGTCGTGGTGACCCAGAATCATCATGACTCCCCCGGCCCGCACGCCCAGAGTCGCCGCGACGATGTACAGCGCGGCGGCTTCCATCTCCGAGCAAATCGCTCCGCCGGCCATCCAGGCATCCCACCGGTCGGCGAGGCGCTTGGCGATGGGCATACGACCGGGCTCGTGCTGGCCGTAGAACGAATCTTTCGACTGCGAGATTCCGACCTTGAATGGGCGCTCCATCGCGCGCGCGCCGAGCGTCAGCGCTCGCGTCACATCGATGTCGGCGACCGCCGGAAACTCAATCGGCAGGTAGTGGCTTGAGGTTCCCTCGTCACGAATTGCCCCCGAAATGATCCCGAGCGTTCCCGGCTTGATATCGGGTTGCATTGAGCCCGAAGTGCCAACGCGGATGAACGTATCCGCTCCAACCTTCACTAGTTCTTCCATCGCGATGGCGGCGGAGGGACATCCGATACCGGTTGATGTCACTGATACGAGTTCGCCGTCGAGGTAGCCGCTCCACGTTTCATACTCTCGGTTCTTGGCGACGAGGCGAGGCTCGTCGAAGAGTCGAGCAATCGGCTCAGTGCGGCCGGGATCACCGGGCAAGAACACGTAGCGGCCGACCTCTCCGGGTGCTACCTGAATGTGGTACTGACGGTCATTGGTTTCTGATGAGGACATGGTGAGTTTTCCTTCCGTGCAACTGAATATCAAGCGAGCGCCGAAGCGCGCGGGGTCCGTCACGCCGCTTCCTGGGGAAGGGCGGCGCGGATGCGGGGTGCTACTTCTTGAAGATCGCCAGCGCTAGGGCGCCGAACACGATGATTCCGAACACGGTCGCCGCAATGATGAAGATCCACGTGACGAGTGCCGCCGGGAACATGATGAGAGCCGACAAGCTCCACAGTCCCTTAGTGATCGAGAACACCGCGAGACCGAGAAGGATGATCGCGCCGAGGATGCCGAGCACCCAGTCGCTTGGACGTGTGCGCACCTGCCGGAAGCTGGTCTTGACTCCGTCTGATCCAAAACCGCGAGATTCCAGCGAAATAGACAATTGCTGCACTCGCTCGATCGCCCCGACGAAGACGGGAACAAAGCTCGGAAGCACGGCGGCGAATCCGCTCCCCTTCATTCCTCGCGACTTTTGCGCACTCAGAATGATGCCAACTTCGCGTTGGAACACGGGAATCAGCTGCATCGTCATCGCGAGCATGAAGTTCAAGGTGTAGGGCACCTTGATCTTGGCGAGCGAGGTGAAGAGGTCACTGGGGTGCGTAGTCATCACCATGACGAGCGCGATGAGCAACGAGGCCACGATACGACCGAGGAGGACGAGTCCGTAGTAGAGGCCGTCACCATAGATGGTGAGGGCGCCGATTTCGGCCACCGGCGTCCACGGCTTTTCCACGGCGGGAGCGATGATCTGCAGGGCTAATAGCGAAGACGCAATGGGTACCAGGATGAGCGCACCCTTAAGCAGCGGCTTCGTCACACCGGCGATCGGCGCCAACAGGAAGGCGAAGAGCGCCATCGAGTACAGGATGATGATGTTCTGCGTCGAGAACGCGAGAATGATGTACCCAACAACCCACACGATCTTGACGAGTGGATTGATTCGGTGGATGAGAGAGTCGCCCGGGATGAGCGAGACGGGGAGAGATGCTTGCATTGACATGAGGTAAGTCCCTGATCTAACGCGTTGGCTGTGAGGTGGACGCTTTACTGAGTCGCGAGACGAGATCGTCCGCCAGCTCGCCCGGAGTGAGAGCGGTTGGTCCGCCGAGAGGCACCACCGTTTGCAACGCAATGTCTGTCGCTTGCGGTGCCTGCAGGTTGGTTCGCGCCATGAGCTCTTTGTCGGCGAACACGTCGCGTGGAGCCGCATCGGCAATGATCTGCGTGTCTTTCATGACGACGACTCGTTCGACGACATCCGCCAGTAGAGGCATGTCATGAGAAACGCACACCACTGTCGTGCCCTTCTCGCGAAGGCCACGCATGAGGTCGTTGATGATCTTCGTGGTCTGGTGGTCTTGACCGGTTGACGGCTCGTCAAAGATCAGGATTGATGGCCGCATCGTCACGATGGAGGCGATACCCACGAGCTTGCGAATCGGGAAGCTCACGCGATACGGATGCTCCTCGATTACTCCGGCGAGACCGAAGAACTCGACTGCCTCAGCGACTCGCTCAGTGATCTCCTCCTCGGGAACACCGATGTTTCGCGGACCAAACTCCAGCTCTGCCTGCACCGTGCGGGCAAAAAGTTGGTGGTTCGGGTTCTGGAATACGTAGCCCACGTGGGCTGCCATCTGCTGCACGGTGTGGCCGTCGGTGTCGACGCCGTTGATGACGACTTTTCCGCCGGTCGGCTTGAGCAGTCCATTGAACAACTTGGTGAGAGTTGTCTTGCCAGAACCGTTCTGACCGATGATGCCGAGAATCTCGCCGTGCTCGACCTGAAGGTCAACACCACCGAGAGCGACAACATTGCCGGTCGGGTACACGTAGCGGGCACCCGAGACATCGATAGCGAGGTCACTCTTTTCGCTGCTTGGTGTTGTCATGACTTAGCTCCCAAGAGGTCGTTGATCGCCGCAACTGCGGGTTCGGTGGTGATGGGAATCGGTGAATTCCACAGTTTGTGTGCCTTCAGGAGGCTGGCGACTGCGGCCGATTCGGGAACGCGAAGCTTGAGTTCCGCAAGCGCCTCGACCTGTCCGAAGATCTCCTGAGGGGTTCCGTTCATTACGACTTTGCCCGCGTCGAGCACGATGACTCGGTCGGCATACTTGGCCATCACTTCGACTTCGTGCTCGATGACGATGACGGTCATCCCCTTCTCTCGATTGAGTTTCGCCGCCATGTCGAAGACCTCTTGCTTGCCGATCGGGTCAAGGTTCGAAGTTGGTTCATCCATGATCAGAATCTTCGGATTCATCGCGAGAACCGCAGCGATAGCAAGACGCTGCTGCTGCCCGCCCGAGAGACCGAGTGGGGAGCGGTCTTCGAATCCGGCAAGCCCCACGAGAGCGAGAGTCTCGGGGATGATTCTCTTCATGTCTTCGTAAGGAACACCAGCATTTTCTAGACCTAGAGCTACCTCTTCTCCTGCAGAAAGTTGGCTCATTTGGAATTCGGGGTTATCGAATACCATTCCGACGATTTTTGCCATCTCACGCACCGGGTAGTCGGCAACGTTCAATCCATCGACGGTTACAGTTCCCTCTAGTTCGCCGCCGAGCATTGTGGGGATGACGCCATTCACGCACAGCCCGAGCGTGGTCTTCCCGGCTCCATTGAGGCCGAGAATTGCCACGTATTCGCCAGCGTTAATCTCGAGGCTGATCCCTTCGAGTGCGGTTTCTTCCGCTGCGGCGTAGCTGTAGGTGACGTTGTCGAAAGTGATTACGGGGTCAGGCATGGTTCTCCTTGGTTCGGGGCGGTGCAGGCACGGGTGCACTGCACCGCCCCGGATCGATTTCTGCTGGTTAGGCGCCTGCGTTGATGGCCAGGAAGACGACGACGATGAGCACGCCGATGACGATGCCGGCTACGGCAAGGAGGATTCCCTTAAGTGGTGTTGCCTTGACGATGTCGACGTTGACCGTGAGTGACTTCGGTAACGCCTCAATAATGGCCAGGGCCACGAATCCGCCTATGATCTTGTCCGCCAGCGACGTGAGGATGTTAGAAGAGAACACGGAGCCGACAAGGTTCTGTCCGACCGCCAGGAAGGTTCCGGTCAGAGCATCTGCACCGTTACCGGTAGCACCACCGAAGACGAGAACGATGATCGGAGCTGCGACGATCGTGCACGCAACTGCGACCATGATGTTCAGCAGGAAGAAGCGCGGGATCGTGCGACCCATGCGCCACGAGCGAACTCCGTAACCCCAGATCAGCGCACCGACGACGTTCACGATCATGAACGGGAGGCTAACGGGACCGCTGATGAGCGAGGAACCGGTGTTGGTCAGCACGCCGACCAATGCACCCCACCACGGCCCGAGAACGATCGCGGAAATTGCGGTGCCGATCATGTCGAGGTACACCGGGAGCCGCAGTGCGGAGGCAATGTAGCCACCCACAATGTTCAGTGCAACGCAGACGGGGATAAGCGTGACGATAAGCGTCATCGGGAGGTTGTTGCGATTCATTCGGCTCATGCGAGGAGCTGATGCAACGGGAGCGGTTGTCATGATTGTGTTGCCTTTCGCTAGTAGTGAAGTTGCTCGAGGGTGGCGTCGTTGCCAACCCCGTTTGGGACGGTGTCTATTGCCGGTGGGCGCTAGGGCCGTCTCTCACTCTTGTGGAGTGATCCGTCACTCTTCTCATGGCCGCGGACCTCGTCGTTCGGATGCCATGACAGGTCGGGATGACGGAGTTTGTGGGGCGACCCGGTCGGTCGCCGTGTGCAGGTTTGTTCGGCGCATGGTCTCAACCCTCGAAGGCTTCTGCGAGAAAGTTGACGAAGGTGCGTGAGTCGGCGTTGAGTGCGACGCGAGCATTTCTGGGAGTGGTTGACCATTCGCGATTATCGAAAACGGTTTGCCCCATCGTGTGTTCCCCGCGAGTTTCTACGTGAACCGGCCACTCGTGCACATCGCTGAGCACCTCCGGGTGCACAAGAGCCGCTACGCAGAGCGCGTCGTGAACGGGTGCGTCATGTCGGATTCCGCCGGGAACCCGGTCATAGCTCTCAATGCGGTGACGGATGAAGGAGCTTGCCGCTGCAGCGGCCGGAGTAGCGATTGCGTCGAAGCGGTCGCAATCGCTCAGCGAGACGGGCGCACTGTGCGTCGCATCGAGCGGCACTATCGTGACGTCGGCAATTCCTGCCGAGAGCACTGCTTCTGCGGCTTCGGGGTCCGCCCAGATGTTGAACTCTGCGGCAGCGCTCACGTTGCCCCAACCGCGCGCACCACCCATCAGCACGAGGCGCGGGATACGGTCGATGATCGCCGGTTGCGCGGCAAGAGCAAGCGCGATGTTCGTGAGGGGCCCAGTAGCCACCAGCACTGTCTCGGCTGCTGCGTCGCTGAGGTAGTAGCGCGTAAGAAATTCGACCGCAGATTCGGTAGCTGGAGTGCTCACTGCCGCCGGCAAGTCGAGGTAGTCGGGATGAATTGGTCCCTTGGCTGTCGCCACAGAACGCGGCCCGGGGTAACCATTGCGCACGATCGCGCGGGGAGCCCCGACGTGCACGGGAACTCGAGCGCCGAGCAGATCGAGCACCCGGAGCGTGTTTTCGGTGACGTTAGGCAGCGGAACATTGCCGTTCACCGTCGTCACCGCAACGAGGTCGAGCTCGGGGTGTCCGACGGCAGCCATGATCGCGACGGCATCGTCCGTGCCAGTGTCGCAATCCAGAATCAGCTTCGTTGCCATTCTCTGCATCTCTCTCGTGTAGGTGTGCTCTAGCGCCGTGCCAAGAAGGTGACGACGCGCAGTTCAGAACTCCTGATCCACACATCCGAATATTCGACGGGGGTGCCGTCGGTGAGGAACGTCAACTGCTCGAGGTATTGAACGGGTGACGCCCCAGGAACGTTGAGCGCCAGCGCAACGTCCGTGGTCGCGGCTTGAGCGCTGAAGGTTCGTCGCGCCGTGCCGATTTTGAGGGCGAATTTTTCTTCGAGGATGCCGAAGAGGCTTTCGTTTGCGAAGTCGCTTTTCTCGATTCCTCGGACCAGATCGGCGCGCACGTAGTTGTGGAGCAGGGCGATCGGGGTCTCCGCGGAGTGCCGCACGCGCACGAGTCTCAATACTTTTTCTCCGCGCGGGACTTCGAGAAGTGCTCCCACGTCACCGGGAGGGTCGACCAGCGCGACCTCAACAACCGTGGTCTTGAGTTGTACTCCCTGGCTGGCAAAGTCCTCGGAGAGAGTGCTGAGTTTTTGAGCGACGGCGGGTTCGAGCAACGTCGGCGTGACGAACGTGCCACGGCCTTGAATCTGCTTCAGAAGTCCCTCGTCGATAAGGGTCGACAGTGCGCGCCGCAGGGTTCCCCGGCTGACACCGAGCTCAGCGGCAAGGTCGGGCTCTGAAGCAAGTTGGTGGTGGGGCGGCCATGCTTGCGAGACGATCTTCGACCGGATGGCATCAGAGATTTGGCTGTGCAGCGCGGAAGGCGCTTTGCGGTCAAGGTTGGGCTTCGCATTGCCCAGCGCAAACATCTCGAATTGAGCCATCAGTAGCTCTCCGTTGCGCCGTCGTCGGCACCCGTCACGATCTCGACGCCGGCACTCGTGCCGAGGAGCACCGCACCAGCGTCGAGCAACGCTTTCGCCATTCCGAAGTTCTTGATTCCGCCGGACGCTTTCACGAGCACGCCGGGTCGAGCGCGTTCAACGAGAAAGCTGATGCTCCCCGGGTTGGCGATCTCTACCGTTCCTGCGCTGGCGTTCTTGAGGTAGCTGACACCGGCATCCATTGCCAGCTCGACGGCGGCATCCCGCTCGGCAGGAGTCAGCAGGGGAAGCTCGAGCATGACCTTGACGGGGATACCGCTGGCGCGAACTACTCCCGCGATGTCTTCGCGAAACTCGTCATACATGCCGCTCTTGAGCCAGCCAATCTGCACTCCCATATCGAGCTGCGTGGCACCTAAGCGCGCCAGCTGAGCGCCTTCTGCTGCCTTGCCCGCGGAAGTCATTACCCCGACGGTCGGAAAGTCGAGAGCGGAGGCGATCTCCACGCCTGTGCCGGCGAGTTCAGTCGCGACGAGCTTTACCCACGAGCCGGGCACCATCGCGGCGTTGAAGCCGTACTCCACGCACTGCTGGGCGTGGAGCACCATCTCTTCACGACTAGTACCCACTTCGATTTTGGTGTGTTGGATGTACGGGGCAATCTCCGCGGGAGTGGTGACCTGGCTCGCTACGTTCACGGTAGTCACGAATCTTCTCTTCTCTGCTCGCGGTGCTTGGCTAGGAACTGTTCAAGGGCGTTTCTCGTCGGCAGTGCAGGAATTACGCCGTCGATTGTGACGGCGAGAGCTCCGGCCCCTGAGGCAAACCGCACGGCATGTTCAATCGACATGCCCTCGCAGAGTGCGACGCCGAGCCCGGCGGTGAATGCGTCTCCTGCACCGGTCGTGTCGCGCACGGTGTCTACGTCGAGAGCGTCGAGCATCATCACAGTCACTCCATCGTTGACCGCGACGCCGAGCTCGCCCGCTGTGAGTACCACCGTGGTCGATGTCAGCGCCTGCAGGCGTGCCGCCAGTTCGCTTGGCGCCGGTGTGCCTGCGGGGTACTCGAGCAATGCAGCTGCTTCAGTCTGGTTGGGAGTGACCACATCGACGAGCGGCCAGACCTCAGCGGGTATCTCGGTCGCTGGCGCGGGGTTGAGCAGCGTGCGCGTACCTTCTGCCTTCGCGATCGCCAGCAAGGCGACAGCGACCGACAAGGGGATCTCAAGAGAGACGATAAGCATGTCCGCGTCGGCGATCTGCGCCCGGAAAGATTCCGCGTGCTCGGCGTCGAGATCGGCAAGCGCGCCGGGGGCGATTGCGATGCGGTTGTCGCCGTGCGCATCGACCAGGATGAACCCCGTCATCGTTGAGGACGCAACGGTGCGAACGGCCGTGGCGTCTACGCCCGCGGCACGCCAGAACTCCTTAGCCGCAAC
>Ga0209344_10005431_pt1 | contig 10994 bp, 11 predicted proteins | sample Cruoilmetagenom6_FD_187293 | JGI IMG/M metagenome (GOLD analysis project Ga0209344, IMG submission 187293) | Oil polluted marine microbial communities from Coal Oil Point, Santa Barbara, California, USA - Santa Barbara Oil Seep Sample 6 (SPAdes)... | ecosystem: Environmental > Aquatic > Marine...
AAGGTGATGGTTCAGCTTCAGCAACTGAAGTGGGTGATTACTCACAGTGGACAGTTGATTTGCTCATTGAGAAGAAACTGGCAGCAGGAGCTGTATCGCTGGAAGCCGCCTATTTCGACTATGACACTGATGATGTCTTCCTATCAGAGCAGGGCGATGCTTACTACTTAAGTACCGGTTACATCTTCAACCAAAGAGTCGGTTGGGGCCAATTTATGCCATTCGTTCGCTATCAAAGTTTTGATTCTGATGCGGGCGAAACCGAGCGTACAGATTTTGGTGTGAACTACTTCATTGATGGCTACAACGCATCTGTTACCGCAGTTTATCGCGACCTGGAAAGGGATGGCTTAGCTGATCAAGATCAATTCGTAGTTTCAATGCAGCTGCAATTTTAATCCAAATATTACCTATCAAAACGTTTCTTCAACGTAGGAGATACCGATGAAAACATTAGTAAAACTTGATTTAGATAAAAAACCCTGGGAACAGGACGGTCAAATCCATAATCGCTGGCATCCTGATATTCCGATGATTGCCATGGTGAAACCGGGCGATGAATTCCGGGTGGAATGTATGGACTGGACCGGTGGCCAGATCGGCAACAACGACAGTGCCAATGACATTCGTGATGTGGACTTGTTACAGGTTCATTATCTCAGTGGCCCGATTGGGGTGGAAGGTGCAGAGCCCGGTGATTTGATGGTGGTAGACATTTTAGATGTCGGCACCTTTGAAGATTCGCAATGGGGTTTTAATGCCTTCTTTTCCAAAGAAAATGGCGGTGGTTTTTTAACCGACCACTTCCCTGAAGCGCGTAAATCCATCTGGGATTTCCACGGTATTTACACCACTTCACGCCATGTGCCCAACGTTAAATTCGCCGGCATTATGCATCCGGGTCTGATTGGCTGTCTGCCATCGAAAGAGATGCTGGCTGAATGGAATAAACGTGAAGCCGAACTGATTTCTACTGAACCGGATAGGGTGCCACCTTTGGCATTGCCACCTAATGAACAGGCTGCCGTGATGGGCCGTTTGAAAGGTGATGAAGCGTCTAAAGCAGCAAAAGAAGGCGCTCGCACCGTACCACCACGTGAGCATGGCGGTAACTGCGATATCAAGGATTTGACCAAAGGGTCAAAAATCTACTTCCCGGTGTATGTGAAAGATGGCGGTTTATCGATGGGTGACCTTCACTTTTCACAAGGTGATGGCGAAATCACCTTCTGTGGCGCCATTGAAATGGCCGGCTATATCGATATTAAAGTCAGCCTGATTAAAGACGGCGTGAAGAAATACGGCATTAAAAACCCACTGTTCAAAAACAGTCCTTTAACACCGACTTACAGCGACTTCCTGATGTTTGAAGGGATTTCAGTCGATGAACAGGGTAAACAACATTACCTGGATGTACATGTTGCCTATCGTCAGGCCTGTCTCAATGCCATCGAGTATCTGAAGAAATTCGGTTACACCGGTGAGCAGGCACTATCGATTCTAGGTACCGCCCCAGTTCAGGGTCACATTAGCGGCGTAGTGGATATTCCGAATGCCTGTGCCACATTGTGGATACCGACAGAAATCTTTGATTTCAATATCAATCCGACGGCAGATGGTCCATCGCAATTTGTCACCCAGGGCTTTGACTTAAGTTCAACATCTTAAGACGGGACATCACGTTATGCCGATATATGACTACCGATGTGAACAATGTGGTGACTTCACCGCGCTACGCAAAATGAGCGAAGCCGATGATTCATTGGAATGTGTTGAATGTGGCGAGATGGCGGTGCGGGTTATATCTGCACCTTATCTTGCCCTGATGGACCGTAGCACTCGCGTCGCCAGGGAACGCAATGAAAAGTCAGCCCATGAACCGAAACAAGTGCGACGTTCCAGCTGTGGTTGCTCGGGCACGCACACTTGTAAAACCGATTCCACCAATAAAGCAAAAACGGCAGCACAGGCCAAAAGCAATCCTAACGGCCTGATGATGCAGACAAAGAAAACCGCAAGACCATGGATGCTCGGACATTGAGCCCCAAGAAAACCCGTTCGGAACAACGCTGTTCACTCTAAATTTGCTAACAGGAGATACACGATGAGTTACTTCAGTCGACGAAAATTTTTAGGTAAAACCGGAGCACTGTTAAGTGCAATGGTGGCTGCTGGATTTATTACCAGCAGTGCAATGGCAGCGGATTATCCGACTGCTGAAGTCAACACAACCGGACTTGCAGTGACAGATGACACTGTAACAGTAGGGATCTTGCATTCATTAACCGGCACCATGGCGATCAGTGAAACCGGTGCCCAGGAAGCGGAAAAGCTGGCTATCAAACAGATCAATGAAAGTGGCGGTATCCTCGGCCGTCAAATCCAGATCATTCAGGAAGATGGTGCCAGTGACTGGCCAACATTTGCTGAAAAATCCAGAAAGTTACTGGTAAATGATGATGTGGCAGCAGTTTTCGGTTGCTGGACATCGGCGTCACGTAAAGCGGCTTTGCCGGTTTTTGAGAAAGAAAACGGACTGTTGTATTACCCGACGTTCTATGAAGGTCTGGAACAATCCAAAAACGTTATCTACACCGGTCAGGAAGCTACCCAACAGATCCTTGCGGGTCTGGACTGGGTTGCTAAAGAAAAAGATGCCAAAACCTTCTATCTGATTGGTTCTGACTATATCTGGCCACGTACCTCAATGAAAATCGCGCGTATCCACATTGAGAAAGTACTGGGCGGCAAAGTGGTTGGTGAAGAGTACAAGCCATTAGGTGACACCAGCTTTGGTTCGATTATCAACAAAATCCGTCTGAGAAAACCTGACGTTATCTTCGCTGCAGTCGTGGGTGGTAGTAACGTTGCCTGGTTTAAACAGCTTAATTCAGCAGGTATTACCGGGGATAAACAAACCTTGTTAACGCTGTCAGTTACCGAAGATGAAGCGCTGGGCATCGGTGGCGAAAACCTCGAAGGTTTCTACTCGGTAATGAAATATTTCCAAAGTCAGGATAACCCTAACAACGAAGCCTTCGTCAAAGCATTCAAGGAAATGCATGGTGAAGACAGTGTTATCGGTGACGTGACACAAGCGGCTTACCTCGGCCCTTGGTTGTGGAAAGCGGCAGTTGAGAAAGCAGGTAGCTTTGATGTCGACAAAGTAGTTGAAGCATCAAGAACTGGTGAAATCGAACTGACTACGGCACCTGAAGGTTACGTGAAGCTACATCCTAATCATCACTTGTGGAGTAAAACCCGCGTTGCTAAATGGAATAGCGATGGTCAGGCGACCGTGGTTTACACCTCTGATTTGATTGAGCCAAACCCTTTCCCAGAAGGTTACCAATAGGCTAAATCCCGTTTCATAACAAGACAGGCTGGTGCTTTTAGCCAGCCTGTCGGTTGAAACCACTGTTTACCAAACTTTTTAATTAATTTGCAGCATGTTTTGGAGTATCCATTATGGGTGAGTATACGGTTCAAGAGCTAACCTCGATTTTCGCCATGCAAGGCTTTGCCGGTATCAGCTTGTTCAGTGTATTACTGCTAATGGCTTTAGGTCTGGCGATTATTTTTGGACAAATGGGCGTGATTAACATGGCTCATGGTGAATTTATGGCATTGGGGGCCTATACCACTTATCTGCTATCAACGCTCACCGAGGCTTATTTCCCGGAATTAATGCCCTATTACTTCTTTTTCGCCATTGTGGCGGCATTTTTTGTGGCCGGTATAGTGGGGTATTTTACTGAATATATATTGATCAGGCATCTTTACAAACGCCCACTGGATACGCTGCTGGCGACCTGGGGTTTAAGCCTGATTATGCAACAGATTTTCCGTTCCACTTTTGGCGCACGCGAAGTCAGCCCAACTTTACCCGATTGGCTGATGGGATCCTATATGCCAACGGAAACCATATTTATTCCTATCAACGGTATGTTTGTGCTGGGACTGACTACCCTGGTTACGATTGGCGTGTATTACCTGATGTATCGCTCTTCATGGGGCTTGAATGTCCGTGCGACAACGCAGAATCGGGTGATGAGTGGTGCGGTAGGGATCAATACCAAAAAAGTCGATCGACTGACATTCGCATTAGGTTGTGGCATCGCCGGGATTGCCGGTGCAGCTTTTACTACAATTGCCTCCACCGGACCGACTTCCGGTTCACAGTACATCGTTGATACGTTCATGGTGGTGGTATTTGGTGGAACGGCAAGCCTGTTCGGCACCATCGCCTCTGCATTCAGTATTGCGCAGGCACAATCCATTCTCGAGTTCTTTACCAGTGGTTCAATGGCCAAAGTCTTTACCTTGCTGACCGTAGTTATCATTTTAATGATGCGCCCAGAAGGTCTGTTCTCAAGCAAAGTTCGTAAATAAGTTACAGGAGAAAGTCATGAGTTTTGTTATTGAGCGTTTATTGGGTGGTAAAAACCATGCTGTCGGCTTACTGATATTGGCAGTCCTTATTCTGATTATTTTCCCGGCATTTCTGGATACCTTCCGGCTGAATTTGATGGGTAAATATCTGACCTATGCATTTGCCGCTGTCAGTTTGGTTTTACTGTGGGGATATGGCGGTATTTTAAGTCTGGGGCAGGGAATATTCTTTGGTCTGGGTGGTTATGCGATGGCCATGTTCCTGAAGCTGGAGGCCTCGGATCCGGAAAGTACCAGTATTCAGACTACACCCGGCATTCCGGATTTTATGGACTGGAATCAACTTTATGAACTGCCCTGGTTCTGGGTGCCATTTGAGAGCTTCACCTTTACTTTGTTAGCGATTCTGGTAGTGCCGGCATTGTTTGCCTACATAATCGGCTATGCCATGTTCAAACGACGGGTGGGCGGGGTGTATTTTGCCATTATCACTCAGGTTATCGCCGTTATTCTGACCGTGTTGATTGTCGGCCAGCAGGGCTTTACCGGAGGCATCAACGGCATCACCGATTTGCGGACATTAAATGGGTGGGATATTCGGGATGATTCTTCCAAATTAATCCTTTATTTCATCAATGCCTTTTTATTGCTGGGTGTCATTATGGTGAGTAAATTCATTCTCACCAGTAAATTCGGCAGACTGTTACTGGCAATGAAAGATAAGGAAGATCGGGTTCGTTTTTCCGGTTATGACGTCTCTAACTTCAAGATATTTGTATTTTGTGTGTCAGCCGTTATTGCAGCCATTGGTGGTGCCATGTTCACCTTGCAGGTTGGCTTTATGTCTCCATCATTTGTCGGGGTAGTGCCTTCCATTGAAATGGTTATCTTTGCTGCCGTGGGTGGGCGCATGTCTTTGATCGGTGTGGTGTATGGCACTTTACTGGTGAATCTCGGTAAGACCGGGTTTTCTGAAACATTTCCGGAATTATGGTTATTCCTGATGGGCGGGCTGTTTATTGCCGTGGTTATGTTCTTCCCCAATGGACTGGCCGGGATCTGGAACAAATATGCGCCGAGATTTACATTTCTACGCCGTTTGAATTTAATCCCGGATAAACAGGAATTGGATGCCCAGGTTGCACCTGCAGTGTCAATCACTGACGTGGCACCAAAGCCCTCAAAATCTGATGATAAAACCGAAGGAGCCAAAGCATGACCACTACTACCGATTTTTTGATGGCGATTGAAGATCTGACGGTTTCATTTGATGGCTTCAAAGCAGTCGATTCATTAACCATGTATATCGATAAAAATGAGCTGCGGGTGGTTATTGGACCTAATGGAGCGGGTAAAACCACGTTACTGGATTTGATTTGTGGCAAGACGAAATCCAGTTCAGGTTCGATAAATTTCAAAAACAAGGAAATGACCAAAATGGCCGAACATGAAATCGTTCGAGCCGGTATTGGCCGTAAGTTTCAAACACCGTCTATTTATGAAAACCTGACCGTGTACCAAAATCTGGAAGTGTCATATCCGGAAGGTCGCGGGGTATTTGGCAGTCTGTTTTTCAAAACGACCGATGAAGTGATTAAACGCGTAAATGAGGTCGCCAAAGAGATCCAGCTGGACAACATGCTGGATACCGAGGCGGCGATACTCAGTCATGGTCAGAAACAATGGCTGGAGATCGGCATGTTGCTGATGCAGGATCCGGAATTATTGATGCTGGATGAGCCGGTCGCCGGTATGAGCGCCAAGGAACGGGATGAAACCGCTGAATTGCTTAACCGGATTTGTGAAAATCGCTCGGTGATTGTCATTGAGCATGATATGGAATTTGTTAAAAAAATCGCCCGCAAAGTCACCGTGCTGCATCAAGGGAAAATTCTTGCTGAAGGGCCGATGGACAAAGTTCAGGCGGATGAAAAGGTCATTGAAGTTTATCTTGGGCATTGATTTTAAGCTGGGAGATTAACCATGTTTGAAGTAGAAAATTTGCAAGTAAGTTATGGTCAAAGTCAGGTTATTCATGACATCAGCTTTAAAGTCGATAAAAATGAAACGCTGGCAATCATGGGCCGCAATGGCATGGGTAAAACCACGTTATTTAAATCCCTGATGGGTATCCTGCCCAGTCATTCAGACAAAGTCAGTGTTGAAGGGACTGAAGTTGGCAGTATGGAAAGCCACAATCGGGTAGCCAATGGCATTGCCTACGTTCCACAGGGACGGATGATATTTCCTACGTTGACCGTACAGGAAAATATTCAAACCGGTTTAAAAGTAGGTAAAAGCAAAAAGATTCCTGATGAAATTTTTGCACTGTTTCCGGTATTACACGAAATGCGACATCGCAAGGGCGGTAATCTGTCGGGTGGGCAGCAACAGCAATTGGCTATTGCCAGGGCTTTGGTGACCAATCCAAAAGTATTACTGCTGGATGAACCGACCGAAGGTATTCAACCTTCAATCATCAAAGATATTGCCAAGGTATTAAATGAAATTCGTAAAATGCGTGAAATCACCATTATCGTCTCAGAGCAGGTATTGAGTTTCACCATGGAAATTGCAGACCGTATTATCGTAATTGAAAAAGGTAAGTTCATTCACGAAGATATGCGTGCCGACGTTGATGCCGACACGATAAAGAAATATTTGACGGTATAAGACAAATGTTATTAGGGTCTGTTGATATTTCAGGTTTACTACTGAGGCAACTATGAAAAATCAACAGATCCAGGCAGACAAGTATGCTTATCAATGTCCAACATGAAGGAATGTGTTGGCATGAATGTTCGCTCAGAATTACCACAACAAATTGATAAACCTATAATCAACCAGTTGATGACTGGCTGGGATGCCAGTCTCAAACTGCTGTTCGATAGCCGCTCTAACAAAACCATCCTTGCCCGCCGTCAGCATCATGGGCCGTTGGTGATTCAGAAAATTCTCTATCCTGAAGACGCTAACCCTGCCCATGGGGTGATTATCCACCCTCCCGGTGGTGTGGCTGGTGGCGATAATTTGCAATTGACGGTGCAAATGCAAACCGAATCATCTGCACTGCTAACCACCCCAGGCGCCACCAAATGGTATAAGTCAGCCGGTCGTCAGGCCAGTCAACAAATTGAAATGACGATTGATGATAATGGCCAATTAGAATGGATGCCGCAGGAAAATATCGTATTTGATGGCGCTGATGTTGCGCTTAATACTCAGGTTAATCTTAGTGAAACAGCGGTATTTGCTGGCTGGGAAGTGGTTTGTCTGGGCAGGCAGGCCAGTGGTGAACGCTGGGGTAGCGGGCGTTTTCGTCAAAAGTTATTGATTAAACGTGAAGGTAGACTGATCTGGAATGAATCTGCATTACTGGATCCCGATAGCAGAGTGCTGCGTTCAATGTCCGGATTACGTAATCAAGTGGTTTTTGGCAGTTTTGTGGTAGCTGCTGGCAATACGCCGGCGGAGATCCTGCAAAGCTGTCAGGACATCAATATTAATTCTTCAGCGGATTATGGTGTTTCAGCACTGCCGGATATATTCACGGCACGTTATATTGGCCCCTGTGCTCAGGAAGCCAAAATATATTTTGAAAAATTATGGCACTGTCTGCGTCCCTGGTATGGCAAGCGAGCAGCGGTCCGGCCTCGCATTTGGGCTACCTAGACAAAGATAAACAAGGTTGAGAAAGCAATGGAACTGACTCCTAGAGAAAAAGATAAATTACTTATTTTTACCGCGGCACTGGTGGCCGAAAGACGAAAAGACCGGGGCCTGAAACTGAATTACCCTGAAGCAGTTGCCTATATTTCGGCAGCGATTATGGAGGGTGCACGAGATGGCCGAACAGTTGCTGAATTGATGGACTATGGTGCGACATTACTGACGTTGGATGACGTGATGGAGAGTATTGCTGAGATGCTGCCCGAAATTCAGGTAGAAGCCACCTTTCCTGACGGTACCAAACTGGTCACCGTGCATAACCCGATTATCTGAGGATACTGATTATGATTCCCGGAGAAATGCGAGTAAAAGCGGGCGATTTACAGATGAATGTAGATCGTGAAGTGATCACCATTGATGTCTCCAATAGCGGCGACCGGCCGGTACAGATTGGATCGCATTATCATTTTTTTGAAGTCAACGATGCTTTGCAGTTTGATCGCGACAAGGCTTATGGGTTTCGCCTGAATATTGCTCCGGGTACCGCTGTCAGGTTTGAGCCCGGCCAGACCCGCACCGTTGAATTAGTCGCATTATCCGGGTTACGTCAGGTTTACGGTTTTGCTGGTCGAGTGATGGGAGCTTTATCATGAGTCTGAAAATTGATCGGCAGGCCTATGCCGAAATGTTTGGCCCCACCGTCGGCGATAAAGTCCGTCTGGCCGATACGGAATTATGGATTGAAGTTGAGCAGGACCTCACCACCTATGGTGAAGAGGTCAAGTTCGGTGGTGGCAAGGTCATCCGCGATGGCATGGGTCAGTCACAGAAAAAGTCTGCTGAAGTGGCAGATACGGTGATTACCAATGCCCTGATAGTGGATGCCGTCACCGGCATTATCAAAGCAGATGTGGGGCTTAAAGATGGACATATCTGGGCCATTGGCAAAGCCGGAAACCCGGATATTCAACCTGATGTAACCATACCGTTGGGTGCCGGCACCGAGGTCATTGCCGGCGAAGGCATGATCCTGACCGCGGGTGGTATTGACAGTCATATTCACTGGATCTGTCCTCAGCAAATTGAAGAAGCTCTGATGTCGGGGATCACCACCATGTTGGGTGGTGGCACCGGACCGGCAACCGGAACCAATGCAACCACCTGTACGCCCGGACCATGGCATATTCACCGGATGCTAGAAGCCGCCGAAGCCTTTCCAATGAATATGGGTTTTTTTGGCAAAGGCAACGTGTCGCAGCCTGAACCAGCCAGAGAACAGATTGAAGCCGGTGTTATCGGCCTGAAATTACACGAAGACTGGGGTACCACACCTGCAGCTATCGATAATTGTTTATCAGTGGCCGAAGAGATGGATGTGCAGGTGGCGATTCACACCGATACACTCAATGAATCGGGATTTGTTGAAACCACGCTGGCTGCTTTCAAAGGCCGCACTATTCATACCTTTCACACCGAAGGGGCCGGTGGCGGCCATGCGCCGGATATTATTAAAGCTATCTCAGCCGGGAATGTTATTCCGTCGTCTACCAATCCTACCCGACCTTTTACCATCAACACCATTGATGAACATCTGGATATGTTGATGGTGTGCCATCATCTGGATCCATCGATTGCTGAAGATGTGGCGTTTGCTGAATCGCGCATCCGCCGGGAAACCATTGCTGCAGAAGATATTCTTCACGATACCGGTGCGTTTGCCATAATGTCTTCCGATTCCCAGGCAATGGGGAGGGTTGGTGAGGTGGTGATTCGCACCTGGCAGACCGCGCATAAAATGAAAGTACAGCGAGGACCTTTGAAAGAAGATGCCGAGCGTGGTGAAGGTGATGCAGATAACTTCCGGGTGAAACGTTACATTGCCAAATACACCATCAATCCGGCGATTACCCATGGGTTTTCCCATAAAGTCGGTTCGATTGAAGCCGGTAAATTTGCGGATTTGGTGTTATGGCGTCCGGCATTTTTTGGCGTGAAGCCGTCGCTGATATTAAAAGGCGGCATGATTGCCGCAGCAGCGATGGGCGATCCCAATGCCTCGATTCCCACACCACAACCGGTGCATTACCGGCCGATGTTTGGCAGTTTCGGCAAAGCCTTAAAAACCTCATTAACCTTTGTTTCAGAAGCGGCCTTGGCCAATCCCGCTGTCGCAGCGCTGGATTTGCAGAAACCGCTGGTGGCGGTGAAGAACTGCCGTAATATCGGGAAAAAAGATATGGTGCTCAACAATGCCACGCCCAAAATCGAGGTGGATCCTGAAACCTATCAGGTGCTGGCCGATGGTGAGTTACTAATCTGTGAACCGGCGACTGAACTGCCTATGGCACAGCGGTATTTTCTGTTTTAGCAACTTAAGGCAAGGTTCAACAATGTTATCGATTTCGACCAAACTGGATCATATTCATAGCGATACGGTCATTGCTGATGTGGTCAGTCTGAGTTTTGATTTACGGCAAAAAAGCCGTATTCGTGTGACCATGCAATCTGGAAACGAAGCGGCTATTTACATGCAGCGTGGCACGATTTTACGGGGTGGCGATTTTCTGCAGGCGGATAGCGGTGAAATCATTGAAGTGATTGCCGCCGATCAGGCGGTGATGAAAGTGACTGCTACCGCTTCAAAGGCTTTAACCCGAGCAGCTTATCATTTGGGAAATCGTCATGTTCCGCTGGAAATTGGTGATGGCTGGCTCAAGCTGGAAACCGATTCAGAGCATCAGAAGCAACTGGAACTGCGCCTGCGCAAGGCCTTGTCCGATGATGGCCTGAGCATGGCTTTCCAGCCGATTGTCGATCTCGAAACGTCTGAGCCGACGGGATATGAAGCGCTTGCTCGATGGGAGGATCCGGAATTCGGTGTCATCCCGCCGCGCCGGTTCGTTCACATCGCCGAATCGACCGGCCTGATCAAG
>Ga0209344_10005434_pt1 | contig 10991 bp, 10 predicted proteins | sample Cruoilmetagenom6_FD_187293 | JGI IMG/M metagenome (GOLD analysis project Ga0209344, IMG submission 187293) | Oil polluted marine microbial communities from Coal Oil Point, Santa Barbara, California, USA - Santa Barbara Oil Seep Sample 6 (SPAdes)... | ecosystem: Environmental > Aquatic > Marine...
GCTGGTCGCTGACAAGGAGTGGCGTCATGTCGGGTGAGATTCAGACGCAGAAAGATATTCTCTTCTCGGCAAGATCGCTTGAGGTGGCATTTCCGGATATGGGCGCAAAACCAATTTTTGGCCGGGCGCCGATGGTCCAGATTCTCAACGGCATTGATCTCGATATCACGCGTGGCTCAGTACTCGGCATTGTCGGCGGGTCCGGGTCGGGCAAATCAACGCTCGGAAGGGCGTTGCTGCGGCTGATAGAACCGACGGCGGGCACCATCCTGTTTGATGGGCAGGACATTACGCATCTCAATGAGGACGCGCTTCGCCCGATCCGGCGGCGGATGCAGATGATCTTTCAGGACCCGATGTCCTCGCTCAATCCACGCAGGCGGGTAGGGGCCATCATCGCCGATCCGATGCAGATGCATGGCTTCGACAATATCAGTGCTCGCGTCGACGAGGCGCTGGACCATGTCGGCTTGCCACGCAATTTCCGCACCCGCTATCCGCACGAACTTTCGGGTGGTCAACGGCAGCGGGTCGGTATTGCAAGGGCGATAGCATTGAAGCCTGAATTCATTCTGGCTGACGAGATCGTGTCGGGTCTTGACGTATCCTCGCAGGCGCAGGTGCTCAACGTGCTGGCCAACCTGGTCAAGGAACTGGGGTTGACGCTGGCTTTCATCAGCCATGACTTGTCGGTGATCCGGCGGTTGTGTGACACCGTGATGGTGCTGCAGCGTGGTGACATCGTTGAGTATGGTGACGCGAATACCGTGTTTGCCGACCCGCAAGCGGCCTATACACGCGATTTGCTGGATGCCATTCCACTGCCTGATCCGCAGCAGGCAGGCTGGTAGATATTGATCGATAGCGAAAAGCAGTTTGAGACCTTTGATCTCGGAGCGTAGCCAGAGAGAGGCGTGCCAGACACTTCCAAGCTCAGCAGTGAAGGTCGCTGACCACGCCTTGGCTGTGGTCGTCATGGTGCTGCCGTGCCAGCATCTCGAGGGCAGGGTGGTGACTGTTCCGGGCGGCGGTGTCAGCTGAAGCACGCGGACCGGTTTCGTGCTGTTCTCCGGGTTTCATGAGCGCCAGAGAGGGCGTTGATCGTTTGGTTGTTGGCTTGACAGATACACGTAAAAGTTAGACTCTTTCCGCGTCCTGGCGGATGTAAGCTACCGTCATGTGCCTCTCCTCGTCTTCAATTGAACCTGCGTGCGAGATTCTCGAGACATAAAAATTTTATGCTTGAAATATAATTGTTCGAGCGTAGGATTGGTGCATCGAAATCAGCTTGGAGGTTCGGGAAATGAGAGTAGCTTGTTTGGGTGGCGGTCCTGCCGGTCTCTACTTCGCGATCTCGATGAAGCTGCGCGACCCGTCGCACGAGGTTGTGGTAATTGAGCGTAACAAGCCCGACGACACGTTCGGCTGGGGCGTGGTGCTTTCCGACGAGACGCTGGACAATCTGGCCGAGAACGACGCGACAAGCGCTGCCTCGATCCGCGAGCATTTTGCCTATTGGGACGATATCGCGGTCCTGTTCAAGGACACCAAGACCGTCTCCACCGGACATGGCTTCTGCGGCATCGGACGCAAGCAGATCCTGCTCTTGTTGCAGGCGCGGGCCAAAGAGCTCGGGGTCGAGTTGCGGTTCGAGACCAATGTGGCGAGCGCTGCCGACTACGCCAAGGACTTTGATCTGGTGGTGGCATCCGATGGCCTGAATTCGCACACCCGGACCGAGTTTGCCGACAAATTCCAGCCGGAAGTGGACGTCCGCAAGTGTCAGTTCGTCTGGCTCGGCACGCACCAGAAGTTCGACGACGCCTTCACCTTCATCTTTGAAGAAACCGACAAGGGCTGGTTGTGGGCGCATGCCTATCAGTTCGATGACGAGACTGCGACGTTCATTGTCGAATGCAATCAGGATACGTTCGACGCCTATGGCTTTGGCGAGAAGAGCCAGCAGGAAACGATCGCAATCTGCGAGAAGATCTTCGCCGAGCATCTTGGTGGTCACAGCCTGATGACCAATGCCAACCATATTCGCGGTTCGGCCTGGATTCAGTTTCCCCGGGTGCTGTGCGCACGCTGGAGCCACGACAACATCGTGCTGATGGGCGATGCGGCGGCGACGGCACATTTCTCCATCGGCTCGGGCACCAAGCTGGCGCTGGAAAGCGCAATTGCGCTTGCCGACTATCTGCATTCCGAACCAACCATGCAGAAGGCTTTTGACAAATACGAAGATGATCGTCGGCTCGAAGTGCTGCGCCTGCAGTCGGCGGCACGCAACTCGATGGAATGGTTCGAAGAAATCGAGCGCTATTTCCACCTCGATCCGGTGCAGTTCAACTATTCGCTGCTGACCCGTTCGCAGCGGATCAGCCACGAGAACCTGCGTCTCAGAGATGCGGAATGGCTGGAAGACGCGGAGCGCTGGTTCCAGACCCAGGCGGAAGTCTCCACCCAGGCACCCGTACGGCGGCCGATGTTCGCGCCCTACAAGCTGCGCGATATGGAGCTCAAGAACCGCATCGTGGTTTCGCCGATGGCGCAGTACAAGGCGGTTGATGGCAACCCGACGGACTGGCATCTGGTGCATTATGGTGAGCGTGCCAAGGGCGGGGCAGGACTGGTCTACACGGAGATGACCTGCGTCTCGCCGGAAGGCCGGATTACGCCGGGATGTCCGGGGCTCTATTCTCCTGAACAGGAAAAAGCCTGGAGCCGGATCGTCGATTTCATCCATGCCGAAAGCGAAGCCAAGGTCTGCATGCAGATCGGTCATTCCGGTGCCAAGGGATCAACCCAGCTCGGTTGGGAGATCATGGATGCGCCGCTGAAGGATGGAAACTGGCCGTTGCTGTCGGCTTCCGAAGTGGCCTGGTCGTCGGCCAACCAGACGCCGAAGGCGATGACTCGCGACGACATGGACATGGTCCGCGACCAGTTCGTCGCATCGGCAGAGATGGCTGAGCGCGCCGGGTTCGACATGATCGAAATCCACATGGCGCACGGGTATCTTTTGTCTTCCTTCATCACGCCGCTGACCAACCGGCGCAGCGACGAGTATGGCGGCAGCCTTGAAAACCGGATGCGCTATCCGCTCGAGGTCTTCCATGCGGTGCGCAAGGTGTGGCCCGAAGGCAAACCGGTTTCTGTGCGTATTTCGGCCAGCGACTGGGTGGAAGGTGATGGCGTGACGCCGCAGGAAGCCGTCGAGATCGCCCGTATGCTGAAAGACGCAGGCGTCGACATCTGCGACGTATCCGCCGGCCAGACATCAAAGCTTGCCAAGCCTGTTTATGGCCGCATGTTCCAGACTCCGTTTGCCGACCGGATCCGCAACGAAGCGCAGATGGCGACCATGGCAGTGGGCAATATCTATGAACCGGATCACGTCAATTCGATCCTGATGGCCGGTCGTGCCGATCTGGTTTGTCTCGCGCGTCCGCATCTTGCCAACCCTTACTGGACGCTGCATGCGGCGGCTGCGCTTGGCGATCGTGAAGAGACATGGCCTGATCCCTACCATCCGGGCCGCGACCAGATGTGGCGTCTGGCCGAACGCAATGACACCATGCTCGGAAAGGTCTGAACATGCCGGAACTGATGGGGCATCATGCAATCGTCACCGGCGCCGGATCGGGCGCTGGCGAAGCGATTGCACTGGCACTGGCGGACAAGGGTGCGCGCGTAACTGCGATTGGCCGGCGTCTGGAGCCGCTTGAGGCTCTTGCCGCGCAGGACGACCGCATCACCGCTGTCTCAGCCGATGTCACGGATGAAAACGCCATGGCCGCTGCGATCGCTGAAGCGATGGAAACGAACGGCGCGCCGACCATCGTCATCGCCAATGCCGGGTCGGCGGAAAGTGCTCCGTTTCACCGGATGGACGCGACGTTGTTCCGCTCCACGCTGGATGTGAATTTGACCGGTGTTTTCAACACGTTCCAGTCTGCCTTTATGAAAATGAATCGGAAACAACCGGGCCGGTTGATCGCCATTGCCTCGACCGCCGGCCTGAAAGGCTATCCCTATGTCGGGGCCTATTGTGCAGCCAAGCATGGCGTTGTCGGTCTGGTGCGCAGTCTGGCGCAGGAGCTGGCGAAAACCGGCGTGACGGTCAATGCGATCTGTCCGGGCTTCACCGAAACTCCGATGCTCAGTCGATCCATTGACAACATTGTCGAGAAAACCGGACGCTCGCGCGAGGAAGCGGAAGCTTCGCTCAGGGACGTGAACCCGCAGGGGCGCTTCATCCAGCCTGAGGAAATCGCCGAGACCGTGCTCTGGCTATGCAGCGATGCAGCGGTATCGGTGACCGGTCAGGCAATTTCATTGTCGGGGGGAGAAACATGAGTGAAGTTCTGGTGACACAGTCCCATGGTCATGATGCGTCGGCGTCGAAAGCGCGGCTGAGACTGTGGCTGAAGCTGCTCAAGGCAACCAAGCACGTGGAGGCGGAACTGCGGGAGAACTTCCGCACGGGTTTCGATACGACGCTGCCACGATTTGATGTCATGGCTGCTCTCTACCGTGACGAACCGGGCCTGAAGATGAGCGAATTGTCGAGTGTTCTGAGGGTTTCCAACGGCAATGTCACCGGCATCGTCGACAGGCTGGTGGAGGATGGCATCCTGGTGCGGATCCCCGTCGACAATGACCGTCGCGCGACAACCGTGCGGCTGACCAAGGCTGGACGCGAGCAGTTCGAGGCCATGGCCGCAAGTCACGAAAGCTGGATTGACAGCCTTCTCGACGGCATCGAGGCTAATGAGGTTCCGCACCTGTCCGACCAGCTCGAATGTATTGCCCGAAAGAGCACCAAGGGAGAGGATTGAGACCATGCCGACAGACGCGCCAAAAAATTTCCGACTGACACTGACTGACGGTATTGCCGAAGTTTCGCTCGACCGGCCGGAGAAGAAAAACCCGCTGACCTTCGAAAGCTATGCCGAGCTGCGCGACTGGTTTCGCGGTCTGGTCTACCGCGACGACGTCAAGGTGGTGGTCTTTGGCTCCAATGGGGGAAATTTCTGTTCGGGCGGCGATGTCTTTGAAATCATCGGTCCGCTTCTCGATAAGGACATGAAGGGCCTGCTCGAATTCACCCGGATGACCGGCGATCTGGTCAAGGCCATTGTTGGCTGCGGCAAGCCGGTGATCGCGGCGGTGGACGGTATCTGTGCCGGTGCGGGCGCGATCATTGCCATGTGCAGCGATCTGCGCATGGCCACGCCGGAAGCAAAAACGGCCTTTCTTTTCAACCGGGTCGGGCTTGCGGGCTGCGACATGGGGGCATGCGCCATCCTGCCGCGGATCATTGGCCAGGGCCGGGCGGCTGATCTGCTCTACACGGGACGCTCAATGAGCGCCGATGAGGGCGAACGCTGGGGGTTCTACAACCGGGTCGTTGCCGCTGAGGAGATTGACGCCGAGGCGCGCAAGCTCGCCAAGCGGATTGCCGACGGTCCGGTCTTCGCCAACATGATGACCAAAACCATGCTGGCGCAGGAATGGAACATGGGTATCGAGCAGGCAATCGAAGCTGAAGCGCAGGCTCAGGCGATCTGCATGCAGACACAGGATTTCCGCCGCGCCTATGAGGCCTTTGCCGCAAAGCAGAAACCCGTGTTCGAGGGCAACTGATGTCAGATCGCAGTTTTCTCCAATGGCCGTTTCTTGACGAAGCTCACCGCAACCTGGCTGATCAAGTGGATGCCTGGGCAACGAAAGAGCTGTCTGAGCTCGATCATTCCAATGTTGATGAAACCTGCAAGACGCTGGTCAAGGCGCTGGGCGAGGCAGGCTGGCTGAAGCTTTCGGCGGTTGACCCGGCGGACGAGAGTTCCAAGATTGATGTCCGCAGTCTGTGCATCATGCGCGAAACCCTGGCGCGGCATGACGGGCTCGCGGATTTTGCCTTTGCCATGCAGGGGCTGGGCACCGGTTGCATTTCGCTGTTTGGCAGCGAGGCGCAGAAAACCGAGTGGCTGACGAAAACCCGCGCCGGTGAGGCACTGTCGGCCTTTGCGCTGTCGGAACCGGCATCCGGTTCGGATGTCGCCAATATGGCGATGACGGCTGTGCGCGATGGCGATGACTATGTTCTCAATGGCGAGAAAACCTGGATCTCCAATGGCGGCATTGCGGACGTCTATTGCGTGTTTGCGCGCACCGGCGAGGCGCCTGGCGCGAAGGGGCTTTCGGTGTTCATCGTGCCCGCCGACACGCCCGGTCTCGAGATCGCAGAGCGGCTGGAAGTGGTCGCACCGCATCCTTTGGCACGTCTCGCCTTCAAGGATTGCCGTATTCCCGCATCGGCGATGATCGGCAATCCCGGTGAAGGGTTCCGCATCGCGATGTCGGTGCTGGATGTGTTTCGCTCGACGGTTGCCGCAGCAGCGCTCGGCTTTGCCCGAAGGGCACTTGATGAAAGCCTCGACCGTGTCAGCGAGCGCGAGCTCTTCGGTGCGCCGATGAGTGACCTGCAGATGGTGCAGGGCCATATTGCCGACATGGCGCTTGATGTCGATGCAGCCGCGCTGCTGGTCTACCGGGCGGCCTGGCTCAAGGATCAGGGCGCGCCGCGCGTCAGCCGCGAGGCAGCAATGGCCAAGCTGTACGCAACCGATCACGCGCAGGATGTGATCGACAAGGCCGTGCAGTTGCATGGCGGTGATGGCGTGCGCAAAGGGCATATCGTCGAGAGCCTGTATCGCGAGATCCGGGCTTTGCGGATTTATGAGGGCGCGTCAGACGTCCAGAAAGTCGTGATTGCGCGGCAGACATTGGCAAATTCCAAAGGGGTGTAAAGTGCTGGGACCATCGGGGCATATCGATACGTTCACACGGGACAATCTTCCACCGGAAGATCAGTGGCCGGAGCTGCAGCTTGAGGCGTTCGAGTATCCCGATTGGCTCAATTGCGGCTATGAACTGACCGATGCGATGGTGGCCAAGGGCTTTGGTGACCACACAGCACTGATCGGCAATGGCCGGATCAGGACCTACAAGGAACTGACTGACTGGACCAATCGCATTGCCCATGTTCTGGTCGAGGATTACGGCGTCAAACCGGGTAACCGGATCCTGATCCGCTCAGCCAACAACCCGGCCATGGTTGCGGTCTGGCTCGCGGCGACCAAGGCGGGGGCTGTCGTGGTCAACACCATGCCGATGCTGCGCGCGGTAGAGCTGGGCAAGATCGCCGACAAGGCGGAAATCTCGCTGGCGCTCTGCGACACACGGCTGATGGACGAGATGGTCGCCTGCGCCAAGGAAAACCGGTTTCTGAACAAGGTGGTGGGCTTTGACGGCACCGCCAATCATGATGCAGAACTGGACCGGTTGGCGCTGTCCAAGCCGGTCCGCTTCGAGACGGTGAAGACGGGCCGCGATGATGTTGCGCTACTGGGCTTTACCTCCGGCACCACCGGAATGCCAAAAGCGACGATGCATTTTCACCGCGACATGCTGATCATCGCCGACGGTTATGCCAAGGAAGTTCTCGGCGTCACGCCGGAGGATGTGTTCATCGGTTCGCCGCCGCTGGCCTTCACCTTCGGTCTTGGCGGGCTCGCGGTGTTCCCGCTGCGCTTTGGTGCGGCTGCGGCGTTGCTCGAGCAGGCGACGCCGGCCAACATGGTCGAGATCATCCAGAACCACAAAGCCACTGTGTGTTTCACTGCTCCGACGGCCTATCGGGCCATGCTGGCGGCGATGGAGGAGGGGGCTGACCTGTCCTCGCTGCGCGCTGCGGTGTCAGCAGGTGAAACGCTTCCGGGACCGGTTTACGATCAGTGGATGGCCAAGACCGGAAAACCGATGCTCGATGGCATTGGCGCCACCGAAATGCTGCACATCTTCATCTCCAACCGGTTCGAGAATTCGAAAGCTGCCTGCACCGGGCTGCCGGTTACAGGCTATCAGGCGCGGATCGTCGACGCTGACATGAACGAAGTGGCGCGTGGCGAGGTCGGCCGATTGGCTGTGCGCGGTCCGACCGGGTGCCGGTATCTATCCGATCTTGAGCAACAGCAGAAATATGTCCGAGACGGCTGGAACCTGACGGGCGATTCCTTCACCCAGGACGAAGACGGCTTCTTTCACTTTGCCGCCCGTTCGGACGACATGATCATCTCTGCCGGTTACAACATTGCAGGCCCGGAAGTCGAAGCTGCCCTTCTGGCTCATGCCGATGTTGCCGAGTGCGCAGTCATTGGTGTCCCCGACGAGGCCCGGGGCCAGATTGTGCAGGCGCATGTGGTGCTCAATTCAGGCGTTGCCGCAGACGAGCTGGCCACCAAGCGGCTGCAGGATCACGTCAAGGCTGTGATCGCGCCCTACAAATATCCCCGCTCAGTTATCTTCACCAAGACCTTGCCGAAGACCGAGAGCGGCAAGATCCAGCGGTTCAGGCTTCGCGACAGCCACTGAGCCCGGTCATCCAGAATTCACCCAAGATATTCACACAAGGACTTTCATCATGATCGAAGCAGTCAATCCACCGGATTGGGAGAAGCCGAAGGGCTACGCCAATGGAATGCTTGTCGACGGTCAACGGCTCTACACGGGCGGTCAGATCGGCTGGAACAAGGACCAGGTTTTCGAGCACAAGGATTTTGTCGGCCAGCTTGAACAAACGCTCGCCAATATCGCGGCGATCGTCCGTGCGGCGGGTGGTGAGGTTACCGACATTGTCCGGCTGACCTGGTTCATCACCGACAAGAAAGAATATATGGCGCGCCAGAAAGACGTTGGGGCTGCCTATCGCAAGATCCTTGGCCGGCACTTTCCCTCGATGTCGGTGATCGTTGTCGCCGGTCTGATCGAGGACGAAGCCATGGTTGAAATCGAGGCGACGGCTGAAATCGGCAAGTCGCAGAAGGACGCCTGAGACCATGAGCACATTCCAGTCGCGCCGCGATCTGTTTGATCTGCCCGAGGGGATTACCTATCTCGACGGCAATTCGCTTGGACCACTCCCCAAGGCTGCCGTCGAGCGCGCGCGCCAGACGATGGCGGATCAATGGGGCCCGATGCTGATCACCGGCTGGAACAAGGCCAAATGGATGGAGCTGCCGGGCCGTCTCGGTGACCGCATTGGCAAACTGATCGGTGCGCCTGCGGGCAGCACGATGGTTGGCGATACACTGTCGATCAAGGTCTACCAGGCCGTTGCATCGGCGGTGGAGATGCGGCCGGGCCGCAAGATCGTGCTCTCGGACAACGGCAATTTTCCCTCTGATCTCTACATGGCCGACGGCCTGCTCAAGAGCCTCGGGCAGGGGCACGAGCTGAAGGTCGTCGATCCCGAAGCGGTTGCGGACCACATTACCGAAGATGTCGCGGCGGTGATGCTCACCCATGTTGATTACCGCACCGGCCGGGTGCACGACATGAAGGCGATCACCGACAAGGCGCATGCGGTGGGTGCCTTGATGATCTGGGATCTGGCGCACTCGGCTGGCGCACTGCCCGTCGACCTGACCGGATGCAATGCCGATATCGCGGTCGGCTGCACCTACAAATATCTCAATGGCGGCCCCGGTGCGCCGGGCTTCATCTATGTCCGTCCCGAACTGATCGACCAGGTTCGTCCGGCGCTGTCGGGCTGGCTCGGACATCAAGCGCCATTTGCCTTTGATCTCGATTACCGCCCGGGTGAGGGCATCAACCGGATGCGGGTCGGCACACCGCCGGTGATCCAGATGGCGGTTCTGGATGCTGCATTGGATGCGTTCGACGGCGTCGACATGCATGATGTTCGAGCGCGCTCGATCGAGCTCTCCGAACAGTTCATTTCTGAAGTCGAGGCCGGGTGCAAGGATGTGGAGCTTGCCAGTCCGCGTGACCCGAATGCACGCGGCAGCCAGGTTTCGTTCCGCTTCCACGAAGGCTATGCGGGCATGCAGGCTCTGATCGCACGCGGCATCATCGGCGACTTCCGTGCGCCCGACATCATGCGGTTTGGTTTCTGTCCGCTCTACAACACCTCCGACGAGGTCAGCCACGCGGCAAGCGCGCTGTGCGAGATCATCGCCACCGGCGAGTGGGACAAGCCGGAATTCAAGGCGCGGAAAGCAGTCACATGAGCGAGACCAAGGACTACGACCCTTCGCAAGAAGGCGCGCAGATGAATTTCGATGGCCGCATGTCCTATGGCGACTATCTGTGCATCGACCAGATTCTCAGCGCTCAGAAGACCAGAACCGACGCTCATGACGAGATGCTGTTCATCATCCAGCACCAGACCTCGGAATTGTGGATGCGGCTGGCGATCCACGAGATTTCAGCGGCGCGCTCCGCCATCAGGTCGGATCAGTTGCAGCCTGCTATGAAGACGCTGGCGCGGGTTTCGCGGATCTTTGAACAGCTCAATTCAGCCTGGGATGTGCTCAGAACGATGACGCCGTCCGATTACACGCATTTCCGCAACAAGCTCGGGCAGTCTTCAGGGTTTCAATCGCTGCAGTACCGGCTGATCGAATATGCGCTGGGCAATCGAAATCATTCGATGATGCGTCCGCATGCCCATGTGCCGGAGGCCCTTGCCAAGCTTGAAGCCGAACTTGCCCTGCCAAGTCTTTATGATGAAGCCATCCGGCTTGCCGCGCGGCGCGGCATCGTCATGCCGCAAGAGGTGCTCGATCGCGACGTGCGCGAGACCCACTCGCTCAGTGATGGCGTCACCGCAGGCTGGAAAGCCATCTATGAGGAGCCGGAGAAATATTGGGCGCTCTATGAGGTGGCCGAGAAGCTGGTCGATCTGGAAGACTATTTCCGGCGCTGGCGCTTCAACCATGTCACCACGGTGGAACGGGTGATCGGCCTCAAGCGCGGCACCGGCGGCACCGGCGGAACCAGCTATCTCAGGCGCATGCTCGATGTCGAGCTGTTTCCCGAGTTGTGGCGGGTGCGGACCGAGCTGTAACCGCTTCCGCCGTTTGATATCCCGGAGGTCGGATGACCCGCGGAACTACTCT
>Ga0209344_10005435_pt1 | contig 10987 bp, 19 predicted proteins | sample Cruoilmetagenom6_FD_187293 | JGI IMG/M metagenome (GOLD analysis project Ga0209344, IMG submission 187293) | Oil polluted marine microbial communities from Coal Oil Point, Santa Barbara, California, USA - Santa Barbara Oil Seep Sample 6 (SPAdes)... | ecosystem: Environmental > Aquatic > Marine...
CCTATATTATACATTTAGGTGATTTTATAGACCGTGATTATGAAAGTTTTGATGTGGTAGTCCCTATTTATAATAAATTAAAAATGCCAAAATATCATGTTTTGGGAAATCATGATTTTTCAGTATCCGATGATATGAAAGAAAAGGTACCTAGAAAAATGGGTATGTCCTCGTCCTATTACGATTTTGAAGTGAAAGGTTGGCGATTTATCGTGCTTAACGGAAATGATATAAGTTTCCATGCCTATCCCAAATATTCGCAAGAATATAATTTTGCTTCAACTTACTACACACAAAATAAAGTTAGTTCTCCAAAGTGGAATGGAGCCATTGGAGAAGAACAGATGGTCTGGTTAAAGAAAAAATTAGAAAAAGCAACCAAGAAAAACGAGAAAGTCATTGTCTATTGTCATTTTCCAGTATATCCAGAAAATATTCACAATCTGTGGAATGCTCACGAAGTTATTGCTTTACTTGAAAACTATCCTGTTGTCAAAGGGTATGTTAATGGTCATAATCATAAAGGAAATTACGGCTTTAAGAATGGTATACACTACTTGACTTTCAAAGGTATGGTGGATACTAAGGAAACAGCATATGGTATTGTAAGGATCTTTACTGATTACATAGAGGTATTGGGATATGGTAGAGAAGTAAATAGAATACTTAAAATATCTGATTAAATAATTAAATTAAGTTGCATTAGACTTTTTGCCAACATGTTCTAGATTGTATGGTCAAATTAATCTTTTCAAAACACAGATCAAATCCGATTCCATTTTATTCTATACAGAAGGGAAATCCTATGAGACTAAAATGTACTCACATTAATATAAATCTGGGATGCCATAAAATATTATACTAATGATAGGTAATGCATTGTATTCATTTTTTGTAATCATTAGGCCTTACTATTTGGGAAAACCTAGTGCGATACTAAATAGAAATAATGAGTAAACTTCATTTCATTGCAGGCCAACACAAAAGATTTGCTAAATTAGACCTATAAAATAAACATTGCAGTTAGTTGCTATAAAACATTTTTACCAATCCTGAATTTTAATTCAATTACTACCTTTTGATTTATACATCATTACTAATTATTGCAATTTTTCAAGGAATAGTTTTAAGTGTAATTATTTTAAAATCCCCTTTATTCAGAAGTATTGCAAATAAATATTTGGCATACGCAATTTTCACACTTTCAATACTTATCTTAAATCTTGTTTTTGAACTTACAGAAGCTTTCAGCACTATACCATTTCTACGATTTATTGACAATATAGAATGGGCGTTTATTTTTCCAGTTTTTATTTTGTTGTTTGTTATAAACCAAGTAAATCATCCAGTAAGGAATTCAAAAAAACTACTTTGGCTGTTCCTTCCTTTTGGGTATTCAGCCACTATCAGCACAATTAATTTCCTTAATGTTTATGGTTTTCCAATATTAGAAATGAGGTTATTTGAGGTTCTAACCCACATAGAGTTCTTTTTGGCCATATCATTTATTCCTTCGGTACTAATTTACACATATAGCTTCTTAAAATTTTCAATAGACCAACAAGAGAAAAAATGGTTGGCTATTTTATGGGCTATCGTTTCTATATTATTGTTTTCTTGGGTATTAGCTTTACTTCTAGCCTTGTTTCTGAACTATGGAATTTCCTATTTCATGAAAATCCTTGCTTTACTGGCAACATTCGTAATTCACTGGACCGCCTACATTGGAATATATAAATTTAAGCTTGCTAGGGACCCAGCTGGCATTAACACCTTGTTGAAAAATGAATTATTAAATTCCCACAACAAAGTGTCATCTGATTTTAACCCTGAAATGGAGGTCAAAAAGGAATCCTTAACAGTAGATAATCACTATTTTAAAAAACTTGAAATTCTTTGTACAAAGCATCAAATTTATAGAGATAACTCCTTGAACAGAGAGAAAATAGCAGAGGAGCTGGGCATAAGTGCCGGTTATGTTTCTCAGCTCATAAATACAGTAACTGGAAAAAATTTTACAAATTATATAAATCAATATCGTATAGATGAAGTAAAGAAAATGATTTTGGATTCAGAATTTGAAAATTATAGTCTATTGGCTATAGGGTTGGAATCAGGATTTACTTCGAAAACAACTTTCTACAAATCATTTAAGAAAGTTACTGGAATGACCCCCAATGAGTATCGCAAAAGTCTAAAATAAGTGCCGATTTCTTCAATTTTAAGGTATTGAAACCTACATAAGTTCCCTTGATTTAGTTTTGCCTATTATTAACTAAATAGGCTTTTTATGAAAAAAACATTTGTAATAATTGTGTTCTTATCCTCTCTTTTTACAGTAAATGCCCAAAACCCAAATGACGCGATTGGATATCAATTCCAAAAGAAAAATGACATTACAATTAATCTTTTCTTTACGTCATTGGGACTTTTAGAAGGAACATATGAAAGAAACTTAAATAGTAAATCTTCATTGGGAATTACTGGTATGTATGCCTTCAGCCGTAAATATGACGAGGATGTAAATTTTCTATTTTCACCTTTTTACAGAAGATACTTTGGCGAGAAATATTCGGCCGGTTTTTTTATGGAAGGATTTACAACAATAGGTTCAGTTGATGGAAAACAGTTATACGGCAGAGATGGAAATTTAACCTTAAAAGAAGGTCCGGATGTCATTGATTTATCACTCGGTTTAAGTTTTGGGTACAAATGGGTTACCAAAAGCGGAATCGTTTTTGAGGCTTTAGTGGGTATGGGAGGGAATTTATTTAATGCAGATAAAACAGACCATAATATAATTAATCGACGAGCAATAAGTGTTGGCTACCGATTTTAATCTGACTTGAATAAACTGTGTTTACCACCGGCAACCATTTTATAACCCTGTAATTTTTTTAAATCTTTACTACAAGCGGCCCTTTTGAGGCCGTTTTGTTGTTAATGAAGTTAGTGCCCCCTCAACTTTTACATACGTCCAACAACTGATAATTTTTAAAATTTATTTGTGTAGCTAAATGACTTCATATATATTTGTAGCCAAATAACTTCATAATGAAATTAAGACGAGACATTTTTCAAGCCATAGCAGACCCAACACGACGTTCAATTTTAGTACTACTAGCTGCTCAAACCATGACTGCAGGTGCCATTGCCAATAAATTTAATGTAGCGAGACCAACTATATCAAAGCATATACAAATATTAAATGAGTGTGATTTAATAGTAGCAAACCAGCATGGTCGCGAGATTCATTATCAATTAAAGATTGATAAAATGAAAGAAATAGACATTTGGTTGGAACAATTTAGAAAAATATGGGAAAACCGTTTCCATAATTTGGACAACGTATTAAATCAACTAAAAAACAAAAAATAATGAACAAAGCCATTTTATTTAACTTCAAGGTAGACAAGGACAACAAACAAATTAAAGTCGAACGATCCTTTAACGCTCCCAAAGACTTGGTTTGGGAAGCCTGGACCACATCCGTAATACTGGATCAGTGGTGGGCACCAAAACCTTATAAGAACAAGACTAAGTCCATGGATTTTTCTGAAGGGGGCCATTGGCACTACTGCATGATCGGTCCGGAGGACGAAAAACATTGGTGTTTATTCGATTTTGAAAAAATAGTGCCTTTAACGAGCTTTTCGGGATTGGATGCTTTCTGTGATGAAAATGCCGTAATTAGTAATTCCAAACCAAGAGTTAAGTGGCACAATGAGTTTGTCTCCAAAGGCGATACCTCTGTGGTTCATATCAACATTCAATTTGACCAATTGGAAGATTTGGAAACCATTATCAAGATGGGCTTCAAAGAAGGATTTACAGCAGGGCTTGAAAACTTAGACCAGTATATAGAATCCCAGTTTAGATTAAGAAAAGAGAACAAATCAAGCAATGTGGCAAGGGTTACAACTTACTTAAACTTTCCTGGATATACTGAAGAAGCTTTTAATTTTTATAAATCTGTATTTAAAACGGAATTCAGTGGAAAAGGAATTCAAAAATTTGGCGACATACCTGCCCAAGAAAATCAACCTCCAGTAGCGGAAGAAGTCAAAAAAATGATTCTCCATGTAGAGCTTCCTATTTTAGGCGGTCATATTTTAATGGGTACTGACGCGCCAAAAGAAATGGGATTTACATTATCACAAGGAAATAATATACATATCTGCCTTGAACCCGAAACCAGAGAAGAGGCAGATAGATTATTTAACGAACTCTCTGTTGGGGGCAATGTTACAATGCCTATGGCGGATATGTTTTTTGGCGCCTACTATGGTGAGTTTTCCGATAAATATGGTATTAATTGGATGATTAATTTCCAGAAAAAATAAAACCAATGAAAAAGGATAGCATTATTTATTGGAGTGCAACTGGAATTATAGCACTGTTTGAAGGAGTAATGCCTGCATTAACCTCACAAACGGAATTAGCCAAAGAAGGAATTAAACACCTAGGTTACCCTGGGTATTTTGGAGTCACCTTGGTTGTCTTTAAAATTCTAGGAGTTGTAACACTTTTAATTCCACAAGTGCCCAAAAGAATAAAAGAATGGGCGTATGCAGGTTTTGCTTTTAACTTTTTATTTGCTACGATTAGTCATCTCGCTGTAGACGGTATGAATGTACAATCGTTTTTTCCATTAATTATATTGGGAATATTAACGGTCTCTTACATTTATTATCATAAACTAAATTCAAAAAATAAGCAATATGTCATTTAAAACATACATCAAAAACATAGAGGAAAAGACCGGTAGAACGGCCCAAGACTTTCAAACTATAGCTGAGGAAAAAGGCTTTACGAAAGATGGCGAACTAGCTGTTAAAGCTACAGAAATAACCAATTGGCTAAAAGAAGATTTTGTGCTGGGACACGGTCATGCTATGGCTATGTATGCCTATATAAAAGGAAAAAGAGAGTAAAAACCATCCTTTATTTAATACATTCTTAAAAATAAAATTAAATGAACAAGTTAACCATCTCCAAAATAGGGGCAATTGGATTTATTACCTTATTGCTCATATTACATTTCGTCAACACTTCTGTAAACCCAAATTGGCAACCCATCAGCGAATATGCCCTTGGTACTGCAGGTTGGTTAATGAAAGTTGCATTCTTTTTACTTGGTATAAGTTTTCTCACTTTAGGGGTATACATAATTCAAAACTTACCAAAAACCAGTTCAAAAATCGGAGGTGTGCTGTTAATAGTAGCATCTCTCGGTAATTTTTTAGCGAGTATTTTTAATACTGATCCCGTAAGTACACTACCCGAACAAATAACAATGAAAGGTCAAATTCATAACGCAGCAGCAGGATTGTTAGGTTTTATGATTTTGGCCACAGTGTTTATTACCTTTCAATTCAGAAAACAGGAACAGCTTAAACCGTATAAAAAAAACATACTTCTTTTAACTATAATTCTATTGATTTTAGAGCTTATTTTAATCATTGCAATGGGCATTTATTTAAGTGAAACAAATGGTATGATTACACCTGAAACCCCTATTGGCTGGCTTGGTAGGATTGTCATAGTATTTTGTGCAATATGGATTTGGGTTTGTGCTAATTATCTTCAAAAATCTAATTTAAAAAATTAGCATTCTCATGAAAACGATCAATAAATTTATAGCAGAAAAAATCAAAAAAGAGCATCAACCAATTTTTACGCAATTTCGGATCCTGCTTAAAACCAAGTTCCCTTTTCTAAAAGAAGAAATGAGAGGGGGGACTGAGAAGTATTATGGAGTTCCTGTATATAGGCACAATAGAATTATCATTTCGGTAAGCCCCACTTTAAAGGGTATAACGTTTTCATTTACGGATGGAAAACAGTTTGAAGACAAGTATAACCTTCTGGAAGGTGTAGGGAACAAATCTTTAAATTTAAGAATAAGCGATCCTAAAGATTATAAAGACGAAATACTTGAATATTATACTATGCAAGCGATTGAATTAGATAGTAAAAACCACTAAAATGAAAACATCCATACTAAGAATAGTTCCCAATATTTATTCCAATGATATGGAAGCGAGCAAAAAGTTTTATATCAAGTTTTTGGATATGGAATTGGTGATGGATAGGGAATGGGTTTTAACTTTTGCATCTAAAGAAAACCCAAAAGCTCAAATCTCAATATTTCAAAATGATGAAAAAAAATCTCTGGACAATAAAGCTATTTTTCTCTCTATTGAAGTTTCGGATATTAATCAATGGTATGAACGGGCAAACAAACAAAAAATTGAAATAGTTTACCCAATAACGATTGAACCCTGGGGTATAAAACGGTTTTTTATTAAAGAGCCGAATGGTGCAACAATCAATTTATTATCACACCATATTTAGTTTTACTAAAAATTATTTCCAAGGCTCTACCGTGATAGAAATTTACATAACAAGTCAGAAACCACTTTTTAAAGTCCGTTTACTGGTCAAAGGGTGTATTTAGGGATATAAATGATGATTTAAACAACTTGAGAACAAAGGAATACCTATGGCCACTGAACTTCGAAATGAAGATATCGGAAACCCACATCTTGCAATTTTGGATCCCAAGGCAATTGGAATTTACTTGGTAAAATATACACCGCCTGAGGAGTAATTTCGTTAAAAATTAATTCCTTAAGCACTGCATTTTTATGTATTTTTAAAAGAAAAATAAAGAATAATGACAGATTCCTTTTTCGAAAACATATACATCCATCCCAACATTAAAAAAGAAGAATATAAGAGCATTATAGGTGCTCATACAAAAGTTGAGTTTTCAAAAAATGAAACCATACTAAATGAAGGTAAAGTTAGTAACAAGTACTATCTAATTAGTAAAGGTTTGTTTCGTTCATATGTTATTGATTATAAAGGAAATGAAATTACTACCGATTTTTTTGGGCCTAATGATATTCTCATTGAAGTCGCTTCTTTATTCCTTCGTATACCGTCAAAAGAAACTATTCAGGCATTAACAGACTGCGAAGTTTATAAAATTGATTTCAATGATTTTCAAAAGTTATATACTACTATAGAAGGATTCACAGAATGGGGTCGCAGTTGGATGTCCCACCAACTTTTTATGGCAAAACACCGTGCAGTTAATATGCATACACAAAGTGCTTCGGAAAGATATTTAAACTTGGTCCAAAAAAAGCCCCAGATAATTAAAGAAGTACCGTTAAAATACATTGCTACTTATTTAGGAATTACAGATACTTCTTTGAGTAGGATAAGAAAAGAAGTGATGTCTCAAACAGAGAACTTGCCATAGGACAAGTTTTTATTGATTTCCTATTTTCACCTTTGTAATCGTAAAATTTTAAAAGATTCAAAAGATGAAAAAATTTAATCCTGTAGTATGGTTCGAGATCTATGTAAACGATATAAATAGAGCTACAACATTTTACGAAAAAGTACTTCAAGTAACCTTGGAAGATATGAGCGATCCAACAGATTCTTCCGTACAAATGAAATGTTTCCCTAGTAATATGGAAAATTACGGTGCAGCCGGTGCTTTGGTAAAAATGGAAGCAGTAAAGCCTTCCACTAATGGAAGTCTCGTTTATTTTGGTTGTGAAGATTGCAAGGTTTTAGAAAATAGAGCAGCAGAAAATGGGGCTGAAATTATTCAATCAAAAATGGATATTGGGGAACACGGTTTTGTCTCCATAGTAATGGATATCGAAGGAAATTCCATTGGTTTTCATTCGTTGAAATAAGTGTAAATATATTATGGAAAGCTTAGAACTCATCAATAACATCAAATCCTCAAAAGAAAAAGTGTACAAATTACTTGCCACTGGAGAAGGATTGGGACAAGTATGGACAAAAAAACTAAAAGTAGAACCTGAAGTTGGTTTTGTTAACGAGTTTGATTTTGATGAAGGATATATCACTAAATTTAAAATTGTTGAGCTTAAAGAAAATAACAAAATTGTTTGGGAGTGTAGTGCTTCTGATGAGGAATGGGTAGGCACCAAAGTGTCTTTTGAACTTGCTGAGAAAGACAATAAAACAACTACAATACGGTTACGACATTATGACTGGAAGGCACGTGCCGAATATTACCCTAGGTGCAACTACAATTGGGCGATTGTCCTTCATCGGTTAAAGTCTTATTTGGAATCATAAAAACCCAACTATGAAAACAAAACAAATTTGGGCAAACCTTGGTGTAGGAAGTATTGAACGAACAACACAATTTTATCAATCTTTAGGATTTCAGCTAAATGGGAGTTCAACAGCCGATTTAGTCAGTTTTCTGTTCGGAGATGATGGCTTTGTTATTCATTTTTTTAAAAAAGAAAAACTGGAAACAAGCCTGGAAGGGAAAACGGCCAATTTATCAGAAGGCAATGAAGTAATGTTCTCATTATCCGTAGCAACAAAGTCTGAATATGACCAATCGGTTGAGCTAATAAAAGAAACTGGAGGAAAAATTCATTTCGACTCAAACGAGGACAGAAAGCCTTATTACGATGATAATGGATTCTTGGTTTGTGTATTTTCCGATCCTGATGGGCACAAGTTCAACTTATTGTATAATGAAAATATGTAAAGCAAAAAACGATAAGAAATGACTAAAATAATATCAAGTCCCAATTGTGGCAATTCGCCAAAGATGGAATTTTTAAAACAGCTTAACATCGCCTTTGCCGAAGGGAATGTTGCATTTTTAATTGAAAATGTAACAGATGACATAGTTTGGAACATCATTGCTGACAAGAAAATCAAAGGAATAGAAGCATTTACCGGGGAGTTAAAAAAAATGCAAAATTTAAAAGCAAAAGAATTGAGAATAGACCAAATCTTATCACATGGAAAAGAGGGGGCTGCAAATGGTTTAATAACATTGGAAAATGGAAATCAATATGCCTTCTCAGATTTTTACATTTTCCAGGGAGCAAAGGGAGAGAAAATAAAAGCCATTACATCGTATTGTATAGAAATATAGGGCCCATATTCAATATCTAAATTCATCAACAATTATAACCTTGCTTAAGCAAAATGAAAACCAGCAAGCATATAAAGGTCAACTCAACTAGGGTTGAAATTTTCAAAACTAACGTAAGCAATGAACAATTAGCGAACAAAATAGTTTCTGACCTTAAGCAATTATATCCAGATTACCGTATCAATTTCGATTTGGAAGATTGCGACAAAGTATTAAGAATTGAGAACAATAACGCAATAGATATGTTAGGAATTCTGAATTATGGTATAAAAAACAATATCCAAATTGTGGTTGTAGATTACTAAACGGAGCGTTTAAGCTAAATCATATCACCCAGTCTTTTGCCTCTAATAGGTTCTTTTGTTTAATCCAAGCTTATCAACCATTTCCTGCACCTCACTCAAACACAATTTTGAAAAATGATTTTTTCTTTCAATAATTTGCGCAATCAAATAACTGCATATATATTTGCAGTTAAATAACTGCGTAATGAAATTAAGAAGAGACGTTTTTCAGGCAATAGCCGACCCAACCAGAAGGACCATTATAACCTTAGTTGCCGCGAGTGCAATGACTCCTACTGTCATAGCTGAAAATTTTGATTATTCCAGACAAACCATTTCCAAGCACATACAAATTCTTACAGAATGTGAATTATTGGAACAAGAGCAAAAAGGAAGAGAAATCTACTACCGATTGAATCCCAATGAGATGAAGCAAATAGCTGATTTTATTGAACCTTTCAGAAAAATGTGGGACGATCGCTTTAATTCATTAGAGGCTGTAATGAAAAAACACCAATCTAACTCAATATAATACATGGAGCAAAAAACCAACATCAATGCACTAGAAGGCAAGCAAGAACTAACCATCACAAGGATATTTAACCTTCCTGTAGAACTTGTTTACAAAGCTTACACCGAATCAGAGTTTATAGCGCAGTGGATGGGTACTAAGGTTCTAAAGTTAGAAAATAGAAATCACGGAAGTTACGAGTTCGAAACCTCACATGAGGGTAATGTTATGTTTAAGGCTAATGGAACCATACACAGTCTTATTCCTAACCAAGAAATAATACGAACATTTGAAATGGAAAATATGCCTATAGGTGTACAGTTGGAGTTCCTGAATTTTGAAAAAGTAACAGAAAACAAAAGTAAACTGACGATTCAAATAATTTATAAATCGGAAAAACATCGGGCAGAACAATTAAAGCTACCCTTTGCCTATGGCTTAAACATGGCTCACGACAAACTTCAAGAACTATTAACCAATTAAATCAATTGAAATGAAAAAAAGAAATAAAATTTTTTATTGGGTCGTAACTGTTTGGCTTTCATTGGGAATGCTTTCAACAGGAGCGGTACAATTATTAAAAATGGAAGAAGAAGTAGCAAGTATGAATAACTTAGGTTATCCAATATATTTGCTATCACTACTTGGAGTATGGAAAATTTTAGGCGTGTTAGCCATCTTAGTCCCTAAGTTCCCTTTACTAAAAGAATGGGCTTATGCAGGTTTTTTCTTTGCAATGGCGGGTGCGATTGTTTCACATATCGCAGTAGGAGACGAAACAGTTACGCTTTTTGGTCCCACGCTCCTCTTAGTGCTTTTAATCCTGTCCTGGTACTTAAGACCATCAAATAGAACCTTAGTAAAAAAATAGAAATGAAAGGTTCAAAACCAAAGACAGTGGATGAGTTTATCGACATTTCACCGGCAGAATCGCAAGAGGTAATGAAACAGCTTCAAAACCTAATTGAAACTACGGTACCTAATGCTGAAAGTAGTATAAGTTGGAATGTGCCCATTTATAAGTACCATGGAATTCTTGCCGGCTTTTCTCTAGCTAAAAAACATGTGAGTTTTGGCATAGACTCCTTGTCGGAAGATGTTCGTAAAGTTCTTGAAGAGAAAGGATTCAAAACGGGCAAGAAAACCATTCAAATAAAGTTCGATCAAAAGATTCCTGTGGCTGAATTAAAACAGTTGATTAAAGAACAGGCTAAATTAAATGAATTATAAATCAAA
>Ga0209344_10005436_pt1 | contig 10985 bp, 15 predicted proteins | sample Cruoilmetagenom6_FD_187293 | JGI IMG/M metagenome (GOLD analysis project Ga0209344, IMG submission 187293) | Oil polluted marine microbial communities from Coal Oil Point, Santa Barbara, California, USA - Santa Barbara Oil Seep Sample 6 (SPAdes)... | ecosystem: Environmental > Aquatic > Marine...
TTGTGTGTTTGCCGGTTGTAAGTTCGGCTAAGATTTTTAATTTAAAAGGTTCACTGTAACGTCTAATTACTTTGTCATTTCTGTACATAATGTTTAAAATTATGTAGCCTTTATTCAGGACGGGTCACAACCTACTTTGATCTCAGTACGAGTCTTTCGTATGTGTTAACAAAAAATAAAGATCTAGATGAATCTTTGCCTTTAACACCACCGTTAATAACGCGTCTTGGGTTGGGTTTTGAAAAAGATATCTACTGGGCAAGTATGAATTATACTATTACATCAAAGCAGGATGAAATAGCTTTAAGCTTTGCAGAACAAGAGACTGCAGGTTATGAAACTTTAGATGTTAAATTTGGTATGGAACCAATTGAAGATTTAAATGTAGGCGTTGCAGTTTTAAACATTTTTGATGAAACTTATAACAATCACCTAAATTTTTCTTTTGTAAATCAAGCAGATTTTACGCGAGTGCCAATTAATGATTCTGGAAGAAACTTTTCGCTCTTTGTTCAATATGGTTTTTAGTGTAAGAATCATAAAAAAAGCCCTTTTGAAAATGTCAAAAGGGCTTTTTTTTTATTATAGCTTACTATTTTAATTTTGATAGGCAGAAAGCATCCATACCAGCTTTTCTTGCTGGGTGATGTAATCACTCATTAAGGCAACGGTTCCTTCGTCATTAGCATCTGCAGCAAGGGATAAAATCGTTCTTTCTTTCCGAAGCAAAATATTTAAAGCCTTCAGAATACCACTAATCGCAATTTCACCATCGGTGATATTTTCTGCAGATTTAATTTCTGAAGTCTCTAAGTACTTTTTAAATGTATGAAGCGGTGTTGCACTCAAAGTGAGTACGCGCTCGGCAATTTCATCAACTTTAAGTAAGGCATCATTATAGAGTTCTTCAAATTTAAGATGTAATTCGAAGAATTTCTTTCCCTTTATGTTCCAATGAAATCCTCTTAGATTCATATAGAATAATTGATAATTTGCTAGTAAGTCATTTAATTCTTTTGCGGTGGCTTGTGATGCTGTAACATCCAAACCAATGTTGTTTGTATTTTTCATGATTTTTTATTTAAAAATATTAATATCTTCACTCAGATCATATACTGTGGCACCCTTTAATTGTCGCTCTATAATGCTACTGCCCGCTGCGCTGCGATAGCCACCAGCACAATGAACAACAATAGGTTTATCTGTTGCAATGTGACTGGCACTATTTCTCAGATCGTTTAGCGGGTATGATTTTGCATTTTTAAAAAACTGTTCCTCTTCAACTTCACTTGTATTTCGAATATCAATAATGGTGTAGTTGTCAGGATGGCTTTTAAAATCATCTAAATTCAATGCTTTCGATTTAATTAAGTGCTCTTCTTTGAGTGTAATGATTTGTTTTAGTTGTTTTTCATAACCAATTTTAGCCACGCGATGAAGCATGTTCTCTTTGTTGTCTTCGGAATCGATTACTAAAGTAAATTCCTCTTGGGGCACTACAATGGCTCCCAACCAAGTTTCAAACGTATCGTCTTCTGAATTAGCTTGTATATTGATACTACCCGCTAAATGGCCCTTTTTAAACGCGGCTTCATCTCTCATGTCAATTATTAAGCCAGTAGCCGTAGATTCTTTATTGAAAGGTATATTCGCTATGGCAGCTTCAAGACTTTCGGCACCCGCTTTATTGAGATCTACATCGTACCCGAAGTAGGAAGGGATAAATGGCTGTCCTTCTAATAAGGTATTGATAAATTCTTGTTTAGTCTGATTTTTAAAAGCCCAATTGCCCATACGTTCATTGCCCAATGTACTACTCTTGGCATCACTCAGATTCTTACCACATAGTGATCCGGCACCATGTGCTGGATAAACAACAGCATTGTCAGGTAAATTCTTAAATTTATTTATGATGGTGTTATACATCATTTCAGCTAGTTCTTCGCGCTTTGCTTGCATATTACCGGCCTTTTCACGTAAATCGGGGCGTCCTACATCACCAATAAATAAGGTATCGCCCGTAAAAAGTATTGTTTCGCCATCGTTCTTTGCAACGATGGTAATACTGTCTGGCGAATGCCCAGGCGTGTTTAATGCTGATAAAATAGTATCTCCAATTTGAATGCTATCGCCATCATCGAACGATTGATGCGGATAATCTGCACCTAACTTTTTACTGTTGTAGATGGTAGCACCCGTCTCTTTGTAAATTTGCAAATGAGAGCTCACAAAATCTGCGTGCGGATGGGTTTCAATTACTGCCTTAATTGTAGCATTATTTGCTTTCGCGAAAGCGTAATACTGTTTCGGATCTCTTTCGGGATCTATAACGGCCATCTCTCCTTTGCTTACAATTGCATAGGAAAAGTGTGCTAGAGGTTTATACTCAAATTGTTTTACTTTCATAATTTAATTTTTAGATTCATTAAGGGCTTTATGTAAAGTTAACAAAGCCTTAGCTCTTTTAGATGTCTTTTTTAGCTAAATACCAGGTGATTTTTTCAACTGAATCGTCAGCCAATCGCTCGTTTAGGGCATCTAATGATTTCGGAGAAGGACAAATTACTTTATCGCCTCTTTTCCAGTCTAGCGGCATTGCCACCTTGTGTTTGTCTGACGTTTGAAGTGCATCTAAAGCCCGAAGAATTTCATCCATATTTCTTCCAACATTTAGTGGATAGTACATGATAAGACGAATCTTTTTTGATGGGTCAATAAAAAATACCGCTCTTACGGCAGCTGTTTCACTTTCGTTGGGTTGCAGCATTCCGTACAATTTAGAAACTTTCATATCAATATCTGCAATAATAGGGAAGTCAAAATATACACCTGTATTTTCTCTTACATTTTGAACCCATCCCAAGTGAGCGTGAATGCTGTCAATACTTAAACCTAACAATTCTGAATTTAGCGCATCAAATTCTGGTTTCCTAATTGCAAATCCGCTCATCTCTGTGGTACATACAGGAGTGAAATCGGCCGGGTGAGAAAACATCACGATCCATTTGTCTTTTGCGAAATCAGACATTTTTATGTTTCCTTTAGTAGTAACCGCTTCAAAATCTGGTGCTATATCCCCAATTCTTGGCATTGAAATTACTTTTTCTGATAATTGATTTTCTTTATCCATGATAAATATAATTTATGGTTAATTTATATGGTATAAAGATAAGCTATAAATAGAGTTTGTACGGTAACACAGGTTACATACCTATTATTTTTTAAAAGGGTTATAGGCGATTCTTTAAAGCACATTTCCGCGAAAGCGAATGAAGACTATTATTCTTGGTATTAAGGCAGTTTGGGGAAGAACCTACCTGTTATTTTCATGTATGCGCTGTAGGTTTTGAATTTCTGCTTCAATTCCTTTTCTTCATACCTCGATTTAATGGTAAAGAGGAGCAGGAGTAAAACGCTTATCAGAATCTTGTATGATGAATCCACATATAACGAATATCCAAAACAACCTAATAGGATGCCCGTATAAATAGGATGTCTAATATATTTGTAAATTCCGTTTTGAATTAGTTGGCTATTTTTTTTGGGAGTTGGAAATGGAGAAAGATTTCTATTTAACTGAAGTAGTGCTATTATCAACAACACAAATCCAAGAATTGCAATGACAAGTGCTATTCCTTTGAGGTATATTGGCGAGGCTAGCTCCAGCATGGATACATCCAATACGAACAGGATCAACAGCGCAGCTTGTAGACTAACAAGTATATAATCTATATAATGTAATTTCATAGGAAATAAACAAAAAAAAGCCGAACTAAAAAAACAGGTCGGCTTGTAGTAAGAAACGAATGTTCTTACTTTTTAACTTTACATGTATTTAAGCCGAAGAGCGTATATAGCGGACAAAAACTTACAAAGCTGGTTAATACAAAAATGGCAGCCAACCCTAACAAGATGTACGCTAGCACACCCGCGATAATACCTTGCCAAAACAGTAGCCCTACAACAGCGGCTATAATAAAACGAATTATGCGGTCTGCACCGCCCATGTTTTTTTTCATAATGTTAGTGCGTTACGTATTGAATCAATAAAATATGTAATTGTGAAGATAATACTTAATCAGCTAACTGATTGTATGTTATACTCCAAATACCACGAACCTCATTCACGCCATATCCTGTAGCCTTATCTTTCGGATAGCGTTGTAAAAGTGCGCTAAGAACTTCGGGTTCAATATCTTTCTTGGGGTCACCGTGACATTGTAAACACATCGAGTTGGTGGTAATTGGATAATAAAACGCTACCTGACCATTAATAGTCTCTGTTATTGGCTCATAGTCTTGATCACTCGCGACTGCCTGTTTAAAGATCTCAATAATCTTTAGCTCTTTGTCATTTGCTTGGTTTTCTTGATTGCGTGGTTTATCCGATACGCGTCTAATGGTAGCATTTTGAGCAATTGACATACTATCTGTAATTGGATATGCTCGTTTATTACAAAAGGAAACGGCTTCAAGTGTTCCTTTTTGCTGAATGGCACTCATTAGGTTTTTTCCTAACTCTTGTTTTGTATTTAATGCGTATTGTAATCCTTTATCTGTTGGTTTTTCAGATTCTTCGGAAGGAACTTCACGTTCAGTTTTACCGTCATTTCGATACTTCATCTTTCCCTGACTTTCTTCTTCCATATGCTCTTTGAACCATTCAGGTTCATCAATTTTATAGTCGTACATATATTCCGAAATCAGTTTGATATCCTCTTCTTTAAATTCTTGGTAAGGCATGATGCCGAAACGTCTTACCGCTCCTCGCATTTTTGTTTTATCGATAGTGGGTTTTTGAACAAATTTCCAAATAGCATTTGAAAATTCTTCTTTGGTGGTATCATTATTTAGGTAATGCGATTTAACAGCTACCATGGGTGGAGCGATTCTTCCTGTGTGATCAGCATTGGGGTTATGACAAACATAACATTTATTTTGCATCAATAATTTCCCAGGATGTTCTGTACTGACTTGTGCAGTCGAATGAATTGCTTCGGAAGTATCTGTATATTTTTTTTTGTCTGAATTACAACTAGAGAGCGCTATCAGTGCTAGAAGTACAAGCGATAATTTTTTCATCAGTTTGCCATTTTACCCGTTGCACAGCTTACATACGATTTCGCTTTTGTCATCATTGAATTTTGATCTTCAACGGAAGGATACCCCAAGGTTTTCAATCGATCTTTTACCGTGAGCGCATCTTCTGAATTTTGAGCTATAAAAGATACTGTAGATGTATCATTGTCTACAATGACTTCTGAAATATTCGTTAGCTCAGATATTTTGGAAGTGATTGTTTTTGCACAACCACCACATTTTAAATTTTGTACAATAATTGAAGTTCTCATAATATTGATATTTATCTATGCAAGTTATTGTATAAATTCAATTTTTGCGGTAACCTAAGTTACATAATATTCACTTTTCGAAAAAAATGATGTCTAGTGAAGACCATTTTCTCCGTTGAATTCGTTTCAGAATCAAAATAAAATACATCCATAATAGAAAAAGAGATTGCCATAAAGACAACCTCTTTTATCAACCAACTAATCATTAAGATCTAATATATTTTTACTGTCTTTGTTCGGGGATCAAGGTGTTTCCTTCCCATGAAAGAATTCCTCCTAATAAATTATAGGTCGCCTCAACACCTACAGATTCTAAAATCTGACAAGCTTTTACGCTACGCGCACCACTTCGGCAATAGACATAATAATTTTTTTCTTTATCGAATGTTTTCGCACTTTCTAGAAATTTCGGTTCATTTAAAACATCTAGTAATACAGCATTTTCAATAATACCGTCGTTCCACTCATTTGGTGTTCGGGCATCAATAATGATGGCTGTTTTATCCTTGGAAATTAATTCTTCCCATGCTGTTTGATTTATATTTTTCATTTTTTAAAATTATAAGGTTGTAGGGCAAACAAATTCTGAAACTGGAACACCAGCCTCTTTTATAGCTTCGAATCCGCCTTTAATATCAATTAAGTTATGAATCCCGCGACTTTTTAGAATGGATGCAGCGATCATGCTTCTATAGCCTCCTGCACAGTAAACGAAAAAGGACCTTTCTGGGAATTCGGCTAAGTGATCATTTAAGAAATCTAAAGGTGTGTTTATTGCGTCTAATACGTGTTCTGAAAGGTATTCGCTCTCTTTTCGCACATCAAAAACTGGTTGTTTTTCTTTTACTATTTCCTTTTTGAAAACAGCGGCGCTTATTGAACTAACGACATCATATTCCATTGAAGCATTTTTCCAAGCGTCAAAACCTCCTTTAAGATACCCTAGTGTATTGTCAAAACCAACTCGAGACAATCTAGTTACAGCTTCGTCTTCGCGCCCTGCGTCGGCTACTAATAAAATGGGTTGTTTAACATCGGCTACTAGCGCACCCACCCAAGGAGCAAAACTTCCGTCGAGTCCAATAAAAATGGATCTTGGAATATGTCCTTTGGCATAATCATCTTGATGACGTACGTCTAAAACAATAGCTCCAGTTTCGTTTGCTGCGGCTTCAAATGCTTTTGGAGATAATTCTTTCGTCCCTCTTTTTAGAACATCCTCTATGTCGGCATATCCTTCTTTATTCATCTTAACGTTAAGGGGAAAGTATTGCGGTGGAGGTAGCAAGCCATCTAGTACTTCGGCAACAAATTCTTCCTTGGTCATATCGGCCCTTAGGGCATAATTCATTTTTTTTTGATTGCCTAATGTATCTACGGTTTCCTTCATCATATTTTTACCACATGCAGACCCTGCGCCATGGGCGGGATATACAATCACATCGTTTGCTAAAGGCATTATTTTTTCGCGTAAGCTAGTATATAAGAACCCTGCGAGATCTTGTTCTGTTAATACGCCCATTTTCTGAGCTAAGTCGGGTCTTCCTACATCTCCCAAGAAGAGTGTGTCTCCACTAAAAATAGCATGGTCATGACCCTTTTCATCTCTCAAAAGATAGGTGGTGCTTTCCATGGTGTGACCGGGCGTGTGCAAGGCTATGATGGTGACATTTCCTAACTTAAATTCTTGTCCGTCTGTCGCAATAATTGCATCAAACGAAGGGTTTGCATTGGGGCCAAAAACAATAGGTGCACCCGTTTGTTTTGCTAATGTAACGTGACCACTTACAAAATCTGCGTGGAAATGCGTTTCAAAGATATATTTGATTTTAGCATTGTCTTGTTTCGCTCTATCTATATAGGGTTTCACCTCTCTCAACGGATCTATAATGGCTACTTCGCCATTACTTTCGATATAATAGGCTCCCTGTGCTAGGCAACCCGTATAGATTTGTTCAACGTTCATTTTAAGCTGTTTTAATTATGTGTAAAATTATAAAGACTTTTTAAGTTTTATAGTGACTTAGGTTACACAAGAAAGATCTATGGTAAAGAAGAAAGGTCGGCTTTGCTATTACTGTTTTACAAAGAACTCCATATAGAAGATAAAGATGGCCATCACAAAAATAAAATAACCAAAGCCTTTCTTCAATTTGTTGCCATCAATAAAATTACTTAAATAGCTTCCTATAAGGATACCAACAAAAGAAATTCCTGTGAATACCGAAAGAAACATCCAGTCAATTTCCATAGTAAACGCGTCGCCTAAAAAGAAGCCTAAGAGTGACTTAAAGGCTATGATCACTAAGGAAGTACCTACAGCGATCTTCATTTCAATATTTGCTAAAATTACAAGCGCAGGGATAATAAGAAAACCACCACCTGCACCGATCATACCCGTAATACCTCCAACTAATAGTCCTTCAATTAAAATTAAGGGGTAGTTATATTTTACGGTGCCATCACCTTTTTGTTCTTTTACTTTACGCTCCTTCAACATGGAAAAGGCCGCAGGGATCATGAGTATGGCAAATAGACCAAACATTCCCATTCTACGCGTAAACTGAAAATTGCCCACATGGAATAGAACATCTGGCAAGGCTGGTACAACGTAATGTCTTACGATGGATACTCCAACGATTGCAGGTATTCCAAACACAATTGCTGTTTTCCAATCTACATAACCCTTTAAATGTTGCTTTAAACCTCCAACTAAAGCACTCGCGCCCACAATAAATAGAGAATAGGCTGTAGCTACTTTTTCATTTACCGAAAATAGATAAGCCAATACGGGCACGGCAAGTATAGAACCACCACCACCAATTATTCCTAGAGAGATGCCTATGATCAATGCACTTGCGTATCCTAATATTTCTAATAATTCCATTTATAACTCTTTGTGATCTAAGGCAAAAATAAACCAGCTACATGTTTTTAGAGGTAACCTATGTTACAATACTAGTCTAAATTGATTATTTGGATATAATTTCTATGAAGTTCAATTTTCCCTAAATTTTCTAGTTTTTTAAGTAGTCTGGAGATAACAACTCGTGAACTATGTAATTCGTACGCAATTTCTTGGTGTGTATTATAAATAGTATGATCGTCTTTAATACGTGCTTTTTCTTTTAGGTAACTTAATAACCTTTCGTCTAGATTGTCAAATGCAATACTATCTATGGTATGTAACATTTCATTAAGACGTGAATGATAGCTTTCAAATACAAAAGTTCGCCATGACTTATACTTCGCCATCCATTCTTCCATTTTACGAATGGGAATCATAATAAGCTTTGCGTCTGTTTCGGCGACAGCTCTTATTTCACTTTTGGCTTGCCCCATGGTATATGTCATTGTCATAGAACAAGTTTCACCCTTTTCTAGATAGTACAGCAATAATTCATCACCATTCTTATCCTCGCGTAATATTTTTATGGCTCCAGACACCAGTAAAGGCATTCCTTTTATATACGAGCCTATGTCCATTAACTGAAATCCAGCAGGCACCTCTTTATACGTGCCCACCTGCAATATTTCATTAATTAGCGCTTCTTCAAAAATATGTCCGTAGCTTGTTTTAAGTTCTTGAATCATTTTTTATTAAGTCTTATAGATTTGGACAATGATTTATCATATTTGATAAAGAGGGTGGCCCAAATAATTTTTGATAGTGCAAATATCAAAGGGAATAATACAATTAATGCTAATATAAAGGAAAGCATTAAAAAAGTAGGTGTTATTTGCTCTCTAAAGATATAGTTTAATGAAATTACTGCAACAAACAATGCAACGCCTAAAGCATAGGAAAGGTAATAAGAACCTTGGAAAAAACCCGTTTCAAGTTCGTATTTCATGTCGCATTTCGGACAACGTTTTTTTACTTGGCCCATGGTACTAAATTTATAGGGATGTCCTTCAAAGAAATCTCCTTCTTGACAACGAGGACATTTCATACGTATAATACTGTACAGTTTAGTTCCTTTCAACATTTTTTACTTTTTTCGTAAAATTAAAAGGATAAAATTCCTTTATAGGTAACATGAGTTACATAAGTTAAGGTTGCTGTTTTTTATCTTTACACTTGTGTTAAAGTTATTTTCCATAGCGTTATCTTTTGTGATCCTCTTACAGAGTTTTGGGGTAAACCTTGGTGATTTGGCACAAATCGATGAATTTGTTGAGCACGCACAATTTCATAGTGAGCAATATGGAGACAATGTAATTGTTTTTATATCAAAACATTATGGGGAGTTAAAAGCGGCTCATGATGATGAGCATCAAGAAGAAAGCGAAGATCATGAGAACTTACCTTTTAAGCATCATTCACAGGTTTTTTCTATGACTGATTTTGTACTAACTGCACAGAAAGAAGCACTTAAAACTCCAGATTTTTCTGAATTCAAAATTCATGAATTTCATTATCAATCACCTTCATCCTCCGTCTATTTAGAAGGGCGCTTTCAGCCGCCTAGACTTTCATAAATAATCACCGATCTAGTCTTTTTTAATCCTTGATTCATCGTTTTGATCAAAGGGTGTTCACATTGATTATTTTATGAAAAATGTTATCATATATTATTAATTTCAGCATAAAGAACAAGTTCATTGTTCTCTTATTTACAATGTTTATTATTGGATTTGGGTTGTACTCACTATCACAAATTCCTATTGGTGCCGTCCCTGATGTGACCAATAATCAGGTGCAGGTCATCACAACATCGCGCAATCTTTCTACTAAAGATATGGAGCAGTTTATAACCTATCCTGTTGAATTGGAAATGGCCAATTTGCCAGGTGTTATGGAAATTCGTTCTATTTCAAAATTTGGACTATCGGTAGTGACAATTGTCTTTGAAGATGAGATGGGAACGTTTTTGCCTAGACAGCTTATCGCCGAAAAAATTAAATCAGCCACAGAAAAAATTCCAGCGGGTTTTGGAACACCCGAAATGGGTCCAATTACCACCGGACTTGGGGAAATCTATCAATATATTCTTGATGTTAAACCAGAATTTAAGGATTCGTACAATGCGGAAGATCTAAGAACCATTCAAGACTGGATCGTAAAACGCCAGCTCTCAGGAATTCCCGGCGTGGTTGAGGTAAATACTTGGGGAGGTTTCTTAAAACAATACGAAGTTGCTATCAATACCGAGAAACTAAATGCGATGAATATTTCAGCTCGGGATGTTTTTTCTGCCTTAGAAATGAATAATAGTGTTTCCGGCGGTGGTTATATTGAGAAAGTTAATCAAGCCTTTTTTATACGTGGTGAAGGACTTGTTACTTCACTGGATGACATTCGTAATATTGTTGTTAAAAACGAAGAAGGCGTGCCCATTTATATTAAAGATGTCGCTAATGTGGGTTTTGGTAGTGCCACGCGATTTGGCGCCATTACTGGTAATGGAGAAGGTGAAAAAGTATTAGGGCAAGTAATGATGCTTAAAGATGCTAACTCGAAGCAGGTTATTGAGGCAGTCAAGGAACGAGTTACCGAAATATCGAAATCATTACCAGAGGGCGTGTATATCAATGCCTTTTTAGATCGTAGTGAACTTATTGCAAAGACTACATTCACCGTATCTGAAAACCTAATTCTTGGGTGTTTGATCGTAATTTTTGTTGTTGTTT